>OLYN01001816.1_pt1 | contig 10406 bp, 8 predicted proteins | sample 1674231 | NCBI WGS metagenome assembly OLYN01 (sample SAMEA103958153, study PRJEB25191) | human gut metagenome
GAAACCTGTGATCAGCCGTATGGCGAATTAGGCGCTCATAAGCTGACCAAGACCGATGCCAAGGCTGCCACCTGCACCGAGGCCGGCAACGAGGCCTACTGGACCTGCTCCGGCTGCGGCAAGTACTTCTCCGACGAAAACGGAACCAACGAGATTGAGAAGGACAGCTGGGTGCTCAAGACCCTCGGCCACGATATGACCAAGACTGACGCCAAGGAAGCGACCTGCACGGAAGACGGCAACAACGAGTACTACACCTGCTCCAGATGCAGTGGAGTCTTCAAGGACGAGGCTGGTACGCAGGCAACCACCGTTGAGGCGGAGACGCTGAAGAAACTCGGTCACGACTGGAGCAACAAGAACGGTATCTGCGCGCGCTGCGATGCCAAGTGCACCGAGACGCACAAGCCCGGCACGACCTGCTCTGTCTGCCACAAGTACACGAGCTATCCTTACGTTCCCGGCGCGCCGACCTATCCCGCGACCGCTCCCGCTGTCCCCAACGGCACGGTGACCGTTTCCCCGGCCAACGCCTCCAAGGGCGCGAATGTGACCGTCACGGTGAAGCCCAACGAGGGCTATGAGCTCGGCAGCCTCGCCGTCAAGGATGCGAGCGGCGATCTGCTTCCGCTCGCCGACCTCGGCAACGGCAAGTACAGCTTTGTCATGCCGGATGGCAAGGTCAGCGTCGAGGCGGAGTTCGTTAAGACTGCTGCTACCAGCTTCGCGGACGTTCCTGCGAGCGCTTACTATGCGAAGGCTGTTGCCTGGGCCGTTGAGAACGGCATCACGAACGGCATGACCGAGACGACGTTTGCCCCGAATGCGACCTGCACCCGCGGCCAGAGCGTGACGTTCCTGCACCGTGCGCTCAAGGGCACCGCGAGCGGCAGCACGAACTTCACCGACGTGAAGTCCAACACGTTCTACGCTGATGTGATTAACTGGGCGGTTGCGAATAACGTGACGAACGGTACTTCTGCCACGACGTTCAGCCCCAACGCGGACTGCACGCGCGCGGAGATCGTGACGTTCCTGTATCGCGCCTATCAGGGCAAGTAAATCCAACTGAAAAAAGCGGCGGTTCATCAGACCGCTGCTTTTTTGCGCCGCATTGACAAGCGCTCCCGCCCTCGGTATACTATGACCAAAAGCAAGACGGCAGTCAAAAATGCAGACGAGTTTGAGAGATTAAACTCGAAAAGGGGAGAGCAAATGAAGTATCTTGGAAAGCCTGCGGGCATGTGGGCGCTGTTTGCCGGATCGTTTGAAAAGCACCTGATGGTCGAATTCGACCTGACCGCGGAGCAGGCGAAGGACGTTGCGGCGCGTGCCAAAAAGAAATATCGCGAGATCATCGCGAAGCTGCCGGAATTTGACAAGCGCGACCGCTTCGAAATGAACATCGTCAACTGCGCGATGCTCGCCGCGTTTATCCTGTGCATGCCGCAGCGGCCGGACATCAAAACGCTGACGGACTACTACGCCGCGGCGATGATGACGCCTACGATGAAGGCTTTCTGCCGCGCGAGCGGAAAGAAAAAGTTCACGCCCAAGGACATCGAGGGCATGAAGGCGACGGCGAAGCTGCGCGCGGGCGATCGCAACCCCTATTCGTGGAACATGGACTTTTTCGAGTACGAGGACGGCAGCGGCTACGAGGCGCGCTTCACGACCTGCGGCATCTGCACGCTGATGCAGGGGTTGGGGCTCTACGATCTGACGCCCGCGCTGTGCCATCTCGACTACACGATGAGCGACGCGGGCGGCGCGTCGGATTTCGTGCGCGAGTACACGCTCGCCTCCGGCGGCCCCTACTGCGACTGCGGGTATCACAAAAAGCAGTGAAAAAACAAAAAGGATGCGTCTTTCGATGCATCCTTTTTCCTTTATGTAGGGGACTCAATCTTCGTTGTAGGCATCCGAGGCCTTGATGCGCTGGTACATGTCCTGCATCTGGCGGTCGATCTCAGCGATCTTGCCCGCGCATTCGAACATCTCCTCGTTGATGCCCTCGGGCAGCTTCGTTTTGTCGACCTTGTAGCGGATATCGTGCTCAAGGCTCGCCCAGAAGTCCATGGCGATCGTGCGCAGCTGGATCTCCGCCACGACGTATTCCGTCCGGTCGGAGAGGTAGACGGGCACCTTGATGTCCATGTGCAGCGAGCGGTAGCCGTTGTAGTTCGGCGTCTGGATGTAGTCCTGCTTTTTGACGATCTCCACATCCGTCTGCCGCGCCAGCATCTCGCCCACGCGGTAGACATCGTCGATGTAGCTGCAAACGACGCGCACGCCCGCGATGTCGTTGATGTTTTTTCGCGCGGACTCGATCGAGAGCGGCAGGCCGCGCTTGATGAGCTTGGCGACAATGCTCGATTGCGATTTGACGCGTCCGTCGATGTGATGAATGGGATTGCGTGCATAAAGAACATTGAATTCACTGTTGAGAATATTGAATTTCAACGTGAGCTGCCGAACCGCCGCGTCATAGAGATTCTGCATGACAAGAAAGTCATGCGGATCTTCGCAGAGTGCGGCGCCGTTCCCCGTTCGATTCATTCTGAGCCTTCCTTTCCATCGGAAGCGTCAACGCCCGCCCGATGTGCTTTTCTTCCTTTCAGTATAGCAGACGATCACCGCCGCGCCAAGGGGAGAAATGCTGATTTTCCGCAAAAGTCTGAGCGAAAAAAGCAGCGGGCGGGAGAAACTACCAAGCGACAGGCAAAAGAACTTGCAATGCAGCGCAAGCCATTCTATAATTAACCTGAAAGGATATGCACAGCGTTCGGCACTTCCGCTCCGGTGGCAGAGCGAACGCGCGGAAGGTGCAGAAAAGAACAATGGATAAAAAAGGAAAACAGCAATTTCTTCTGGTCGCGTTCGGCGTGGCGCTCTATGCCGCGCTGATGAATCTCAACGAAGTCGCGGCGTTTCTCACGAGGCTCGCTACCCTCTTCACGCCGGTGATCATAGGGTTATTGATGGCGTTTGTCCTCAGTGTGCCGATGCAGGGCATCGCAGGACGTTTGACGCGCCTGATGCCAAAGGCAAAGGAAAAACACATTGACCTTCTCAGCCTGCTGCTGACGCTTTTGTGCGTGGTTATCGTCGTGGTACTGCTGTGCGTTCTGGCGCTGCCGCAGCTTGCCGCGTCGCTCAAGAGCATCGGCACACTGGTCAGGGAGAACTGGCCGGACTGGGCGCGCCTTCTCTCGGATCACGGCGTGGATACAAGCGAGCTCACCGATCGCATCGCCGCGCTCGATTGGAAAACAGTGCTGGAAAAGGCGCTCACCGGCGCCGGCGCGCTGATCGACTCGGTGGTGGATCTTGCCGGTACCACAGTCTCGGCGGTGGCCAACGTCACCTTTGCCATCGTCATCATGTTTTATGTGCTGCTCGACCGGCGCAGCCTTGCTAAACAGAGCCGCAGACTCCTCTACGCCAACCTGAGCGAGCGAAAGGCCAATCAGGTCTGCCGCATCGCGCGCCTGACGCACACCACCTACGCCCGTTTCCTGTCCGGGCAGTGCGTGGAGGTCGTGATCCTCGGCACGATGATCTTTCTCGCGTTCTCCCTGTGCGGCATTCCCTACGCGGGGCTGACCGCCGCGCTGACGGCGGCCTTCGCCTTTGTTCCCTACATCGGCGCGCTGGCCTCCTGCGCAATCGGCGTACTGCTGACGCTGCTTGCCCAGCCGGAGAAGGCGCTGCTGTGCCTGATCGTCTATCAGGCGGTGCAGTTCACGGAAAATCAGTTCATCTACCCGCATGTGGTTGGCAGCAGCGTGGGGCTTGCGCCGCTGTGGACGCTCCTTGCGGCATTGCTTGGCGGCAAGCTCTTCGGCCTTGTCGGTATTGTGTTTTTCATTCCCCTCACGGCGGTAGTACTCCAGCTCGTACATGAGCACACCGCACAGCAGCTTTCGGAAAAGAAACTCGACCGCGAGGATCTGATCGAATAACAAAAAAGGACGACAGCTATTTTTAGCTGTCGTCCTTTTTTGTGCGGTCACGACTGCGCCATGCGCTCGAGGAGCTGGAAGGCCTCTTCGAGCTTGGGGTCGATATGGTCGGTCTGCAAAGCCTCGCGCACGCAGCCTTCGATGTGCGCGCGCATGATCTGCTGGTTGGCGCTTTTGAGGAGCGACTGCGTGGCGAGAAGCTGGTTGGAGATGTCCACGCAGTAGCGGTCGTCGTCGATCATCTGCAAAATGCCGTCGAGCTGGCCGCGAGCAATTTTCAGCTTGCGGCGGACGGAATCACGATCGGCTCTCATGGCCTTAGCGGATGGAGACGGCCTGATAGCCCGCCTCATCCACGGCGGCCTTGAGCGCCGCGTCGGTTACGCTGCCGTCCACGCTGACGGTGGCGGACTTGCTCTCGAGATCGACCTTTGCCTCCCTCACGCCGGGGACGGCGGAAAGCGCCTGCTGAACGTGATTCACGCAATGCATGCAGGCCATGCCCTCAATGCTGATGACTTTTTCCATGTTTGTTTCTCCTTTTTCATTACTTGCCATAATTTCCTTGCTTGCTATCTCCACTCCGCGATCCGACGGAGAAGAAACCGTTTTCGGTGCTGCCTCCGTGTGCTTGGCCTTGAACCAGCGCAGGCGCAGCGCATTGCTCACCACAAACACCGAGCTGAAGCTCATCGCGAGCGCGCCGAGCATCGGGTTCATCTTGAGCTGGAAGGCGGGGTAGAACACGCCCGCCGCGATGGGAATGCCGATGGCGTTGTAGAAGAACGCCCAGAAGAGGTTTTCCTTGATGTTGCGGATGACCGCGCGGCTCAACTGCACGGCGGTCGAGACGTCGAGAAGGTCACTGCGCATCAGCACAACATCCGCCGACTCGATGGCGACGTCCGTACCGGCACCGATGGCGATGCCGACGTCTGCGCGCGCAAGGGCGGGCGCATCGTTGATGCCGTCACCGACCATGGCGACCTTCTTGCCGCCCTCCTGTAAGCGGCGGATCTCGCGTTCCTTATCCTGCGGCAGCACCTCGGCCACGACGCGGTCCACGCCGACCTGACGGCGGATGGCCTCGGCGGTCTTGGCGTTGTCGCCCGTGAGCATGACGACTTCAATGCCCATGCTCGAGAGCTCGGCGATGGCCTGCGCGCTCGTGGGCTTGACGACATCGGCTACGGCGATGAGGCCGATGAGCTTGCCGTCCAGCGCAAAGTAGAGCGGCGTCTTGCCGTCCTCAGCCAGCGCTTCGCCTTGTGCGAGCAACTCACTGTTTTCGATGCGGTTTGCTTCCATCATGCGGCGGTTGCCGGCAAGGCAGAGCTGGCCCTCGACCTCGCCGCGGATGCCCTGACCGGGGATCTGCTCAAATTTGTCGACGGACAGGAACGTGAGCGATTCCTTCTCCGCCTCGGCCACGATGGCCTCAGAAAGCGGATGCTCGGAGAGCTTTTCGAGCGACGCGGCGACGGAGAGAAGTTTGTCCCTGCCGATGCCGCCGTCGACGACATCGGTGACGACGGGCTTGCCCTGCGTGATGGTGCCGGTCTTGTCGAGCACGACGGTGTTGACGCTGTGCGTCGTCTCAAGCGCTTCGGCAGACTTGATGAGGATGCCGTTCACCGCGCCGCGGCCCGTGCCGACCATGATGGCCGTCGGCGTGGCGAGACCCAGCGCGCAGGGGCAGCTGATGACGAGCACGGAAATGCCGATGGACAGCGCAAATTCCACGCTGTGGCCCGTCAGCAGCCATGCTGCCGTTGCGATGACGGCGATCGTGATGACGACGGGGACGAACACGCCGCTGACCTTATCGGCGAGCTTGGCGATGGGCGCTTTGGAGCTCGTGGCCTCGTCCACAAGGCGTACGATCTGGGAAAGGGCGGTATCGTCGCCGACTTTGGTCGCGCGCATCTTGAAATAGCCGGATTTGTTGATGGTCGCGCCGATGACGCTGTCTCCCGCCTGCTTTTCGACGGGGATGCTCTCGCCCGTCAGCGCGGATTCGTCGACCGAGGACGTTCCCTCGAGCACGACGCCGTCGACGGGGACGCTCTCGCCCGCCTTGACGATCAGCACGTCGCCGAGTTGGACCTCCTCGACGGGGATGACGCTCTCGACGCCGTTGCGCTCGACCGTCGCGGTCTTGGGCGCAAGGTCCATGAGCTTTGTGATGGCATCAGAGGTCTTGCCCTTGGCGCGGGCCTCCATCGTCTTGCCCATGGTGATGAGCGTCAGGATCGTGCCTGCGGACTCGAAGTACAGCTCCATCATATAGGTGTGCACCGTGTCCATGTCCATTCTTCCAAAGCCGATGCCGATCTTATAGATGGCGTAGATGCCGTACACGATGGCGGCGCTGGAGCCCAGTGCGATCAGCGAATCCATGTTCGGCGAGCGCTGCCACAGCGTCTTGAAGCCGACGATATAGTACTGGCGGTTGATATAGACGATGGGCAGCAGCAGCAAAAACTGCGTGAACGCGAACGTCATCGCGTTCTCCATGCCGAGGAAGCACGCGGGCAGCGGCCAGCCCATCATGTGGCCCATCGAGAGATAGAACAGCGGGATGGTGAAGATGAGCGAGAGGGCGAGACGCTTTTTCATGTCGCTGTACGCCTTCTGTGCGGCGCTGGCGCCGCCGGTCTCGGCAGTCTGCGCGGCGGGGGCGCTGCCGGGCTTTGCATGCAGAGACGCACCGTAGCCCGCCTTTTCGACCGCGGCGATGATCTGCGCGGACGAAAGCTGGGATTCGTCGTATTCGACGACCATGCTGTTTTTCAGCAGGTTGACCGCGACCTGCTGCGCGCCGGGCTGCTTGGCGACGGCCTTTTCCACGCGGCTGGAGCAGGCGGCGCAGCTCATGCCGGTCACGTCATAGGTTTCCTTTTTCAATTTGATTCCTCCTTCGGGGCAAATACAATACCCGTGTGGGGTATTTTTCATTTGCCGACAGTATAGGTCGGAAATTGGCGGATTGTCAAGACCTCTTTTCGAGAAATTTCCGTTTGGGCGAAAGTTGCGGCGTTTCGGTCGGGAAAACTTACCGCCGCCGCGCCGCTGGACAGCTTACATCCCTTATGGTAAACTGACGGCATGAGTTTTATGATAAGCAGGTGAAAAATGAAGCAAAAACATATCTTGAAATGGCTGGGCATCGCGCTGGGCGTGTACCTTTTATATGGGGTGCTGACAGCCATTCTCGTCCCGCTGCCGCAAAAAGAGGCGACAGGGAAGCTGTGGAGCCAGTATGAAGCCCGATTGAGTACGGACGCATCGCAGGAGCGCGTGAGGAGCATCGAGGATACGGACAGTGCGCTGCTCTGGCGCTTGCAGCTCATCGAGAGTGCGGAAAGGGAGGTCATCTTCTCGACCTTTGACCTGCGCGCGGACGGCAGCGGACAGGATTTGATGGCCGCGCTCTATGGCGCGGCGCAGCGCGGCGTGCGGGTGCGCATCATCGTCGACGGGCTGAACGGTTTTCTGCATCTGCAAAACAGCGGCGTTCTCCGTGCCCTCGCGGCGGAGGAGAATGTGGAGGTGCGCTTTTATGATCCCATCGACCTGCTGCGCCCGTGGAAGCTCAACTACCGTCTGCACGACAAGTATCTGATCGCTGACGGGAGCAAATACATCCTCGGCGGAAGAAATTCGAACGATCTCTTCCTCGGCTCATATCAGGAGAACCAGAACATCGACCGCGACGTGCTCGTCGTGTCGGACGGGGGAGAGGGCAGCTCGGTCTCCCAGCTTTTGACGTATTTTGAAAGCGTCTGGTCGCAGCCGGAGAATAAAACCATCACAGGCAAGACGTCCTCGCAGACCGACGCGCTGCAGGAGCGCTACGCGGCGCTATGCGCGGTGCATGGAAAAGAGCTTGCCGCCGTCGACTGGGAGGTGGAGACCGCGGCGGTCACGCATGTGAGCCTTCTCAGCGGCTCGCCGCGCGCGGAGGCGAAAGCGCCTGAGCTGTGGGACGCGCTTGTCCGCCTGATGGCGCAGGGCGATGACGTCCTGCTGCAAACGCCGTACATCATCTGCAACGACAAAATGTATAACGATTTGGAAGCACTTGCCGAGACGCGGCAGCTGCGCGTGCTGACGAATGCCGTTGAAAACGGCGCGAACCCGAGCGGCTGCTCGGACTACTTACGCGAAAAGCAAAATATTTTATCGCGCGGCGTCGACGTGTACGAGGTCGTCTGCGGCCAGTCGCTGCATACGAAGACAATTTTAATCGGAAACGATTTGAGCGTCGTCGGTTCATTCAACGCCGACATGCGCAGCGCATATCTCGACACAGAGCTGATGCTCGTCATCGAGAGCGAGGAGGTCAATGCCGCGCTGCGGCAGGAGAGCGTACAGTACATCGACCAGAGCCGCCTCGCCCTGCACGACGGCGGCACGGAACACGGCGCGCGGTTTGAAGAAATGACGCTGCCTTGGGCAAAACGCGCGCTGTATACGATTCTGAGCGTTGTCCAGCGCCCTATCCGCCACCTGCTGTAACGAAAAGTGCGGCATAGCGGAAAATGAGGGAAAGGAATACGGATTTTGCCCGTATTTCCGTTTTTTCACCTTGCAAAAGACGTTCGGGTTTGCTATGATAAAAAATACGTATGGATACGTTCCGCTTTTTGTGGAGACAGAGGATAAGAAAGGAAGATCGTTATGATTTACACGACCGAAGTGCAGCATATGTGCCCCGTTGCGAAGGGCGCATATCACGGTCCGGCCCCGATCCCCGAAGAGGGCAAGTGGGTCCAGGCCAAGCAGATCGCCGATATTTCCGGCTTCACCCACGGCATCGGCTGGTGCGCGCCCCAGCAGGGCGCCTGCAAGCTGACGCTCAACGTCAAGGAGGGCGTCATTCAGGAGGCTCTGATCGAGACCATCGGCTGCTCGGGCATGACCCATTCTGCTGCCATGGCTTCCGAGATCCTGATCGGCAAGACCATTCTCGAAGCGCTGAACACCGACCTTGTTTGCGACGCCATCAACACCGCCATGCGCGAGCTGTTCCTGCAGATCGTCTACGGCCGCACCCAGTCCGCCTTCTCTGAGGACGGCCTTGCTGTCGGTGCGTCCCTCGAGGACCTCGGCAAGGGCCTTCGCTCCCAGGTCGGCACGATGTTCGCCACCGCCGAAAAGGGCCCCCGTTACCTCGAGATGGCCGAGGGCTACTGCTCCCGCGTCGCGCTCAACAAGGAAAACGAGATCGTCGGCTACGAGTTTATCAACCTCGGCAAGATGATGGACTTCATCAAAAAGGGTATCGATGCGAACGAAGCGCTCGAAAAGGCCAAGGGTCACTATGGTCAGTGGGACAACGCTGCCAAGTACATCGACCCGCGTCAGGAATAAGGAAGGGAGGACGAAACAATGGCTTTATTTGAAAACTACGAGAGAAGAATCGACAAGATCAACGGCGTCCTCGCTCAGTACGGTATCTCTTCCGTCGAAGAGTGCCGCGAGATCTGCAAGGCCAAGGGCTTTGACCCGTATGAGATCGTCAAGGGCATCCAGCCCATCTGCTTTGAAAACGCCTGCTGGGCGTACACCGTCGGCGCGGCCATCGCCATCAAGTCCGGCGTGAAGTCCGCGGCCGAAGCCGCCAAGATGATCGGCGTGGGTCTTCAGTCCTTCTGCATCGACGGCTCCGTCGCCGAGGACCGCAAGGTCGGTCTGGGCCACGGCAATCTCGGTGCGATGCTGCTGTCCGACGAGTCGAAGTGCTTTGCCTTCCTCGCCGGTCACGAGTCCTTCGCCGCCGCTGAGGGCGCGATCGGCATCGTCCGCAACGCCAACAAGGCCCGCAAGGAGCCCCTGCGCGTCATCCTGAACGGTCTCGGCAAGGACGCCGCTCAGATCATCTCCCGCATCAACGGCTTCACCTATGTTCAGACCCAGTTCGACTACTTCACCGGCAAGCTGAACATCGTGCGCGAGATCCGCTACAGCGAGACCGAGCGCGCCGACGTCCGCTGCTACGGCGCTGACGACGTCCGCGAGGGCGTGGCCATCATGCATTCCGAGGGCGTGGACGTCTCCATCACCGGTAACTCCACCAACCCGACCCGCTTCCAGCACCCCGTCGCCGGCACCTACAAGAAAGAGTGCATCGAGCAGGGCAAGAAGTATTTCTCCGTCGCCTCCGGCGGCGGCACGGGCCGTACCCTGCACCCGGACAACATGGCCGCCGGTCCCGCCTCCTACGGCATGACCGATACCATGGGCCGCATGCATTCCGACGCACAGTTCGCCGGCTCCTCCTCCGTGCCCGCGCACGTTGAGATGATGGGCTTCCTCGGCATGGGCAACAACCCGATGGTCGGCGCGACCGTCGCTGTCGCCGTCGCCGTCGAAGAGAGCATGAAGAAGCAATCCTTCGAAATTTGAATAATGCAAAGAAGCACCACCCCGCGGGGT
>OLYN01001818.1_pt1 | contig 10394 bp, 15 predicted proteins | sample 1674231 | NCBI WGS metagenome assembly OLYN01 (sample SAMEA103958153, study PRJEB25191) | human gut metagenome
GTAAACAGAAATAGGGTCGCCCTCGTGACTGCTAGCGAAAAGTGCAGGAGTTGTGAAACTTGGAAGAGAGTACAAGACATATCACCCTTTATGGGTAATTACGGCGAAAGCCGTTTACATAAAAATAAGAATTTTGAAAGTTAACTTTCAATCCCGCTACCGAGGAGTATATCGGAGAGAAAGGTTTCCTATGGAAAGTGTAAAAAAGATTTATAAGGTTTATCCGTCCTTGGTTTGTGATAAACTTTTACCCGCATGCATTCTTGATAGTTGTTCTATCGTTGATGTTGTAACAACAGTTTTGAAATATTTAGATAGCTACAATTCATATTCTGAATGTGCTAATCTTGATTATATTTCTTTCAATTCAGATTCAGAATGTGCTGATCTTGATTACTGTTCTTTCAATTCATTTGTTTATCATCTTTATCATTCTCTGTCACATTTTCTGATTATTTCATTCGGTGTTTTTTATGATTTGATGCTTGCTGTTGTTCAAGTTATAGAGATTTAATATAGCAGTAACGGCGAAAGCCGATTACATAAAAAAATAATTTTGAAAGGTAACTTTCAATCCCGCTACCGAGGAGCATATCGGAGAGAAAGTAGGATATCATGTTAGTTATTGGCTGTGAGACTAAAAGCGGAGTGTTCAAGAAAGACGGACAGGAAATATCGTATCGTAACCTTTACTTGTACTGTACAAGAGAAATAACATCTACATACGATGAGAACGGCAACATTACTCATTGGGCTGTCGGAACGATAGGTGAAACCGTCAAAATCAAGAATACCCCCGAAACACTTAAGCAGGTGTTCGGTACTGAGGTTACGAACGATGTAATTTCTGCCCTTATCGGTCAGAACATCAACGTATATTATGATCAGTACGGCAAGGTACAGTTTATCAATGCTGTTAAAGCCGATAAAAAGGCTTAACATAAACCGAAAGGAGACAATTAAAAATGGAAGGAGCAGCACAAACAGTGATGGAGACTTTAACAAAGGCTGTTGGCGATGTATTTACCCTTATGGGTACTTGCTTTACACAGATAACTAGTCAGCCTGTACTCGTTCTTTTCCTTGCGGGTTCGCTTATATCGGTAGGTATCGGCGCATTTGCAAGACTTCGCTCAGTTTGCTAAGCGAATAACCCCAAAAGGGGAGCGGTCAACCCCGCTCCCCTGATTTTTTTATAGAAAGGATTTAAATATATGGATAAGATAAAAAATTTGCCAGCTATGCGGGTTGTCGCTATTGCCGTAGTGATTGCCATAGTTTTTGGGTTATCTGCGGTTATGATTTCATATACCGCCAGTGCCGATACTGCTGATGATGCTGTTAGTCAGCTTGGTAAGCTCGGTAATTACGGTTGTTTTAAATATACAGCTGGTCAGCATGTAACTTTTGAATTTCTGCGTAATATTTATCAAACGTCAAATTCACCGTATGTTGTCGGCGCTGTGTTTGGTTTCAAAGATGGTAAATTTGTTTCTATTTCTAAAACTGATACACGTATTTTACTTGGTGCTCGCTCTTCGAGTGATAGTAGTTTAGTAATGTCCTTTTGCTCTGTCAATTTGTATGAAGCTGATTATCCTGATAAATATGATACTATGTATCAATATTTTTCTGTGTATAATTCAGGTTCTATGTATGGTACTACTTCTTTTAAGTCTAAAAATGGTGTTATAGATTCTTCAGGATTTAAGACATTAGCTGATACCTATAGCGATTATGTTAGTCAATTTGGTACTACGTGTTATGCTGTCTACACTACATCTTCAACCAAATGGACTGATAAACAGTTTGTTAGTTTTCAAAACGAAATTGTTACTAATCTGACCGATAGTGATTACAAGGATATCGATACTGGTACTTCACCTACTGCGGAATTTTTATCCTTTAAAGGTACAGAAAGTTCAGGACTTTACTTGATTGATTGGGTTACAGCTGGTCAACAATATCCTATTGTCGATTTTCGTATTGATGATAACGGCAATTATCATAAATATGCTTTGCGCATTTCAGGTAATTCAAACTATGCCGAAATTTTAAAAGGTATATGGGATAGGCAAGAAATTAAAGAAGCTTCATCTGCGGCGCTTAATGGTGTTGGAGTATTGTTGCTTTTAAAAACGGCTCTTTCACTTGGTACAAAAGCCGTTGTTTCTATTGCTGGCGCTTCTACTCCTATTGGTGCGCTATTCCTCAATGTTCCTACTAAAGATGTTGCTGGTTATGTTATGCTTGCGGCTCAAAATAAGTTAGTTCAAGAGTATGACACACTTTCATATGATAATATTCGTACTTTATCATCTGAAACTATGAATTTTTCCGATGGTTCTACTACGGTATCTAAAGCGGTTAGTTTATGCCTTTCTGATTATGTTTCTGTTGTTCCGAATACATTGTATAAATTGGAAATTATAGATGTTACAGAAAGTAAATTGCTTGATGTTGCGTATTTTAGTAGCAGACGTGGATATACGCAGTCTGATAGTGGTTACGGTACGGTTGTATCTGATTATGATAATAAGAATGACCTTGATAATGACATTGATAATAATAATGGTTATTCTAATGGTAATAAAAATAATGGCGATAAGTTTGCTTCTGACAATCCTTATGATATTATAAAAAATAATAATGAATTTTATTCACAGCTTGATATTAGTAATATTTTCGGTAGTTTACAATCGTCTGCAAGTTCTTTAGGTTCTTTTTTTCAAGCTTGTATGAGTATTATTCCTGCTGGTATTCTTGCTGTTATTATCGGCGGTTTGTCAATTGTTATTATTCTTCGTATTTTAGGTAGGTGATGTTATGTACTGGGATGAAAGTTGGTGGGGTAGACAAGCATTTGGAGCAGCATTCTCTTTTATTGCTGACATTATCGGTCGCTTTATTTCAATACTTAATACCCCCATAGATTTTGGCGGTAATATGAATATACCGCTTTTGCACTTTATGATCGCGTTTGCTATCTTTGCTTTGGTTGTGGCTATCATTAAGAGAGTGTATGATTAGGAGATGAAATAATGAAATATTTAACTACAAGCAGTAGCGGTGCAGTGTTCGCAAAAGCTTTAACAAGTCTTACGCTTAACGAATCGCTATTGTTGTTATCGTTCGGTTTGCTGATATTTTTTAGTATTATAATGCTTATTTCTAAGAGGTGATTTTATGTGTGAATTTTACTGTAAATGTGAAATGTGTCGGTATGATAAGCGTAAATGTTTCTGTATGGGTGATGGTACACCATTTTGTCATATGTTTCAGTGCCTTATTCCATATTGCACTGATAAAGATTGTGATAAAGAATGTATCACATATGATGAGTTAGTGGAGGTTTATAATGGCTGATATAGTAAATACATTGCTACAGTGGTTCGGATATCAGACACCCGATACCATAGCTTCATTTTTTGATAACATAGTACGGTTGTCAATCGGTCTCGGAATTGTGCTTTTTCTCTTCAAAGGCACATTCCGACTTGCTAATATTCGCGGAATGTTATAATTTTAAAGTTAACTTTCAAGAATGGAGAAACACATAAATGTTTATATTTATCTTGCTTAAAAAGCTACTTGCGCATATCGTGCGTTTACCGCTGTTTTTAGCGATGTTTTTAAAGGACGTGTTTTTATACGTCTACCGCAAAGAGTACCTCATATTTCGCAAATTTGGGCTACATATATGGGTCGCAAAGTTCGGCGGCGGTAAAACGTCAAGTATGGTGTATACCGCATACAAATTATGCCGCCGTTACAAGCAAGTAACGGTGCTTACAAATATCAAACTTACTAACTTTCCCGAGCATACAAAGATATTGCCATTACATACCGTTGACGATATTCTAAACGCTCCCGAAAATTGTATTGTCTTGATTGATGAGATAGGTACATTGTTCAATAGCCGTGACTTTATGAATAAGAATGCGCTGCCAAAGATACTTTTTCAGCACCTTTGCCAGTGCCGCAAACGGCATATGGTTATATTCGGCACGGTTCAGCGGTGGCAGTTCCTTGACAAGCAATTGCGTGATATTACCGCAACGGTCAGAGTATGCCGCTCTCTTTTCTCCGACCCGTTTACAAGAATAACAACTTGTACAGCCTATGACGCTGTAGAATATGAGCGCACTTATCAGAACCCGATGATTAAGTGTATTCCAGTCGGTGTTGATGTTCATCTACAGACGGACAAGCTTCGTAATCTTTATGATACATCAGAACTTGTTGATCAAATGATGAAAATGCAATATGAAGATGATACTACTATTCTTGCTAATCAAGGTGTCGGTGTCGGTGTCGGCGTTGCTATGGAGAAGAAAGACCGACACAGAACACAGAGAAACGCAAAGCGGATATCTTAGTGGCTATAGTAGGGGGGGAGTAGCGCCCCAACGGGGCGCTCGACCCGCCTACTATATTACTTGATATTAGCCACAAAAAGTACTCACCTAAAAAATGGAAAACTGGATAGAGGTACACTATGTCTTGTGAATTTAATACAAAGGTCAAGATTTACAAGGACGGTACAATGAATGTAACGTACTGTTCTAATCAGGTGTACGGCAAAAGAGCAGAAAAGGAAACAGACAACAAAGAGGATAATATAGCTGAAAAGCTCGGATATAATGACGGATATCTTCGTCCTGATAAAGATAATGCGGTTGATGATTATTCTATAGCAAACGAGCAGATAAGAACAGCTGTATTAGACAGTGAAGAGAAGAGGAGAAAAGAAAGAAGTGAGAACCGTACGGACAGCATTAAAAGGTCAAAGGATAAAGTTTTTGATATTGTCTATCAAAACGAATTTAAGTACTTCGTTACTCTTACTCTGCGCGAGAGTGACAAGGTGGATAGGAGAAATCCTAAAGATGTAATTCGCGTTTTAAGCAAGTGGCTTAATAACGCTGTTACTCGTAAAGGACTTCAATACATATTGATACCCGAATATCACCCCTCGAGCGGTGCTATTCACGCGCACGCTTTGATTAACGATTGCTTTCGGCTTGAAGATAGCGGTAGGCGCATTTATCACGGCAAGGCTTGGAAAGTAGAAGATTTGGAAAACTATCGTGTATATACTGGCGGTCTTAAGCCTGTTTTTAATATTCCCGATTGGAAGTATGGATTTTCTACCGCAATACCCCTTGATGGAGAAGTTGCACGTGTCGCGTATTACATTACTAAATATGTAACTAAGGATATTCAAAAGATTTTCGGTAAATTCTTTTGGAGCAGTAAAAATATTGTTCGAGATACCGATGTTCATTTTATGAATGTCGATTATAATGCAATACCGAAAAAGGAATATTCCCCGATGTACGGATTGGGATTTAAGTATGAACGCCATTTGTTAAATGATGAAGATAGGAAAAACGAATGGAATAAAGGTCCTGATATAGATTATGGTGAAATAGAATGTGTTTAATGATTGATTATTATCAAGGTTATTATCGACATCCTTTAAGTTGTTATGATCCTCGTTATTTTGATTTACCACCTAAAGAATGTAAAAATTGTATATGCTATTATTGTTTTAATAAGCTTTGTCCGCATTGTGTCGGCTATCGTTACAGTTTGGCTTCTGGTTGTGTTAAAGATAAAAAAATACGGTCTAAAGATATGATACCTCACAGATGTGATAAATGTTATTTCTTATGGAAGAAAAAAAAGCCTATATACGATTGCGATTTTTATATCAATTTCCGCAGAAAGAGAATGTTATATACGCTCGTCAGAGTTCGTAAAAAGAAATCTGATTTAGAAATTCTTTCGGAGAAGATAGAAAAACTTGAAAAGCTGATAGAAGAAATGTATAATAGTGATAGTAAAAATTAACACTGAATTTCGTAAAATAAATATTTTACGAAATTAGAAGTACCAAAAACCCGAAAGGCAACAAAAATGGCATACAACATAGATTTCAGACAAGCTACATCAGATGCACCGGCTTGTCTTACCGAATACCTGAATTATCTGACTACCATCAAAAACCGTTCACAGCTTACGGCTCTGAACTATTATACGGACCTGCGTATGTTCATGCGATTTCTCAAGGTCAAGAATAATCTCGTCCTTCCTGATACAGATTTCTCGGATATCACTATAGCCGACCTTGACGACAAATACATCAAGGCTGTAACACTCAGCGATGCTATGGAGTTTCTGAGCTTCACTGTAAGTGAACGTTCGAACCAGGCTAAGGCACGTTCACGAAAGGCTGTATCTCTGCGCCAGTTCTACAAATTCCTCACCAATAATAAGGCGTGGTTTGCGGCTAGTCCTATGCTTAATTTAGAGCTGCCGTCACCTAAAAACGCACTGCCTAAGCACCTAACTTTGCAGGAATGCGGTCAGCTGTTGCACGAAGGATTCAAGGAATTTTCAAGCTGGATGGATTTCCGCGACTATGCAATGATCATAATGTTCCTCAACTGCGGAATGCGTCTGAGTGAATTGGTAGGTATAAATGTAAACGATTTCGTAGAGAACATCGATCCGTCACAGCCGGATATAAAATACATATCAGTCAAAGTGCTCGGTAAAGGCAACAAGGAACGTATAGTTTATCTAAATAAACAATGTGTTGAAGCTGTCGCAAGGTATAAAATTGAAAGAAATTCCGTTGCAGACCCTAAGGAAAAAGCGCTGTTTATAAGCAAGCGAGGCAACCGTATAACAAACCGCCGCGTTGAGCAGATAATCGATGACCGTATTAAAGCCTGCGGACTGGCAGGTAAAGGAATTTCGGTGCACAAGCTCCGTCATACAGCGGCTACACTTATGTATCAGAACGGTGTCGATGTCCGTGTGCTTAAAGAGGTTCTCGGGCACGAAAACCTGAATACAACACAGATCTATACCCATGTGGTAAACACTCAGCTCCGTGACGCTATAAACTCAAATCCCGTAATGGATATAAAAAACGACCTCCCCGAGCTTGATTTGAAGCACGGAGAGGAAAAGAACAAAAAGTAATTTCGTTATAATTACAATTTTACGAAATAAATTCATAAGTACAACCGCCGTGATAATCATCAAATTTAACACGGCGGCATAGTTTTATTTACTTACAATCTCATTGAACAAAGCCTTACACCCCAGCAAAACATCTCTGTAGGTGTCGTTAAAGTTACCGGTATACCACGGGTCGGCAATACTACCGCTCATTCCTGCGTGCGACAACAGCAGACTTACTTTACCCTCGGGATCGCTCTTTATGATCCGCATTATATTTCTTATATTCATTTCGTCCATAGCGATTATGTAATCGTACTTATTATAATCGGATTTTGTCAGCTGCACTGCTCTTTTGCCGTCACAGGAAATGCCGACTTCTGCGAGCTTTCTCCTTGTGCCGTGATGCACCGGGTTGCCTATTTCCTCGGTACTTGTCGCACACGAAGCGATATAGAATTCATCGGACCTTCCCGCTTTTTTCACTATATCTTTCATTACAAATTCCGCCATAGGTGAACGGCAGATGTTGCCGTGGCAGACAAAGAGTATCTTGTACATGGGGTCAATCCTTTCTGAAAGGCTCTGTTATGCGCTTTACTGCCGCGTTTTGCTCGCTGTCAGATTTTACATATTTCCGTTCGGATTCACAGAAAATGCGCAAATCGGGGCAAATTGCGGACGTGTGTAGTAGTCAAATAGTAGTAAAAATCTGCGGGTTTACTACTAAGGATTTTGCAGATGATTATATTATTGCATATTTTTCTGGGTTTGCATAGTACCCATGAGCAGTTCTGGATTTCCTGGATTTATGGCAAATGGGCGTACATCTCTGTACGCCCATAACTATTTTATCCCATCACTCTGAACATTTCCTGTGTTTTCTCCCCGCCAAGCTTATCCATCTCCCTGCGGGCATTTTCAATCTCGGCTATCCGACCGAGTTCGTCCTGAGCGTCCTCAAGTCCGAGATGTGTGTAAGTATTCAAAGTAACACCGATGTCGCTGTGTCCCATAAGGTATTGCAGCGTTTTCGGGTTCATGCCGGATTTCGCCATATTGCTGCAATAGGTGTGGCGGCAGACGTGCGGCGTTATGCTTGGCATTTGCAGGCGGTAAATCTCGTTGTACCGATTCACCATATGCTTTAATCGGTGTTCCCAGTGCATTGCGACCAGCGGCATTCCATTTTTGTCGTAGTACAGAAATCCCGCGTACCCATCTATTATATGAAGTCGGGTCTGCGATGTCCCTTTTTGCGATAAAAAATTACGCAAGTGAGTATTTATCCGCTGTTGATAATGATTTTAAATTAGGGAAACGTTGAATAAAACAAAATCGACCCGCTCACATGAGTATACTCACAGGTCTGATTTTGTTACGCTTCGCTTTATTCAGCGCGTCCCTAGTATAGATTCGTTTCATCTCAAACTTATTATAATAGACATATGGAATTTCTAAAAAAGGCTCTGGCAACTCAGTTGTCGGAGCCTTTTATGTATAAATTAGACTTTCAGGAGTTTACAGCAGGCTGTGTTCCTGCATTTGAGGAATCGCTATAAAGCGAGAAACTCTTAACCAACTGCTTGAGCATATTAGCCTGGCTGCTGAGCTCTTCGGAAGCGGCAGCAGACTGTTCAGATGTAGCAGAGTTTGTCTGAACGACATTTGATATCTGGTCAACTCCGATTGTAACCTTGACGATGGAGTCAGCGGCTTTCTTGGAAGAATCGGCAATCTTGTTGTTTATGGCCGTAACCTTGCCGGCTGTTTCGCCGACCTTGTTCATCTTTTCAGCAACTTCGGCGCAGAGCTGATTTCCGCTGACGATGGAGTTAACAGTGCTTTCGATGATCCGAGTCGTATTCTGAGCTGCTTCAGCAGATTTTCCTGCAAGGTTTCTGACTTCTTCAGCAACTACTGCAAAGCCCTTTCCGGCTTCGCCGGCTCTTGCTGCCTCAACTGCGGCATTGAGTGAAAGAATGTTTGTCTGGAATGCGATATCCTCGATAGTCTTGACGATTTTCTTGGTTTCGCTGGAGAATTGGTTGATCTCGTTCATGGCTCTTACAAGCTCTGACATCATGGCATTGACTTCCTGGACGGCCGTTCCTGCGGCATTTGCTTTATCACTTGCTTCCGCTGCGTCCGAAGAATTAGCCTTGATAGATTCGGAAATAGACGCAATATTTTCAGAAAGCTCCTGGATAGATGCTGCCTGCTGCGTTGCCCCCTGAGCAAGAGCCTGAGCGCCTGATGAGACTTCTTCTGTGCCGCTTAAAAGCTGGTCGGAAGCCTGGTCAACATTTGAAAGGGCAGCGGAAAGATTATCGCGTATATACATCAGGCTGTCGCGGATCTCGCTGGTTTCGCCAACGTAGCTATCGTAATTCTCGCAGGTACAGTTGAAATTTCCGTTGCCGTAATTCCTGCACACATCTGAAATGCTGGGCAGCACGTCCTGGAAGAATCTGATGACCTTCCTTGCTGAATGGGCAAGTACACCCAGCTCGTCCTTGGATCGGTATGTGATAGTGCCGTCAGCTTCTTTGAGCAGACCGTTTGAGATAAGGTTCATGGAATCTTTAATCTGAATGATTGGCGTGACTATTGCCTTTGTGAGAACGACTGTGAGAGCAACCACAAGTATTGCAGCCGCCACAACTACTGCAATTACTATGACAATATTGATTGTTTTGGTAGTCTGTGCATTATTGTATCTTGTGGTAATTGCTTCTTTGAGTTCGGTTGTAAGGTTTTCCAGAATGCCCGTAACTTTCGTGAGGTTAGGCTCATATTCGTTCAGATATATAGAATACGCTTCCATATTGCCCTCATAGCTGAATTTTGCGCTTGCTTCTACTATTCTCTCACGAATAGAAGCTGCGTCGTCCATGATAGTGTGGATATTTTCGACTTCATCTGAAAACTGTGGGTCATATTCAAGAAAGCTGTCGAGATAGGCAAAGAACTCTGACCGGTCGCTGCTTATGTCTTCAACGAGCTTGTCTAAATCAGCCTGATTATCAGTACAGGTGGCTTTCAGAATATTACCCTGGAATATTCTGATGTAACGTCTGGCGCTGTCAAGATTTGACAATGCGGGAATAGATATATTGACGTAATTGTCAGACGTAGAAGCTATGTTGTTTGTTGATACCAGGGAAACAACACCCAGAACAAATGTCAGCAGAAGCACAACTGCAAACGTGCAGATTATCTTCTTGGAAATCTTTAGATTTTTCATTGCTTTTTTCTCCTGTTCAATTGAAGTTGACTTTTAATTGCAGTAATTTAAAGTTGTTACTTTTATAATTGTAATTTTATCAGTTTATTTACTAAAAATCAACACATAATTCTGGTGAAAATGCCATATTTGTAACGTTGCACAATTTATTTGTTTTTGTAAATTTGATTTT
>OLYN01001829.1_pt1 | contig 10364 bp, 6 predicted proteins | sample 1674231 | NCBI WGS metagenome assembly OLYN01 (sample SAMEA103958153, study PRJEB25191) | human gut metagenome
TATCGGAGATATTCCGCTATCTTTCGGAGATATTCTGCTATCTTTCGGAGATATTTTACCAGTTATCGGAGATATTTTACTGATTATCGGATAATCGAATAGAAGATATAATTAGAATAGAAAATGTTAAGATTTGAAGATCCTATATTTCTCTGGCTGTTGTGGATAATACCAGTACTGATTCTGATCAGACTGATAGGATGGAGAAGAAGAAAGGCTAAACTGAAGAAGCTCGGCGATCCGGAACTTCTGAAACAGCTCATGCCCAACATCTCCAAATATCGCCCTACAGTTAAGTTTGTGCTGATGCTCGCAGCCTTGGCGCTTCTCATCGTGATGGTAGCTCGCCCGCAGATGGGCAGCAAGATTTCTCACGATAAGCGACATGGTATTGAAACCATCATCTGCCTCGATATTTCAAATTCCATGCTCTGTCAGGACGTGGTTCCATCCCGTTTGGACAAGAGTAAGATGCTTATCGAAAATCTGGTCGACAACTTTAATAACGACAAGATTGGACTCATCGTCTTTGCAGGCGATGCGTTCGTGCAGTTGCCAATCACCACCGATTATGTTTCGGCAAAGATGTTTCTTCAGAACATAACCCCTGGTCTTATCCAGACCCAGGGAACCAATATCGGCGAAGCCATCGATTTGGCTTCCAAGAGTTTCACCCAGCAGGAGAATGTGGGCAGAGCCATCATCGTTATTACCGATGGAGAAAATCATGAGCCTGGCGCACAGGAGGCAGCGGCTGCTGCCAACAAGAAAGGAATCAATGTCTTTATCCTGGGCATAGGTAACACCAAGGGAGCACCAATCCCTATGGGCGACGGCTCTTATCTGAAGGACAATGCGGGCAACACCGTAATGACCGCCCTGAATGAGCAGATGTGCAAGGAACTTGCCCAGGCAGGCAAGGGTCAGTACATTCATGTAGATAATACCAGCGATGCGGAAAGAGCATTGAATGATGATATTGCCAAATTGCAGAAAGGCGATGTAACGAGTGTGGTTTACAGCGCTTATGATGAACAGTTCCAGGCTGTAGGTATTCTTGTCATCCTGTTGCTTATCATCGAAATCTGTTTGCTGGAGGTAAAGAATCCTCTGCTCAGAAACATCAAGTTTTTTAAGAAAGACATCAGGAAGCCTTTCTGATAAACGTTTATACATTATTATATAGTAAGAATGAGATATTTAAGATATATATTGGTTTTTGCCCTGATGGTGCTGGGCTTGGCGAAGGTGGGAGCGCAGAACGACCGCAACTTCATCCGCCAGGGAAACCGCGCCTATCATAAACAGAAGTGGGCTGCAGCCGAAACGCAATATCGCAAGGCTATCTCCAAGAACCAGAAGAATGCGCAGGCTGTCTATAATCTGGGTTGTGCCCTGATGATGCAGCAGAAGGATTCGATGGCGATGATACAGTTTGAGAATGCTTCGAAACTGGAAACGAACAAGATGCGACGCGCCAGAAGTTACCACAACATGGGTGTGGTCATGCAGCAGCATCAGCAATATGCGCAGGCCATAGGATGTTATGAGAACGCCCTGCGCTGCAATCCGCAGGACAATGCAACCCGATATAATCTTGCCCTCTGCAAGAAACTGCTTAAAAACCAGAAGCAGAACAAGCAGAACGATAAGAATAAGAACAATAAGAATAAAAACAAGGACAAGAACAAAGACAAGCAGAATAAGGATCAGAACAAAGATCAGAATAAAGACAAGAACAAGAACGATAAAAATAAGAACAACCAGAATAAGAACAATCAGCAGAATCAGAACAATCAGGACAAGATGAGCAAAGATAATGCTGAACAACTCTTGAACGCTGCCATCCAGCAGGAGAAGGATACGAAGCGTAAGATGCAGAAAGCGATGAGTCAGCCTCGCAGAAAGCAATATGAGAAAAACTGGTAAAAAGAAAAATAATACAACGAGCATAATATATTAGGAACATGAAACATATAGGTTGGTTTATTATTATATGGGCAATGCTTCTGGGCTTCAGTTTGCAGCTGAAAGCCCAGCATATCAGTGTGTCGGCACCAACACACGTGGCGGCGGGAGAAAACTTCCGTGTGGCCTATACCATCAATACACGTGATGTAGAGGAATTCCGCCTGGGCGGGGTAGGAGAAGGACTTGAGGTAATCGCAGGTCCTTACACCTCTTCGCAGTCCAGTTATCAGATGATCAATGGCCATACTTCCTCTTCATCGTCGGTAACCATTACCTATACGCTCTACGCAGCTAAGAACGGAACCTTTGGCATTGGTGCCTCTCATGCCATCGTAAATGGTAAGAAACTCTCTTCCCATCCGGTTAAGATTACGGTTTCTGGCCATGCTGCACGCAACAACGGCGCACCTTCCATGCACGGACAGAATGATTATAATGAACCACGCATGCGAACTGCCGGATCAAGAATATCAGGCAGCGACCTCTTCATCAAGGTTACAGCCAACAAGCGACGTGTTCACGAACAGGAACCGGTGCTCCTTACTTATAAGGTTTACACGCAGGTAGACCTTACCCAGCTGGAAGGTAAGATGCCTGACCTGAAGGGATTCCACAACCAGGAAGTTCCACTGCCTCAGCAGAAGACCTTCCATACTGAAACCGTAAACGGCCGACCTTACCGATGCGTTACATGGAGCCAGTATGTCATGTATCCGCAGATGACGGGAAGCCTCACCATTCCAGCCATTACCTTCAAGGGAATCGTAGTTCAGCAGAACAGAAACGTTGACCCGATGGAAGCATTCTTCAATGGCGGTTCTGGCTATGTTGAAGTAAAGAAAGATATTATAGCTCCTAGTGTGAAAATTCAGGTTGATCCATTGCCTCAGCGCCCTGCCAACTTCTCGGGCGGTGTAGGTAAATTCAACATTAGTGCTTCCATCGACAAGAAGGAAGTGAAGGCTGGCGAACCTATCACCATCCGTGTAGTGGTAGGAGGAATCGGAAACCTGAAGCTGCTCAAGCAGCCTGTCATTACCTTCCCTATGGATTTTGACAAGTATGATGCGAAGGTGACAGACAAGACCCGCCTTACTGCCAATGGCGTAGAAGGCAATATGATTTATGACTTCCTGGCTGTGCCTCGTAATCAGGGAAATTATACCATTCCTGCGGTAGAATTCACCTATTATGATACTTCGGCTAACAAGTACAAGACAATCAAGACCCAGCCGTTTACGCTGAATGTAGAGAAGGGCGATGGAACTTCAGACAATGAAACATCAGATTTCAGCAACAAGGATAAGGACATTCATGCGCTGAAACTGGGCAAGTCTAAGCTCCATGATATTGACGATATGTTCTACGGAAGCTTCGGCTACTGGACCAGTCTGCTGGTTCCATTGGCAGCCTTCTTTGCCCTGCTCATAGTCTTCCGCCGCCGTGCTCTCGAGAATGCCGACCTTGTAAAGGTCCGTTCCAACAAGGCTAACAAGATAGCAACCAAGCGCCTGAAGAAGGCTCATCTGCTGATGCTCGGTGGCAAGCAGGAAGAATTCTACGATGAAGTGCTCCGTGCTTTGTGGGGCTATGTAAGCTACAAGCTCAACATGCCTGCCGAAAAACTCTCACGTGAAAACATTCAGGCTATGCTCGAAAAACATTGTGTAGAGGAGAGAACTATCGAGAAGTTTACAACTGCGCTCGATGAATGTGAGTTTGAACGCTATGCGCCGGGCGACCCTGCCGGCAATATGAACCGTACATTCGAATCAGCAATGACTGCTATTATGGATATAGAAAATGCTATCAATGCAACGCGTAAGCAGCGCAAGAAGAGTGCAACCGGATATTCGTTTGTCTTGATGATCATGGTGATGTTGGGCTGCTCTGTTTCTGCAGGCGCTGTAACCAAGAACAATGCTGATACGGAATATCAGAAAGGTAACTATCAGCAGGCCATACGCGACTATGAGGAAATATTGAACAACTATGGTGTTTCTGCTGAAGTTTACTATAACTTGGGCAATGCTTATTACCGTACAGACAATATTACCAAGGCTGTGCTCAATTATGAGCGTGCCCATCTGCTCTCGCCAGGCGATGAAGACATCAGCTTCAACCTGCAGTTTGCACGTAGCAAGACCATCGATAAGATTACTCCGGAAAGCGAGATGTTCTTCGTAACCTGGTGGAAGGCGCTGGTTAACTTTACGAGTGTTGACTGTTGGGCTAAGACAGGCATCATAGCCATCATCATGGCGCTGGTTCTGGTATTGGTTTATCTCTTCGGTTCGCATATCGTTTTGCGCAAGATTGGTTTCTTCGGTGGAATCTTCTTCGTGGCAGTCTTCCTGCTGAGCAATCTCTTTGCTTACCAGCAGCGACAGATGCTCATCAACCGTACGGGAGCCATCATCATTGCTCCTTCTGTCAATGTGAAGAAGACTCCAGCCAAGACGAGCGCTGACCTCTTCCTGCTGCATGAAGGAACCCGAGTTGACATTACCGATAAGGCGATGAAAGGCTGGCGTGAAATCAAGGTAGGAGACGGCAGAGAAGGCTGGATTGAAACCAAGGCTATAGAGGAAATCTGATTAAAATAAAGAGAATGGATTTTAGTAGGATACAAGATTTTGACATGCAGCTGTTGCATGTGTTTAACGGCAGCGAGAATGTCTGGCTCGATCAGATGGCGATGGCGCTTACGTCGGGCTGGACATGGATTCCGCTTTATATCGTCCTCTTCGTTGTTGTGATAAGAAACAACGAGATGATGGGCCAGATTGCACTCGTGGTAGGAGGAGCGTTGCTCTGTATCTTTCTGGCTGATGGACTGGTGGATGGAATCATCAAACCGCTGGCTGAAAGATACAGACCTTCCAGCGACCCGATGTTCAAGTATACGGTTCAGGTGGTTGACAATATGCGCCTCAAGAGTTTCAGCTTCTGTTCGGCTCATGCGGCCAATACGCTTTCGTTAGCCATCTTCTTCTCGTTGCTCATCCGCAGCAAACTGGTTACGTGGACCCTGTTATTATGGTCGCTTGTAAACTGCTGGACCCGTCTTTACCTGGGTGTTCATTATCCGGTCGACATTCTTTGCGGTCTGGCTATTGGAGCTGTGGTGGGAGTTGTCGTTTATCTTATCTACATCAGGATGTATTACCGCATCTCCCCAAAGATCAAGTATATTTCCAACCAGTATACGAGTACGGGTTACGACTATGATGATGTAGATAAAATCATGACCGTAGTGATATTTACCCTTATCATGGTTGTGTTTTATGCCACCTGTCAGATGGCTTATCTTTAGTACAGAAATAAAAGTTCAAAAAGTAAAATAAATAATGGATACAAAACACATTAAAATTAGTGATTATAACTATGATTTACCGGATGAGCGCATCGCAAAATTCCCTATCGCCCAGCGCGACCACAGCAAACTGCTGGTTTATAAGCACGGCGAGGTAAGCGATGATGTTTTCCATCATCTTCCCACATATCTCCCTCAAGGAGCCTTGATGATATTCAACAATACCAAGGTGATACAAGCGCGTCTGCACTTCCGCAAGGAAACAGGTGCGCTTATTGAGGTTTTCTTGATGGAGCCTGCAGAACCTACTGATTATGAACTCATGTTCCAGACCACCGGACATTGTTCATGGCTCTGCATGATCGGTAATCTGAAGAAATGGAAAGAGGGAAGCCTGAAGCGTGATTTCGAAATCAAGGGCCACAAGCTTACGCTCAGCGCTACCATGCGACGCGGAGATGCTCTCGGTTCTGAAGCGCAGGAAATGGTTGCCAAAGGCGGAGGAACCAACTATTGGGTTGACTTCGATTGGGACAACGACAAGGTGTCTTTCGCTGAGATTCTCGAAGCAGTAGGCGAGTTGCCTATTCCTCCATATCTCAACCGCAAGACAGAGGAGAGTGACAAGACCACCTATCAGACGGTTTATTCTAAAATCAAGGGAAGTGTGGCTGCTCCAACTGCCGGACTTCACTTTACCGATGCGGTTCTCAAGGATCTTGATGCGCATGGAATCGACCGCGAAGAAGTAACCCTGCATGTAGGAGCCGGCACATTCAAACCGGTGAAGAGTCTTGAAATCGAAGGCCATCAGATGCATACGGAATACATTGTTGTTCATCGCCGCAGTCTGGAAAAACTCATCAAGCACGAGTGTCGGGTCATTGCCGTAGGAACCACCAGCGTCCGTACCATCGAGAGCCTCTATTACATGGGCGTTCATCTGCTGAAGCATCCTGAGGCAAATGAAGAAGATCTGCACGTAAAACAGTGGGATCCTTACGAGCTTTCTGAAGATGGCAATCTGGTAGATGGAATCACTCCGATGCAGGCTATCCAGGCAATCATCGATTATCTGGACCGCAACGGCTTGGAGGCGCTCCATTCCAGCACGCAGATTATCATTGCTCCTGGCTATCAGTATAAGATTGTGAAGATGCTGGTCACCAATTTCCATCAGCCTCAGAGTACGCTCCTGCTTCTGGTGAGTGCTTTCCTCAAGGGCGACTGGAGGAAGGTTTACGATTATGCTCTTTCGCATGATTTCCGTTTCCTGAGCTATGGAGATTCATCCTTGCTCATTCCGTAAAAGGAGTTAGGAAAACTATAAATTATTAATTGTAAATTATAAATCAAAAATAGATGATTTCAGTAGAAGGACTGAAAGTAGAGTTTGGCGTTAAGCCTCTCTTTCATGATGTAAGTTTCGTCATCAACGACCGCGACCGCATTGCCCTGGTGGGTAAGAATGGTGCCGGAAAATCTACGATGCTCAAGATTCTCTGCGGTTTGCAGAAACCTACTGCTGGCGTTGTGGCTATTCCTAACGAAACCACTATCGGCTATCTGCCACAGGTGATGAAACTGCAGGACGATACGACCGTGAAAGAGGAAACCCGCAAGGCTTTCGCCCATAATACCGAGATGAAGGCGCATCTGGACAAGATGCAGCAGGAAATGGCCGACCGCACCGACTATGAGAGCGAAAGCTATGCTCAGCTCGTAGAGAAGTTTACCCAGGAACATGAACGCTACATGATGATGGGTGGCGAAAACTATGAGGCTGAGATAGAGCGCACCTTGAGCGGTCTTGGCTTTACGCGCGATGATTTCGAGCGCCCAACCAAGGAGTTTTCCGGCGGTTGGCGAATGCGTATCGAACTTGCCAAGATTCTGTTGCAGAAGCCTGATGTACTGCTTCTCGATGAGCCTACCAACCACCTTGATATTGAAAGTATCCAGTGGTTGGAGCAGTTCCTGGCGCAGAGTGCAAAGGCTGTGGTTTTGGTGAGCCACGACCGTGCTTTCATCAACAATGTAACTAACCGTACCCTCGAAATTACTTGCGGAAGGGTAGAAGACTATAAGGTGAAATACGATGAGTATGTTGTGTTGCGTGCTGAACGCCGCGAGCAGCAGCTCCGTGCTTACGAAAACCAGCAGAAGGAAATTGCCGACATCAAGGATTTCATCGAGCGGTTCCGCTACAAGCCTACCAAGGCGGTTCAGGTGCAGAGCAGAATCAAGCAGCTCGAGAAAATCGTGCCTATCGAGGTAGATGAGGTTGACAACAAGCAGATGCAGCTCAAATTCCCTCCTTGTCTCAGAAGTGGCGATTATCCTATCATCTGCGATGAGGTGCGCAAAGATTACGGCGCACACACCGTCTTCGACCATGTTACCTTTACCATCAAGCGTGGCGAGAAGGTGGCTTTCGTGGGTAAGAACGGCGAGGGTAAGTCTACCTTGGTAAAATGTATCATGGGTGAGATTCCTTTCACCGGAACGCTCAAGATTGGTCATAATGTGCAGATTGGTTATTTCGCCCAGAATCAGGCGCAGCTCTTGGATGAGAATCTTACCATCTTCCAGACTATCGACAATGTGGCTACAGGCGAAATGCGTCTGAAGGTGAACGATCTCCTGGGCGCCTTCATGTTTGGCGGCGAGACTTCAGAGAAGTTTGTCAAGGTTCTGAGTGGAGGAGAACGTAGCCGACTGGCGATGATCAAGCTCCTGCTCGAACCGGTGAATCTTCTCATTCTCGATGAGCCTACCAATCACCTCGACATGCAGTCGAAGGATGTGCTGAAAGAAGCCATCAAGGCTTTCGATGGAACAGCCATCATCGTGAGCCACGACCGTGAATTCCTCGATGGTCTGGTAGATAAAGTTTATGAGTTTGGCGGCGGCAAGGTTCGTGAGCATCTCGGTGGTATTTACGATTATCTCCGTGCCCATAATGCCGAGAACATCAATCAGGCTCTTGCCAACCAGAGCATGGCTTCTGCCGGTTCGCCTTCTGCCAATACTTCCGGCTCTTCTGTCGCATCTGGTTCTACAGCCGACAGCCTTGCCTCTGCCACATCCGGCAAGCAGAGCTACGCTGAACATAAGGAACAGCAGAAGAAGATCCGTAAGGCTGAGAAAGCCGTGAAGGAATGTGAGGCGAAGATAGAGAAACTGGAAGCGAGAAAGAAGGAGATTGATGAACTCCTGATGAAACCGGAAAATGCAACCAACATGGAACTCGTGACCGAATACACCGAACTCATGAAGAGTCTCGATGAGGAGAACGAGCGTTGGATGCTCCTTTCGGAAGAATTGGAAGAAGTTTCGAAATAATAATAACATTAATATATAAAAGAGAAGAAAATGAAAATGAAAATGATCTTACCGATGATGCTGATCGCAGCTCTGCCATTAGGCGCTGATGCTCAGAACAAATCGGGTCTTGTCATGAGCAATCTCGACCAGACAGTGAAGCCAGCAGACAGTTTCTATCAGTTTGCTACAGGCGGATGGCAGAAGAACAATCCTCTTCCTGCCGCTTACAGCCGTTATGGCAGTTTTGAACGGCTGGCTGAGAACAACAACAAGCGCATCAATACCATTCTTTCTGAACTCCAGAAGAAGACTTACAAGGCTGGAACCATTGAGCAGAAATTGTCTGATTTCTACAAACTCTCTATGGATATTGACAGCCGCAACAAGGCTGGAATCGCTCCAGTAAAGCCTCTGTTGGATGAGATTGAAGCAGCCAAGACCAAGGAAGAGCTTCAGAAGCTTCAGGTTAAGTATGCATGGATGGGTCTCGGTTTGGGCTATGTCTCAGGTTTCGATGCCGATGAGAAGAACGTAACCATGAACATCTACATCCTGATGCAGGGCGGTCTTACTCTCGGTGCCAAGGATTATTACCTCAACAACGATGCTGCAACTGTAGCTATCCGTGAGGCTTATAAGACTTACCTCAGCAAGATGTTCCAGCTCTATGGTTTCTCTGCTGATGAAGCTGCCAAGAAGGCTTCTGCCGTATTCCTTCACGAAACAACGCTCGCTACTTTCTCAAAGAGCCGTACCGAACTTCGTGATCCTCAGGCCAACTACAACAAGATGACCTTGGCAGAATTCAAGGAGAATTATCCTAACATTCCTCTCGAGGCACTTGCCAACGCCGAGGGAATCAAGAGCGAAAATCTCAAGGAGATGATCGTAGGTCAGCCTGCTTTCTTCGCCGGTTATGACAAGGTGGCAGCTGCAGAATGTGCAGGCACATTGAAGGCTTTGATGGAGTGGGACATCATTAATAGTTCTGCTTCTTACCTCAGCGATGAGATTCGCGAAGCCCGTTTCGAATTCTTCGGCAAGACTATGAGTGGCCGTAAGGAGGATTATCCTCTTTGGAAGCGCGCTACTACTCAGGTTGATGCTCAGTTGGGCGAGGCACTCGGTCGCATCTACTGCAAGCGCTACTTCCCAGAAAGCTCTAAGAAGATGATGGAGACACTCGTGAAGAATCTTCAGATCAGCCTCGGTCAGCGTATCGATGCTCAGACCTGGATGAGCGATGCTACAAAGAAAGCTGCTCACAACAAGCTCGACAAGTTCTATGTAAAGATTGGTTATCCTAACAAGTGGACTGATTTCAGCAAGCTCAGCATCGACCCATCTAAGAGCTATTATGAGAACGTATTGGCTTGCCGCAAGTTTGCCAACGATAAGGAGATTGCAAAGAAGGCAGGAAAGCCAGTAGATAAGGATGAGTGGTACATGACTCCTCAGACCGTGAACGCTTACTACAATCCTACTACCAATGAGATCTGCTTCCCAGCCGGTATTCTCCAGTATCCTTTCTTCGATCCTAAGGCTGATGCAGCATTCAACTATGGTGCTATCGGCGTAGTAATCGGCCATGAGATGACTCACGGATTCGATGATCAGGGTCGTCAGTATGATGCTAGCGGTAATCTGAAGGACTGGTGGACTCCTGCTGATGCAGAAGGTTTCAACAAGCGTGCTGATATGTATGCTGATTTCTTCAGCAACATCAAGGTGTTGCCTGATCTGAATGCCA
>OLYN01001847.1_pt1 | contig 10306 bp, 8 predicted proteins | sample 1674231 | NCBI WGS metagenome assembly OLYN01 (sample SAMEA103958153, study PRJEB25191) | human gut metagenome
GCCTATGAGGTTGTCCACAAAGACGAGATCATAACACGAGGCATGAACTTTGCCGCAAAGACTGTGGAAAAGAAGATTGCAAATGATATGATCGCGCGAGGCCGCAGACCCAGCGAGGGCGCGATGTCCCAGGGGGCGGCGGTCATTAAGAGCGATGTGTCGCAGCTCACCAAAGCAGACAGGCGGGAGATAGCCCGCCGCGTAGCCAGAGGGGAGAAAATAGTATTCTGACACAGAAGACCGGCTTCTCCTCAAAATTCATAAAGGAGAACAACAAATGCTTAAACAGATAAAAAATTTTCTGATAATGACACTCAGTATCACCATCATGGCAATCGGTGTATACTATTTCAAGTTCCCAAACAACTTCACCTTCGGTGGCGTAACCGGTGCCGCAGTTGTTTTTGCGAAGATAACACCTCTCTCAGCGAGTATGTTTTCTACTATTGTGAACATGCTTCTGCTTGTAGTGGGCTTTTTCTTCCTTGGCAAAGGCTTTGCTATTAAGACCACCTATGCCACAATACTTTTATCTGTTGAGCTTCTGGTGCTTGAAAAGCTTGACCCACTCACTCATCCGCTCTCAAACGAGCCAATGCTTGAGCTGATTTTTGCCATCGCTCTTCCTGCAATCGCATCTGCACTGCTTTTCTATGTAGGGGCTTCAAGTGGCGGAACCGATGTCATCGCCATGATTGTAAAAAAATATGCACATGTAGAAAATATTGGCATGGCTTTATTTCTCACCGACCTCGTCATGATTATCATCGCCTGCTTTGTATTTGACATAAAGACTGCTCTGTATTCATTTGTCGGACTTGTTGTGAAATCATTTATGATTGATGCAATCATCGAAAATATCATGCTCAGAAAATCCATAATGCTTATCTGCGATGACAAGGATGTGATATGCGACTATATTACTAACACGCTGGAGAAAAGTGCCACATATGTGGAGGCACGAGGTGCTTACACCGGTGAGAGAAACTATATCGTTTTCAGCACTCTCACAAAGAAGCAGGCCATAGAGCTTAGAAGCTTCATACATCAGAATAAGCTGCATGCTTTTATGTCTGTGATGAGCACCAGTGAAGTATTTGGTAAGGGATTTTCTTCTCTGTAAATTCATTAGAAATCTTCCCTTACCTGATAAGAAAAAACAAAACAGCCGTAACCGCGATTTCCTTTTTCAATCGCAGCTACGGCTGTTATATTTACATGAACTAATTTATTTCAAAAACTAGTGCTTCGGAATAAGCTTCTCTGTACCACCCATGTATGGCTGAAGTGCCTTAGGGATATTTACAGAGCCATCTGCATTCAGGTTGTTCTCAAGGAATGCGATAAGCATACGTGGTGGAGCAACAACTGTGTTGTTAAGAGTATGTGCAAAGTATTTCTTGCCATCCTCGCCCTTTACACGAATCTTAAGACGTCTTGCCTGTGCATCGCCTAAGTTAGAGCAGCTTCCAACCTCGAAGTACTTCTTCTGTCTTGGTGACCATGCCTCTACGTCGCATGATTTAACCTTGAGATCTGCGAGGTCTCCTGAACAGCACTCAAGAGTACGGACAGGCACATCGAGACTTCTGAAAAGCTCTACTGTGTACTTCCACATCTTCTCATACCATTCCTTTGAATCCTGTGGCTTGCAGACAACGATCATCTCCTGCTTCTCAAACTGATGGATACGGTAAACACCTCTCTCCTCAATGCCGTGTGCACCCTTTTCCTTACGGAAGCAAGGTGAGTAGCTTGTGAGTGTGTATGGAAGCTTTGACTCATCGTTTATTGTATCGATGAACTTACCGATCATTGAGTGCTCAGATGTGCCGATAAGGTAGAGATCCTCTCCCTCAATCTTGTACATCATGGCATCCATCTCCTCAAAGCTCATAACGCCTGTTACGACATTTGAACGGATCATGAATGGCGGGATACAGTATGTAAAGCCCTTTCCAATCATGAAGTCACGCGCATATGCTGTCATGGCTGAGTGAAGACGTGCGATATCTCCCATCAGATAATAGAAACCGTTTCCTGCAACCTTTCCTGCTGCATCAAGGTCTATTCCGTCAAATCTCTCCATGATATCTGTATGATAAGGAATCTCAAAATCAGGAACAACAGGCTCACCAAACTTCTCGTTCTCCACGTTGAAGGTATCATCCTTTCCGATTGGAACTGATGGATCGATGATGTTTGGAATCTTCATCATATCCTCAAGCACCTTGTCCTGATACTCTTTTTCGAGTGGCTCAAGCTCTGTGAGGCGCTTTGAAATCTGTGCTACCTCAGCCTTTACAGCCTCAGCCTCTTCCTTCTTACCCTGTGCCATAAGAGCACCAATCTGCTTAGAAACCTGATTCTTCTTTGCACGAAGATCATCTGCCTCCTGCTGTGCTTCTCTGGCCTTCTTATCATACTCGATTACTTCATCGACGAGCGGAAGCTTGTGGTCCTGGAATTTCTTTTTAATATTTTCTTTTACGAGATCCGGATTCTCTCTTAAAAACTTTAAGTCTATCATAATTCCTCCAAAGTATTATGTTTTTATAACTTATAACATTTTACTCTGAAAACCCTTAAAATGCAAGAGGATACTTGTCAGTAAGTGTCTTGATGATAGCCTTTGCAGGCTCAACTGCGCTCTCGCCCTCTTTGATGATCATGGCGATTGCCTCTGCAACCTTGTCGAAATCATCCTCCTTTAAGCCTCTTGATGTAGCAGCAGGTGTTCCGAGACGGATACCGCTTGTGACAAATGGCTTCTGTGGGTCGTTAGGAATAGTATTCTTGTTGGCTGTGATATGAGCCGCATCGAGAAGCTTCTCGATAGATTTTCCTGTGAGACCAAACGGAGTTAAGTCTACAAGCATGAGGTGGTTGTCTGTGCCGTCTGATACAATCTTGATGCCACGGCTCTGAAGACCCTTGCAAAGTGCCTGTGCGTTCTTTACAATCTGCTTCTGATACTCCTTGAACTCAGGCTGTAATGCCTCCTTGAAGCAGACTGCCTTTGCAGCAATAACGTGCATGAGAGGTCCACCCTGGATTCCCGGGAAAATAGCCTTGTTGAAATTGTACTTATCCTGCATCTCCTGGCTGCAGAGAATCATTCCTCCACGAGGTCCGCGGAGAGTCTTGTGTGTAGTGGTTGTGGTGACATGTGCATATGGTATTGGGCTTGGATGAAGTCCTGCGGCTACAAGTCCTGCGATATGAGCCATATCAACCATGAGCACTGCATCTACCTTGTCTGCAATCTCTCTGAAACGCTTGAAATCTATAGTTCTCGCATATGCAGATGCACCTGCGATAATCATCTTTGGCTTGCACTCAAGGGCAATCTCCTCTACCTTGTCGTAATCGATGAAGCCCTCGTCATTTACTCCATAAGGCACTACATGGAAATATGAGCCTGAGAAGTTGACCGGTGAACCATGTGTGAGGTGTCCGCCGTGGTCAAGATTCATTCCCATAATGGTATCGCCCGGCTTTAAGATGGCGAACTGTACTGCCATGTTGGCCTGAGCACCTGAGTGCGGCTGTACATTTACATACTCTGCGCCGAAAAGCTTCTTGGCTCTTTCTCTGGCAAGCTCCTCTACCTCGTCCACGCACTCACAGCCTCCATAGTATCTTCTTCCCGGATATCCCTCAGCGTACTTATTGGTGAGAATGCTTCCCATAGCTGACATAACAGCAGGGCTTACCCAGTTCTCAGAAGCAATAAGCTCGATGTGGCTGTTCTGGCGCTCAAATTCGTCTGTGATGGCGCTTGCAATCTCCTGATCTTTTTTCTTGATGTCGTCAAGTGTATACATATATGTGTCTCCTTTTCTTTATTGCAAAATACTTGCATTATTTATCGCAATTATATGCTTTGCTGTGATTTATTACTTTGATGCGCTACCGCGCAAAAATAATCCTTGCTACAATTCTACTATTTAAAGCAGAAAGTAGCAAGGATTATTTGATATATCCTTCATATTTAATTCTAATAAGTAACTATACCCAAATAAAATAACTAAAATCACATATATGAATACATTTAAAAAATACGGTCATCCTATAAAAAAGGAGGTCTGAAAACATGACTACTGACCAAAAAGAAAAACGAAATGATGAATATAACAAATATGTAAAGCGCGTCACACCTACTCACTGCCTTTCTGCAAACATGCTAAAGGCATTTATACTCGGCGGAATCATATGCACTATCGGACAGCTCATAGTAAATACCTGCACACAATACTTTGGGTTAAGCAGCGATGAAGCCTCTGTCTGGTGCAGCATGATTTTGATTCTCATAAGCTGCGTACTGACAGCGCTAAACCTGTATGCACCGCTTGCAAACTGGGGAGGCGCAGGCGCTCTCGTTCCTATAACAGGCTTTGCAAACGGAGTATGCTCATCCGCATGTGAATTTCAGGTGGAGGGGCAGGTATTTGGCATAGGCTGTCAGATATTCAGGATTGCAGGTCCTGTGATACTGTACGGCATATTTTCAAGCTGGGGGCTTGGTGTGATATACCTTGTTGTAACGGGCTTGTGATTGTTTAGCATTTTCAGCTGCTCACTCCTTGTTTTTCCTTGTCAAAAGAAAAGACATAATAAGCGATGTAATCGGCACAGTCAGGATAATTCCCATTGTGCCTGATATGCCTCGCATTATCTCGATTGCCATAGAATACATATTAAGTATCTGGTGCATCTGATACGAGTATGCATATATAACCATCACAAGTCCGAGACTTCCGCCCACATAAGCAAGAATAAGCGTATTTGACATAGTTCCAATCATATCGCGACCTATATTTATGCCCGACTTAAATATCTCCTTTGCAGATATATCAGAGCTTTTTTCTTTTATCTCATGAAGCGATGTGGCTACAGACATTGCCACATCCATCACTGCCCCAAGCGATGCAATGAGTATACCGGAAAACAACATGCCACCGATATCAAGCTTTGAATTTTGGCCAACATAAATCAGATTTTCAATATCATCCACATTGTAGCCTGTCACATGTCCGAAGTGTCCGAAAAGCAATGCGATTATTCCGGAAACTACAACTCCAAAAACTGTTCCCAGCATAGCACCTATAGATTTCATCTGCCAGTCTGCTATTAGTGTGAACGTGACAACCGTGATAATTACGACCGAAGCTGTTGCCGCAATAAACGGAGAAACCCCGATATACATGAGCGGAATATACAAAAATATTACCGTAGCAAAGGTAAATATAAGCGCAAGAATTGAATTAAAGCCCTTCTTTCCGCCAACCAGCCACATAAGTCCAAAAAACGCCGCTAAAAGCACCCATATCTCATTTTCCCTGTCGTAGTTATAAACATTTGCTGACAGACTGCCATCGTACTCCGACAGACTCGCAATAACCCTTGTGCCTACCTTACAATTGGCACCGTATAAATATCCGTTTAAGCTGTATGCATCAACTGTCTCACCCTTGTGGCTTCCTGACTTGATAAGCAAAACAACCTTCTGGCTGTCACCGCTATCCAGTGAGGCTTCAGCCTGAAGGTCTTCATTGTCGTTTTGCGTAACCACTGCTCTCACAAACGATGTATTGTCATCTGCAAGAAGCGGTTTTCTTTCAACGCTTCGAAAGAATATAAACATTGCCAGTGTAATAAGAGCCACAATAAGGTATTTGCCTAATGTGTCAATTATTTTTGCCAAAACTTACCCTTCTTTCTCATTCCAAGCACTGTTGCGAGGATTGCTGCGCCTAATACTCCAAGTGCTGCATACATGCCGCCATGGTTAACATCTCCTGTCTTTACCTTAGCACTCTTTGAAGTTTTTACGCCATCAGAATCAGACTTGCTTGCACCTGTATTTGCTGTGCTGACATTCTGGCTTCCTGATCCGCCTGCATTGTTTCCCGCAATCTGCTGGCCTGCGCCACCCTGTGCCCCGTTTCCGTTCTGGTTTGTGCTGTCCTGTGCTCCGTTTCCGCTCTGGTCAGCATTTCCATTCTGGTTCCCATTTGGAGCAGTCTGTTTAACCTGTAAAGCATTTATTGCACTTACAACTGCTTTCTTTGCCTCATCGATGCCCTTTACAACAGGAGCCTTATCAGTACTGTAATCAGAAAGGTTTTCCTCCTTGCCTTCAGCTACCTGAGTATAGATTGTCTTGTCAAGAAGTGTAGAAATTCCCTTCTTGAAACGATTTTTTGCACCATCTTTATCATCATCGTTTGCTATAGAGCCATATCCCTTAACACGGTCATTTGCTGTTCCATAGTTTGTTGTGATATCACTTACCATCGGATCATCTGCTGTTGTGCCGGAAGCCTTAAGCTCCTTAAGAGAGGCAAGTGCTGATTTTAATGCTTCCATGCTCTCATCTGTGTATGCTACATCTGTGCTGTTTACCAGAGCATCTGCTGCCGCAATCACCTCATCGGCACTCTGCGCATCTGTTGTCTTTGTGATTGTGAAATCATCAGCATATTTATTTCCGTTGTAGTCATATGTCTTTATTGTCATTGCTCCACTTGAAAAATCTATAGTAGAAAATGAAGGCAGACACGCATTGGTTCTCTCTGCGATATAGTATGGTGTGTAATTTAACAGATTATAGTATTTTGAACCTGAGCCTGAGCCTGTTGTGATATAAAGAGTTCCCTCAGGATTGTTAACTGAACCTTTGCTCAAATCATAGTCGATAACATTTCCGTCCTGCACCTGATAGCTTCTTGAATATGTATGATCATGGCCTGTAAGACATACATCAATATCAAACTCATCCATGAGCGGTGCAAAGATAATTCTGTTTGTAGTAGCATCCGTATCTGCATGTGGCTGTCCTGAGCCATAGATATCGCTGTGGAATACAACTACCCTCCATGCCGCATCCGGATTGCTTGCAATAGCCTTTTTCATAAACTCTCTGTGCTCTGTCTGGTTACGATTATTACTGTTTAAAGAAATGAACAATACATTTCCGTTATTGAAGTAGAAATCACAGCCGGCACCGGTGCTTCCCAGATTATCCTCTGAATTTGGATTGTTGAAATGCGCAGTATAGTCAGAGCCATCCTTATCGTGGTTTCCGATTGTAGCTGCAATAGGAAGACTTCTGAACACTGACGGATAAAGATATCCGGCATACTCGCTCTCTCTTGTCTTCTTCGTCTCTTCCGATCCTGCATTTGACTCATTTATCTGGTCTCCAGCCGATAAAAGAAATGATGCATCCGGATCAATCTCCATAGCCTTCTGCATTGTCTTGTTCCAGTTGTAAGCATCCTGGGCAATGCTCATATCGTTTGCATCTTTATCACTTTTACTGCCTGATGCTCAAATCTGAGGATCGCCTGTAAGAATTACAGAAAATGTATCTGTAGCGTGTGTGGTGTATGTATACTCAGCTGACCATACGGTATCACCGTTGTCAGAATAATTGTCTGTATACTGATAAACATACTTTGTATCCGGTTCAAAAAAACCATTGATGCTTACTTTATTTGAAGCAGCATAGACTTCCCCCTGCCAGTTTTCTGCGCTTATATCTGTTGCAGTACCCTTTACAATCTGCGCACCTGCCTTTGAGCCATCCTTCCATACCATCACAGCCGGTGTGCCCTTGGTATTTGAATACCATGCAAAGCCCAGATCCTTGGCTGTAGAGCCCGGTGTAAGTGCAATCTTATTGGTATTGGCAAAGTCCTGTGTACCACCCTGCCATGTACCGGTTAACCAGCTCTGATAATCTGCTGAACCTGTTGTTGCCGCATTAAAAGCCGCCTGACCTGTTTTTGAATCCGCTTCACCATAAGCATAAGCCGGAATTGCCGGTGCCATGGTGACTACCATTGTTGAAACTGCTGCAAGGATCATGCCCTTCTTCAGTATGTTCTTGTTCTTTCTCATATTTTCCTCCACAAAAATAAGTTAGTGTATTTCACAGCTGCTGAAATTACTATAGCTTAAAGTTGTAAAGTCGAAATGGGGTGGATGTAAATTGGGGGTAAAGATTAAATTTAGTAAAACATAAGTGAAAGAAATATCTTTTCCCATTGCCAATCCCCTTCCTTATTTCTATAATATTAACATACCATATATTCAAATGCAGCATATTAAGAAAGGGGATTTTCAATGGACACTTTTTCAGAAGTTTTTAAGGCTATCGCAAGCTACCCGTGGCAGGTAAATGTGGGTGTGCTTTCACTAATACCACTGTACATCATAGATTTTAAGTTTTTCTGCAAACTAAATATTGGTTTACAGCGCAAGATAGCACTTGCAAAGGAGCGCGGACATGTGGCGAGAGGCATGATTGTGAAGGAGGATGCAAAGAGGCTCGTTGTCAATAATTCACAATCCGCTTACAGCTACTGGGCTGCCAGATACACATATACTGTAGACGGAAAGGAGTACCGCAAGCGTTTTTCATGCGATAAAAGACATAGCACCCGTTCTGAGCTTAGGACTATCATAAATGTGTACTGGCTTGATGACCCGAACAAGCCTTTCTGGGACTATAGTAGCGATTCACTTGGCGCATGGTCTGGAATTTTTACGATATTGTTTCCATGGATTGGGGCTATACTTATCATACAGCTGTTAGGCGGTGCCGATGCAATAGCGCAGTACAATAACAGTCGGATGTGATACAGTCTCAGGCACCTTATAGCCTGCTTCTCTCTTTATTTTTTCAAACTCACTGAAACCGGCTGCTTCCTAAGCACCGGCATGGTGTATATCTTCACCAAAAGCGGTATCACCATGATAAACCATACAAGCGGCTCTGCTACTATCACTCCTGTATAGCCAAGCAGTGGCACAAGTGTAAATGCAATGACTATCTTTCCCACCATCTCAAGTGAGCTTGATACAAGCGGCGTAATCTGCTCTCCAAGCCCCTGCATTGCATTTCGCACTATACATATAACAGCGGTCACATAATAAAACAATGTGTCAAATTTGAGATAATTTGTGGCATTTTTTATAACAATAGGATTATTAGTGCCTGTTACAAGCTTCACCAGCCACGGGCCTATAGTGTAGCTTGCGATAATTGCCATCGTACACCATATGCAGGTATAGAATATTGCCAGTTTTATGCCCTTTTTCACTCTGTCTACTTCTCCCGCTCCTATATTCTGCCCACAGAAGGTCGCCATTGTCTGTCCGAACACGGTAAACATGACCATGAATATCTCCGATATCTTTCTGGCAGCCGTGTGAGCTACTATAATATCCTGTCCCAGTCGGTTTATGGCGGTCTGCAGGGTCAGCGAGCCTATATTTACCAGCGAACTCATAAATGCCATAGAAAGACCTGCCTTAAGCATTGTCATTTTCATCACGGCTATTACTTCAGGAGTCATATTATTCTTGCTGCCTTTACCTTCTGCGCCTTCGATATCACAATTTTCGCCGCATAATTTCATGCTTCTTCGCAGTAAATGACTGTCAAATAAATCACTGCGGGACAATCTCAAAAGCTCATATCTTTTTACCATATATACATAGCACACAATAAACGCAATAACCTGTGCAAGTACAGTGGCAATCGCAGCACCCGCCACTCCTGCCTTCAGTACGACCACAAAGAAAATATCACCTGCCATATTCAGACAGACCGAGACGGCTAATATGACAAGCGGCGTAACTGTATCGCCCAGTGCCCTGAGTGCCGCCGCACATGCATCATACAAAAATGTCGCTACAAGCCCTGCTATTATAATAAAAATATATGACACAGCCATTCCCATCAAATCATTTGATACATTTAAAAATCCAAGAATCTGACGCAAAAATAACAGGCACAATACCGTTATAGCAAGCGCTATTATGCATCCCATTTTAATTGACAGAGCAAACGATTTCTTTACACCGGCGTAGTCCCTTGCGCCAAATTTCTGGGCTGTTATTATGGCAAATCCATTAGCTAAGCCCATCAAAAAGCCTATCATCAGATTGCTGAGTGTCGTGGTGGCTCCGACTGCTGCCAGTGAGTTTTCTCCCAGATATGATCCGACTATTCTCGTGTCAACTATACTGTATGTGAGCTGGAGTATATTTGCCATAAATATTGGAATGGCAAATGCCAGTATGAGTCTTGATGGTTTTCCTTTTGTAAGGTCTTTCATGTATGTATATCCTCGTATATTTCAAAATATTTTCATCAATATATTAGCAGATAAATTTTAAAATTCAATCTTTTTAATCGGTAATATAATCATTTCTGATCATACTAAAATATAAACAACAATATATAGTTTATATACACTATATTTATACACATATAATTTATATGCATTCT
>OLYN01001849.1_pt1 | contig 10296 bp, 10 predicted proteins | sample 1674231 | NCBI WGS metagenome assembly OLYN01 (sample SAMEA103958153, study PRJEB25191) | human gut metagenome
TTACGCAACAAAGCTATCAGTTGTTGCTCCACATAATCACCGTCAAAAAAACGGGTAGGAGTTGAAGTCAGCTCCAGTTCTTCCCTCAGTATATACCATGCAAGGCACTTTTTGCTATAGGCTATCTCATACCGATACGCCAATCTGGCCCAAGTAATCAGATCCTCACCCGAAGTGATTCCCACAGGAAAACCTCCCACAGACTCCAGACAATCTTTCCTTATCACAACGGCTGAAGAACATACAGGAGGCTGCGAAAATGCCGCCACCCGGAAATAGTCCTTCAGAATGCCGTCCATGCCACAAAAATCCAAATGATTTACCCGGTTCGGCACTTTTGCTCCCGATGAATACACATAACTGTAGTTTACTGCAAATACTCCGCACTGAGGGTATTTTTGTATCAAATCATATTGCTCTTTTAAATAAGAAGGCTCCCACCTGTCATCCGCATCCAACAAGGCGATGTATTGTCCCACCGCCTGTCTGATACCTGCATTGCGGGCAGCGGACACTCCCTGGTTCTTCTGCGAAAACAACCGTATCCTGCTGTCTTTTATTCCCTTAACTATCTCCATACTCCCATCTGAGGAGCCGTCGTCCACCAATACAACTTCAAAATCAATAAAGGACTGCACCAGTACTGTTTCCAATGTACTGCGTATCTCTTTTTCCTTGTTGTAAACAGGAATCACTACTGAAAAAAACATAATTTATTTATTTTAATGAATACAAGAGCCTGTCCTTCTGGAATGCACCGTGCACTTCGCTCATCATACCCGTATCAAAGACAGCATCTTTTATCTTTTTTTTACAATAAGTCAACAATTCGGCAGCAAGCTATCCTTTATCACTGAAACCACCGCACGTGATGTATAATTTTTTCGAATAGAAACGTAGCCGTGCACCGCCAGATTCATACAAGCCGAAACATCAGACAAAACTTTGTCTAACAATACGGTATAATCACTATCCGACCGTGCCACCAACAAATCCACCCCATCTGTCAAATGAACGTCAAAACCCTTGAAGGCAAAATCCGAAAGGATACAAATCTTCTTCATGGCCAGTGCCTCCAATACTTTTATATTAGTACCCGCGCCACTATACACCGGCGACACCACCACAGAACACTTTCTATACATTTCCTTCAAATCGTCCACAAAGCCCAATACATGCACATGAGGATATGACTCCCATGCCTTACGCAAATGTTCCGGTGTCCCTTTCCCCACCACATAGAAATGCGCGTCCGGATGCTTCCGGCATACATTCTTCCATATATAGTTAATAAAATGGTCCACCCCCTGATAATTGGGAGGGAAAGCCATGAATCCGACAAACAGTATGTTTTTATTGCAACCGGACACATAATCCTGACTCTCAAGAATGGCAGGAATATTAGGCAAATATCGGCTGTTATCGGTGAGACAGTCTTGAGGATTGGCCGTATAATATAATCTGCATCGCTTCATGATTCGAGAGGCAACCCTCTTTATCCCCCAGCTTTTGTATCCGAAATAACCCCTTTTAATCCAAGAGTACGATGGGTTTTCCGCCATCTTGTGATAATTGTGCCAAGGTATATCGTCTATGTCAATCACTATATCCGCATAATCTTCAACACCACACATCACCGCTGTAGCCAAATAACGGAAAACAACGACATCGTATTTCCTGCGTTGAATCACTTCGCGATAAATGCGGCTGCACCGCCCGTTCTTCAGCGCTATTACATGCTGTCCAAACGGCACACAGCCTTTCAGTTTGGATAAAGCACCGGCTTCAAGATCTACATCATACATAAAGACATGGCTGTCCGTCACGGGTACATCCTTGTCATACAGATTAAAGAACAATACGTCCACATGTGCCGTCTGTTTCAGCGCATTAAACAAATGCCGGGTACGTTGATGCGCACCTGTTTTCTGCACATACGGGTTGTAAGTAGTTACAAACAATATATTTTTATCGTACATAAGGAGGTGAATCAAAAATTGAATAATAAGGAAATAAAGCCGCTGGAAAAAGGGAGCAAAGTCTGATGAACTTGTACACACAATACAAGACCAACAGCATAAATGCAATATATTTAAACCTGGTCTTCAAATAACATTCTGTTATAAAAGAAAAAGCAATAGGCAAGCCCCATATAAAACAACCACCCACCCTACCTAAATCGCCCAAACTTTCGGGTATCACCTGAGATATGCACGACATGAACAGATAGGCGTTTACTGAAACTCTATACAAAATATTTTCTTTCTGTATAGGGCTATAGTGCATCAGCACTAAAAATGAGACCGCCATGACATAAGACAGAGAGCCTGATACCACGCTTTCCAGTCCATAATCAAAATTAGAGTGCAGATAGTTTTGAGCTGCCACCTGAACGGACGAAATAGGAATCAGCGACGACAGCAGCAATATGATTTTACTTATAAGCGCTTCGTTTATCATAAAGGTGCATACCATATACAAGCCTATTTGCGAAAACAACCCGAGACGACAATGCAGTAGCCAATAAAAAGGGAGATAGATAATTGTTGCCTTATGAATGAGAAAAGCCAGAACCGTTACAAACAGGAAGGACTTGAAGTCTCTATGCACCAACGACGGAATCGTCCACATCAGAACGGTGACAGCCAGCTCCATCCTGACAGGAAAAAAGCTAGCGCACAATAGCAGCAAAGCAAACGTAACGACAGGCTTGGGCGTATACTTTATACTGAACCAATAATAAGTGTACAGAACAAACAGGTTAGTCACCAGCAAGAACAATGAATAATTACCAACAAAGCCTACCAGCACGTTGATAAGCGCATAAAGCGGCTCCAAAGTCTCATCCCCCCCATATCTGGAATAACTGAACACATTATCTATGTTCAAATATTGAAAATGCCACAAATATTGCGACCAGTCTGTGCCCGTATTCCACCTCAATCCACGGAACAGCGTAAACAGAAGTACATAGAAACCAAGAACAACTTTCTTTGCAGACAATGACTTCCTTACCGCATCATATAATATGCCCGGCAACAGCATGGAATAAAGTATAATATATATCAGCATTTCACTCAGCTCTAAGACTATGATTCAAAAAATCCTCAGACACCCGTCTGAACTGTTCAATTTTTCTATTTATCGCTTGCCAGTCAAGATGTTCCGTCTGTTCAGAGTCTATCATAAACATCTTATAAAGTGATCTTAGCCGTATATTCCCGCGTTTCTCATTACCGCAGAATACAAACGGTTTGTTGAAAAGAATGGAGAATGCCACTCCGTGGAAAGAGTCGGTTATCATCAAACGACACGTATATATGTTGTACAACCATTGCTCAACAGACACCTTTTCGGTATCTTTTAAGCCGACTGTCACAGAAGCCGACTCCAACTCCCTTTCTTTACACCGAATGATGTCTTCTATCCTTTTATTGGTGTCAAGTATGTAACAGAAAATTCTATTCTTCGCCGCATGCTCTACAGTCTCTTTTTCCGTTAGCGTCACATAGTCTTCCTTTTTCAGCAAGAACACCGGGTCAAGAACATGTTGCGCACGCGGCTCCGTCCACCCATATTCATCAAAAAGTGCTACCGACTGGGATTCCCTGACAGACACAGCACTGAATTTATTGTAAAATTTAGAATACCGCTGCACTTGCGCACTTCCCAACCGTTGTTCAGTTCCTAAAGATACCGCATAGGCTATTTTCTTTATGTGTTCATCATGAATAAATCCCAACATATAATTATTCAGCCCCAGCACACCTTTTACCATACCGTTCCTCCACACCTGATCGGAACCGACAACAACTGCTTGGAATTTATTTTCCCTGCATACCTGACCTATCTCTTTTACTCCATAGACAGCACGAGTATGGCTCACATAACGCTCATAAAACTTTTGCGCATTTATTTCCATCCGCTCGTCCTCCCTTTTCCTTTCCTGTTCTAAAAAAATGGAAGATTTAGAACCTAACAGTTTCATTAACAATCTTTTGGCATAACAATACGGCTTTTTATAAAAAGGCAGGCAGTACGAGTTTCGCAAGTTTATGTGCTTCACATCATGCCCCATCTCCCATAATACTCTTGCCAGAGCATACCGCTGTAAATTACCTCCATAATTATTGTCAAATGGAAGATTTAGTATCCCTACTCTCATAAAAGATAAATATATGTTTTAATTAAGCTATCATTCCATTTATTTAGTTCATGAGACTTACCGTGATTACGGAAACCCCTCTTACCATCTACTCCTCAAACTTCTCTTTCTCCCCCGCCAAATACTCCCACGAGTTCTCCGTCACCACATTCCACCACTCGCGTTTCACCGCCTCTATCTCCTCGTCCATTCCGCAATCGCCATAATTTTCCACCAAAGAATGCATGATAGTAGCATAAAAATTCAAATTGTCAGTTTACTTTTAAGAGCACTGTAATAGCTACGTTCCGTCATGTGGATAGATTTACAAAATTCTTTTACATTTACGCCACTGGCTTTTCTAAGAACCTTGATGCTCTCGGCCAACTTCTTTGTAGAAAACTCTCTGTCTTTCATTTTTTTCAGTTTAAACATTGTTAATAATACCATCTGTCTCATAATTGTCTGTCCACTGTGGACAGACGCGTCTATTTTTTCCTTTGTAACTTCACCGCCATTATTACTAAAACAAGCATACATGGCTATAAAAGCATTGAAACAAAGCGTTTCCATCAGCGAGACGCAGAAAATGATCCACCAGTGGAAAGCGAAAGGAATCACTGATTCCGCCACACTGAAACTGCTGGATCTCTATCTGGGACTGACACCCTACATGACTGCCGAAGGAATATATCCCATGCGCAACCTCTACCAAATCTGCCAGTCCATGAAAACCACGCATACCACCACCTTGCTGGAAAACATCAGGAAGTGCTGCTCATTCGGCCTCATCTGGAACGAAAACCGTACCCACCTGCTGGGATTCTACTCCCCCCTATGGTGCGACGGACTGAAAAATACCCCCGCACAAGCAGCCGGTTCTGTTGCCGAACTTACAGTTCCTGTTGCCAGTCCGGCAACTACAGCTGCAAATCAAGCAACTACGAATAATAGTGTATTATATAATATTAATAATATAATTCCTCCGGAGGATTCTCGTAAGGGAGATCCCGCCGGAAACGGAGCGCGGAAAGCGAAGAAAATGGAAGCGGATGCCGGAAAGACTCCTTCGGAAACGCCTGACGGCGAGAAAACTTCTCAGACTTTATCTCCTGCCACCGACTTCTTCCACCAGCTCAACACCACCCCCGAAGACAAGCAGCGGGTGCTGATACCGCTCATCAACCGCATAGCTACCAGTCACAACTACACCCGCCCAAGGGCATTGCAAACACTGGTAATTCTGGTGAACCAATTTCTCATTCCCCACTTCAATGCCGATCCCCGCTTCTCACGGAACTCGCACGCAGGAAGAATCATCTGGCTGCAAAACCTCATGAAGACGCGCCACGGACAGTCGTTGATGGAACAAGCCGTCGCCCGGCTGAGCAGCGAGCTGAGCAAAGACCTGGAGGAGAAACGTAGGAAACTCCGTGAATTCCGCCCCGTCTCACCCTTCGAGTGGAAGGACGCCGGCACGGATATCCGTTATTACGACGACCCCATAGACGGAAAAGTGGAAATACCGGAGAATGCGCCGCCACGACCTGTCGAAACCGCCATCTGGAACGTGCTGTCCAAAGAATGGATAGACACGGGGGATTAGTGGTTAGTGGTTTATGATTAGTGGGCTGCGCATTGGCTGCCCGGCATTTATTTTTTAATTTTTAATTCTCAATTTTTAATTCAAATGAAACCTTATTATTCTCTCTCCGACTTTCCCGACCGTAAGAATGCGGGAAAAAATTTCATTGCCCGGTGTCCCAAATGCGGTACCATGCATCTGTATATCTCAAAAGCCAAAGGGCTGTATCATTGCTTCTACGCCGGATGCGAATTCAATGGCATCCTGACTGATTATTGCAAGGACAAGCGTTCCATATTCTCTTACCCCAAAGAAAAGTCGTCCGATCGAACCGGAACATGTCCACCCCCCGGAACGCGCCACCTCACAGGCAACCTGCCGGAATATCGAAATGCGACAGAAAACAGCGTGAACGAAGTCCCCATGCTGCCGGGCGACTACAAAATCCTATCCCCCGCCGTGTTGCAAAAAATCAAGCCGCTGGACGAATCGCCCGAGTGTACGGATCCTGACCAACTGGCAGCACGCCGTTATCTGGCCGATCAGGGCATCTCTCTCGCCACAGCCATCGCAACGCATATCGGCTGCCTGCGTCATTACTGCATCACCAAGAACAGTGAGGACAAACGCGAACAGGCTTCCTCCGTCTTTCCCTGCATCGCCTACGTGAACTACGTGGACGGACGTCCCGTTAATGCCAAGTACCGCTCATGCAGCCCCTCGCCATCCGCAAAGACCGTTACCGCTGCCAACGCCTCCGCAGTATCCGGAGAGATAGAAATTCCGGACGGAAAAACGGAAGAATCTCCCGTAACCTACAGCAAATTCTGGAGTCAGGATTCGCCCACCAAACCATGCGCTCCCTACAACATAGACTGCATCAATCCGCTGTTGGTGGAGGAAGAGACCATTCCCCGACTCATTATCGTAGAAGGCGAAAAAGATGTGTTGGTACTGATGGAAGCAGGATACCGCCACGTCATCAGCGTGCCCTCGGGAGCGGCAAGCGACCTGGCGAAAAGCTTCGAGGCATTCACTTCCTGGCTGGACCAGGTGCAGGATATCGTGCTCTGCGGTGACACCGACCTGCCCGGACGCACACTGGTGAAACATCTGTCCGACTACTTCGGAGCACGCTGCCTTTTCACCACCCTGCCCGGAGGATGCAAAGACATAGGCGATGTGATGAATCTTTACGGCACCGAAGTGGTGCAAAGCGTCATAGAAGATGCCTGTGCCTGCCACACCACCGATATCATCACTGTAGAACAACGCAGGGAAGAGGTGATGAATGTGCTGCACGGCAAATACGACCACGGCTACAGCGTGGGCTACGGCCCCTTGACCGACCGCGTTTTCCATCCCACCGACACAGGCGGCCTGATCATCATGACCGGTATGCCCAACAGCGGAAAAACGGATTTTCTGAACGACCTGACCAGCCGCATCATGCGCGACACGGAACGCTTTGTATGCTACCTCTCTTTCGAAGTTCCGGACAAGGACAAGCATATAGCACACCTGATACACCTGCTGCTGGGCAAAGCCAACACCACCGCCTATACCGACGAGCAGCTGACACCCTATATTGATTTTCTGAACACTCACATGATTCATCTGGATATGCACGAAGTGCCGCCCACTCCCGGAAACATTCTGCACCGGGCCGATCTGGTACGCCGCAGGCAGCCGTTGAAATATCTGGTGATAGACCCTTATCTTTTTGTAGAGGCGCAAAGCGGAAAAGGCGAGACCGAAACCCAAAGCATCAAGTCGATGCTGACCCGTTTCCAGTCGTGGGGGCGCGAGAACCATATCTGGGTAATCATCGTGGCTCATCCGCGCAGCCTGAAGAAAATAGACGGAAAGAACGCAATGGAGGACATCAACATGTACACCATATCCGGCAGTGCCAATTGGGCGAATCTGGCCGATTTCATCCTCTCCATCACCCGTATAAACGAACCCGACCGTGCCTTCACCCGCCTGGATGTGCTGAAAGTGCGCGACCAGGAACTGTGCCGCACGGGAACCGTGTACTACACCCGCCAGCCCTGCGGACGTTATGAAGAGCATGAGAGCGAAGAGGAATGTAGTAGTAACAATGGTTAATCCATACGGCGATGTCGCCTCACATATACGTCTGTGTGAGGCGATACATACGTATGCATAGGTCTGCACATACTGACGTGTAGAACCAAGCATACGGACGCCCGACTCCTACGGTCTTCCCAAATAATGGAAAATCAACCCCACTTGTACCGAATTGAAAATACGCTGTCTGTCCGCATAGCCCGAATCGAGCAAAGCCTGATAAAGCGGCTTATGATGGTGTATCCAGGCAGAAAGGCGGTTCAACGCTGCCACAGGAGTGATATCGGGGGCATATCCCATGGCCAAATCCCGTTTGTAATAAGGCTTCACCGGCCATTCGCCCATATACGTTTCTTCTTCGTTCATTACATTCACTTTTTTAAAACGTTTCTATTATCCGTAAATATCCAGCTATTACAACTCCTTTGCAGCAAGCTTATTCACAGAGATTATCTATCAAAGCAAATGTAACAAAAACAACTCACATATAAAAATATATCAAAACCTTTAATTCACTTTATTTCATTCTCCGCCACAATGTGTCACACACCTTCATGTCTGTTTATTTCCCTTCATATCCACACCTTTCCGAAGTGTTATCTTTGTCATGTTCAATTCATATTAATCATTTAACAACAAAATCATTATGGCATTAAATTACAGTGTTTCATTACGTCCCAATCCGCTGGACAAGGATGCGGCTCCCAAAGCTTACGCCACCTCACAGATCAATGGCGAACTTACCTTGAAACAACTCAGCAAACGTGTTTCTTCACAGACTACCGTGAGTCGCGCCGATGTGGTGGCCGTTCTCACCGCTACTGTAGACAATCTGCTGGAAGCCCTTACCGAAGGCAAACAGGTGGATTTCGGTGAACTGGGCAAGTTCCGTCTCCAGATAGCCAGTATAGGAACGGAAAAACTGACGGATTTCACCGCCGCCCATATCACCGGAGTCAATATCCAATATGTTCCCGGAGAGGATTTAAAAACCATCTTCGGCGCACTGGAATTCCAACCTGTAGCCAGCCGTGCCGCACAGGCTGCCGCACTGCGTGCCGAAAAGGAAGGAAAAACCGTGGCAGACCTGCTGAAGAGCAAAAACGAGCCGGAAGTCTAAATCTTTAATGTATCACACTTAAAACTTTATCCTTTATGGAAAATCAGAAAAGAAAATCTACTTGGAGCACCATCCTGAAAGTTATCATTGCAGTGGCAACTGCTATAGGCAGCGTCATAGGTATACAAAGTTGTATTTAACCGGCCGGTATGCGCAAGATAACATTGATCATCATCCATTGTTCCGCCACCCCCGAGGGGCGGAACCTGGATTTCGAGACCTGCCGCCACGACCATAGGGGGTGTGCTCGGAGTGCAAAGCTGTATGTAAGCTGATGAGAACTATCACACTGATTATCATTCATTGCAGTGCCACGCCGGAAGGAAAATTCCTTTCGGCGGAGGCTTGCCGACAAGATCATATCCAACACCGTGGATTCCGTGACATCGGTTACCATTTCTACATCACGCGCGACGGCGGGATTCACCGCGGACGCTCGCTGGAGCGAATCGGAGCGCACTGCAAGAACCACAACCGGCATTCTGTCGGCATCTGTTATGAAGGGGGCCTGTCTGCCGGCGGCATACCCGCGGACACACGGACACTGGAACAGAAAGCGACCCTGCTGGCCTTGCTCCGGGAGTTGCGGGCTGTCCTGCCCGAAGCAATCATTGTAGGACATCGGGATTTGAATCCGCTGAAGGGATGCCCTTGCTTTGATGCGGTGAAAGAGTATTCCCAAGTAATTTCTTATCAAAAGTAGCTGCTGCTTCTCTCGCGATTCCCAGCACACCATAGCAGTCTACACGGTTGGATGTGATCTCGTATTCGACAACAACATCGTCAAGTCCAAGTGCCTTCACAGCGTCATCGCCCGGCTTCACACCTGACTCCACCGGGAATACATACACGCCATCCTCCGGTGCTTCCGGATAGAAGTCTCTTGATGAACCAAGCTCCTCTATACCGCACATCATACCATTTGACTCAACGCCTCTGAGCTTGCCCTTCTTGATCTTGATTCCGTCAGGGTACTCATTGTTGTCGCCGTGTGCTGCCGCAACCTTACCACCGTCAAGTACAAGTGGGATGAGATCATTGACCTTTACATTCTTTGCTCCGGTCACGATCTGAAGAGGCTCCGCCTGTCCAACATCTACCTGACATACTACAAGCTTGTCCGCATCCGGATGCTTCTCCATAGTGAGAATCTTGCCGACAACAATCTTGTCAAGATTCTTATCCTTCTGTTCGTAACCCTCTACATGTGATCCTGAGAGAGTCATGGCGTCTACAAACTCCTGAGCTGTCACGTCCAGATCAGGAACATATGCCTTTATCCATGAAATTGGTGTATTCATCTATTTGTCCTCCTATTTATCATTGAACTCCAGCCATGCAAAATTTGCCTTC
>OLYN01001859.1_pt1 | contig 10275 bp, 9 predicted proteins | sample 1674231 | NCBI WGS metagenome assembly OLYN01 (sample SAMEA103958153, study PRJEB25191) | human gut metagenome
GATTTCCAGAAGATTTGCGTTCACGCTACGCATTACGATGCTGTAATTAATCATACTATGTTATGCTTTAAAGAGTTTATTAAATCACAATTTCCCAGATGCTTTTTCTTGTCCTTTTCAGAGTCTTCATTGATGACCGGCGCCTGTCATCTTTTGTTCCCTGTCTCGGTCTTCATAGATGACCGCCTTTAGGTACAAAATAGCTTTCTTTCGATTGCTGGTGCAAAGGTACGAAAAAGCGCTGTAGGAAGCAATACTTTTCCGGCAACTTGAATTCAGTTTTCCGGAATCTTGTGAAATGGAGCCTTTCGAGAGTAGGTGAAGAGATTCATGGCAACGGGCTGCATCCGGTCATTAGTGACCGGTCATTATCGGTCATTAAGAAAAATCACTTCCGGTCATTTAGCCCCTATAATATATATTAAATATTTTAATATTATATTATAGCTCTTTTTCGCCCCCCGAAAACCTTAATGACCGAAAATGACCGGGCATTAATGACCGGATTCTGAGGCTTTAATTAATACTCTTTCATGCTAGTATTGTACTTGTAATTTATTCTGTATTAATGATTTATAATAAGCAATTATATATTTTTATCTGTGTATAAATGTATAGAAATAAGCTACATAAGTCAGCGCCCTTTTCCTACAATATCGTTGCTTCTTTGCCCCATTTTTCGCCTTCCCTTCGCTCTCATTTCTGCCATAAATGCCCTTTCTTTGGAGCATGAATTGATGTGAGGAAGAGCATTTTTGCGTTTTTCCCTTTGGAAATCTATAAAACCACTTTGATATCAGTTCTTTTACTTCTTTATATAGAAGAGTAAAAATATCGAACATAGCTATCCTAAGTATGTTTTATATCATTATCCTTTGCATAGTTTCTTCCTTTAATATTGCTCTATTTTGGGGCGGTAAGCATTATTTACATAATCAGCTTTTATACTCATTTCCTTGTATAAAAGGTTAAAATCCCTAGGTAAGTCTTTTTCTACATTTATGTGTTAATATTTATAATAAAATGTAGATATTTTCGCAATTATTTTGTACCTTTGGAGGCAATTCTGCTATAAAAGCAGGCTATAAATATAAAATTTAATATATAAGGAAATGACAGAACAGCAAAAACAAGCAATTATAGAAAGTGGAAAGCAATATTTCCGTTCTATTATCATTCCTAATCATTTGAAGAATCTGAATAAGCTTCATCTGAGTAGCTTTGATATAAATCCGTTTCTAATCAACTATCTTGCAGCATTCTTATGTGGCAATACTCAACCAACTAGTTTGGCAAAAGCTCTAGTTTATCCACGTATTCTTGGAACAAGCCTCAATACTAGTTTCGGACAAAATGTCCAGGTGTTTATTTCCCAGCTTCAGGAAGTTGTTGGTGGAGCTTCTGGTATTGATGGTATAGATATTGAATTTATTGATGCAATCGATGGACGCCGCAAATACTGTCAGTGTAAGGCGGGTCCTAAGACGATCAACAAGGATGATATTACTACCATTCTAAGTCACTTCAAATACCTCATGAACAAGTCTAGACTAGATAGAATGGGATTGCAGTTTGATGATCTTGTTGTAGGCGTTTTATATGGTGCAAAAGAAAACTTATCAGCTTTTTACAAGGCAATAGATACACATTATCCTGTTTTGTGTGGTTCTGAATTTTGGATGCATCTTACTGGTGATAAAGACTTTTATCATCGATTAGCAAAGGCTTTTGGTGAGGTTGTGGACGAAGATGGAATTGATGGAAGTGCTCTTATCCTTGCCAAAGTAGAAGAAATTGCAGAAGAAATTAGACAGAAAGGTAGTTTATAACAATGGCATTTATATCAGAGAATAATTTAGCAGCCCTTATTGGAACCTCCAATCGTACGGTTCAAACATGGGGTAAAAATGGACTTTATCCGCTTCATCAACAAAATGGTGCTTGGGGATTTGACATGGAAGAACTCAAGTCAATTCCTGAAGTAAAAGCCATGCTCCAAAGTAATTGGGAGGCAGAATCTGCTGTGACACCAGTACGCCAATTCAATTCTATTGAACTTTTTGCTGGTGGAGGCGGACTGGCTTTGGGAATGTCGTTGGCTGGTTTCCACCACGTATTGCTGAATGAGTTTGAAACTGCAGCCTGCAAAACTCTAAAAACAAATAAACCCGAATGGAATGTGATTGAGGGTGATGTTCGCCATATTGACTTTACTCCTTTAAGGGGTAAAATTGATTTTCTTTCAGGTGGTTTCCCATGTCAGGCATTTTCGTATGCAGGAAAGGGGGCAGGATTCAACGATACTAGAGGTACTTTATTCTTTGAACTAGCCCGAGCCGTAAAAGAAATTCAGCCGAAAGTCTTTATGGGAGAAAATGTTAAAGGTTTAATCTCTCATGAAAATGGGCGAACATTTGAAACAATAAAAAATACAATTGCAGAATTAGGTTACACACTTGTTGAGCCTCGTGTCTTGCGTGCTATTATGTATCAAGTACCCCAGAAACGTGAGAGATTGATTCTTATAGCTATTCGTAATGATATTGCACAAAATGTAGAGTTTCATTGGCCTACTCCTTATCATGAAGTGTTAACTCTTCGTGATGCTCTCTATAAAAGTGTGATTTATGAGAATGATGTTCCTGTTTCTGAGGGTGCCCAATATCCTGAGAAGAAAAAGCGTGTTTTGGCAATGGTTCCCCAAGGTGGTGATTGGCGAAATCTGCCAGAAGAAGTTGCCAAAGATTATATGGGTGGAAGTTGGTTGCTTGGTGGCGGCAAAACGGGTATGGCTAGAAGACTGTCACTTGATGAGCCTTCTTTAACACTAACATGCTCTCCATGCCAAAAACAAACAGAGCGTTGCCATCCTTTAGAAACACGCCCATTAAGCGTTCGTGAATATGCACGTATCCAGACATTCCCTGATAATTGGGTTTTTCAAGGGAGTATGAGTGATAAATATAAGCAAATAGGAAATGCTGTCCCTGTTAATTTAGCGTGGGCAGTAGGTCGTTCTCTAATTCGGCTCTTCAATGATATTCAGAGAATCATGCCTGAGAACACACAGAATTGTACAGAAGCTGTTAGAGAGATTATGCACAAACAGTCACTATTAGAAGTTGTAAAAGATCACAATACGCAGACTTCAACAGTTACGAATAAGTATCACGAGCTCAACTTCCTTGATCTTTTCGACCAGTATGCACTCAATAGTATTACTGACAATAGTATGGTGCACGATGATATTAATTGGGAGAAATATGGTGGAAAGCCGCAGCAGGCAGCTATGGTGGAAGAAACCAAGAATGTACTCATTTCGCTGGTAAAGAAAGACAACGAGAAGATGTTTCTTAACGGCTCTGCCACCATCTACTATACAGGCAAGAAATTCCCTACATCGGTGGCTCTCAACAAGCTTTTCTACTTCATGCCTTATATAAAAGGTAAGGGTGTACGTGATTTATTCTTCATCAAAATAGCCCGTCTGGGTTATCGTAAGGAAGGAACAGCAGAAGAAGACAGAAATGATCTACGACTGGTGTTTGAAGTGGAGTTTGTAAAGCAGCTCTTCGAGGACTATAAGCCTGTAGAATTGAAAATTTGGCAAACTTTTACTGATACAACCGTTGATAAACTTATAAACAAATAAACATATATACATTTAAGACGATGTCTAAATTTGCAATTTACAACTACATTTTCTTGCGTATCATTGAACCTAACCCTGAATATCAGATTGAGTTTCCCGGCTGGGTAAATGTGAATGTGAAAGAATCGTTTGATAATCGCCAGCAATTGCTTGAAGAGGTTTTGCTGGCTGATTTCGGGAAACCATTTCAGTTTGAGAATGCCAGAAAGAAACTTTTCTGGCACAAGCAGATAGTGAAGCCACAAGATAACGTTTATGTGATGCGTGTGGCAAATGTTACGGATGTAACCATCACAGACGAACACCTTATGTCGAAAAAGTATGCTGATTATAGAAACTGTCTGGTCATCATCGACAATCGACCGGGAATCCAGCGTATCGCCATAGAGCGCAAGTCAAAGGCCTTCAGCCATACAAAGACGGTGGCTAACATCCTTGAAGCTTCCATCTGCAAGTGCTTGAAAGATAAACTGCTTAAGGTTAAGCTTTCTGCGGTTTATTCTACCAATGCTTTCTGGACTACGGTGCATGATCATCCTGAGGGATTCTGTAAGGTGAGATTTCATTTTCCTCATCTCAACCTCGACCGACTTACCAAGGCTATGGATAAATACCTTACAACGGCTCGCGAGGATTGGGATAGTGATCTTGATTTTTCGTTCGGTGCAAACGAGGGTGGAACAGTGTCGATTGATCCCGATAATAAACGTCAGACGGCGCTTATAGAGGGGGCATCCGGGGCTGGCATTTTTATTGAAATGTTTCCTAAAGGCAATAAACGCAAAGCTTTGCTCTGTGGCAAAGACCAATTCGTGGTGCAGGAGATTGATTCTGAGGTGTTCAATCAATTGGTAGATGGTACTCAGACGCTTCCCGGTATGGATAAATCTGCCATGGATCAGGTGAAGTTGTTCATGAAGAATATTCCAAATGTATTCTCCCATTAAGCTGGTAAATAGATGGAACCATTTGAACGTTTTTCAGAACAGAAACTGGAATATCTCCGTAGGCGTTATCGGGGTGATGATTTGTTTCGCACCTGGACAAGGCTTCTCTGTATTCTAGAGCAGCAGTTGCATGGGTTGAATGCTGTGGAAGTGTGGAGTGAAACAGAAATGATTCGCCAGAAATTATCAGAAATCAAGGACTATCGTGATAATGATGTTGAGTTTCTGTATGTAGATCTCATGAAGCGGCATCAGTCGAAGTACACCGTTGCCACCATACTTGCGGTACTCTTTACCCAAATGTGTGATGCTGCTCCTGATGAAGAAGATGATGCTGCCGAGCGTAATCCTAACCGAGCCATATGTAATGTCCTGGCTCGTCTGTTGATGCTTCGTGATATTAAGCCTTTCTCTGAAAAATTAATAAGCGCATTCAAAAGTCATCGTTACGATAACGAAGAAAACAAGATAATTTTACCTGTTACAGACTATATGGACGTTAAGACTCCTCTGGAACTGATGGATGAGGAAGCCCGGGAACAAGTTGAAAAGTGGGTAGAAGGAATTGAAAAACTTACATTGAAAATCAGACCCTTTTTGAAGATTGACTGGGAGGTTTATAAAGCTATTTGGCGAAAAATCTGCGCAAATCAAGAAATTGCACTACTGCTCAATGATAAGCAACCGAATCATAAGAGTAATACCTGGGGGCATAATCTGAAACTGGTAGCCAATGTGCTGGGCATTCTGCATACTACTCCTTATGGGAACAAAGAAGAAGTACTTACGGGGAGTGTTCAGTCTATTAGTAATGCATTAGGGGTCAATGTGAGAGTCTACATTAGTAACCATGCCGACTTTGGAACAAGCAACACAACTTTGACCAGGGAATTGCATGCTAGAATTAAGCAATTGATAGCGTCAAGCTTCTGATAAAAGCTATCTGTTGTTGATAAGATAATATGGGGCGTTGATGGAAATTTCTATCAACGCCCTTTTTCTGCCTGATTATCAATTGATAAACTGCTGATAGGATTTTGCCGCATAATTCCGAATACTGTATTTTTATCTATAACCATTTATCCATATCTTTGCGCTCGGATTTGGGAATCAGTTTCTCATTTCCGAGTGTTTTCATATTTAATAGTTATAACCTGAGCGGAGGCGGGGAACCTCACAATGTGATTGAAGATGGCCATCGGTGATCCACGGCTTCTCTCGCAAACCGATCAGGAATCATGGCAGAAAAAAAACATCAGCTTACGGCTCTGGGCATTGCCTATGAAGCCGTCATCAAGTTGGGCTATACGCACAGCAAACTGGTGAATCTCAATGAGGGCGTTAACTTCCATACTCTAAGAAATATCAGAGATGAGAAGAAAGTGAAGAAAGTGACGGAACGATTCTATCTGAAACTTTTTTTCGACTTAATTAATAAGGAATATAATCGGCGTATTACCAGTGGCGCCAATGGAGCAGTCAGCCTGCTTGTCGTGATGAAAAATATCCTTGAAGCTGAGCTGAAATAGAGAGAAAGAGAAAAGCAGTGGAAAGATGAGGGGGGATTCTTCCACCAACTGTTCCAGCGCATTCAAAGACTTCTTATCTTTGCACCAGCTTTCAGCAAGATCGGAGTTGGAACTAATGAGCCTTGAAAGGAAGGCGAGGTCTTGCAGTTAATAGATTATGAACATACTAACGAGAGTGGTGCAGCAGGGTGAGGCTTTCGCTGTACAGAGTCAGAAAAGTGAGAACGGACAGATGATGAAATGCAACATCGTTCTCCAGGAGATGGGCGGCAAGTATGAGAACCAGTATGCTGCGGCAATGCTGGGTAATATGGCCCAGTGTAAGTATGCTCAGGGCGAACTGGTGGCGGTAACGCTCCGGTTTACGACTCGTGAGTATAATGGTCAGGTTTATCAGGATATCCTGGTTACGGACATTGAGAAACTTGGCAAGTAATTAATCTTGAATTGAAATAGGTGACGTGAGAATTGTCCCGGGATAATTTGCGCAAACTGAAACTTACGACACTTCTTTCGTTCATCTTCAATTTTAATTTAAGATTTTATGAGTGCAAAGAAAAATAATAAGGTTCAGAACAATGTTCAGAACCAGCAGGTGAATAATAACGGCTGCCAGCATGTGCAGTTGGGTGGAATGGCTTACTATGATGATAAGCAGTATTTCCTCTTCAGTCCTGATTCTGTAAATCAGGGTGTTGTAGAAGCGTTCCGCTGTCATGGCGTGGCTCAGCAAATGCAAGACGGAACGTTTGATTTCGTAGCAGTTTCTAAGCCGAAAAGCCAGTCGGAACTGATTAAGAAACTGGCGCATGGTCGTTTGAGCAAGACCAAGGATGGGGCTATTCAGCTCACGCTGAAGGTGTTCTGCCATGAGGGACTCAACATCGCCCAAACGCTGGCTGTTGAGTCAGCAGAAGGGGCTGATGCTTTAGTGGATTATCAATTAAAACGATAAGTAATAAGATAGATGAGTTGTTATTTAATTAAGGTGGAGAATGGGCACAAGGTTGCCCGCTCCATCACTTCGGAAGAGGAGTATAAGCAGCTGCGTGGAAGCAATGAGCAGAAGGCGAATCTTCGTCTGGCTCGTGCCGGAAACGATGCTGCGAAACGGAGACTGGTGCAGTTTAATTATTCCGGCCACTATCCGCAAGGGGTGGTGAAGGGAATGAAATTGCCAAGCGGTGCTTTCGGGTTTGATATGGATGAGCCGGAGGCTTTCGCCAAGGCAGCAAAGCTGCTGCTGAAAGAACCGGACAAGTATGGTCTGCTGATGCTGGAACGTAGTGCAAGACAGGGTGGACATGCGGTGTTTGAGCGCGAAAAGGGCAAGACTATCTTGGAGAATCAGGTTAGGATTGCTACGATGCTCAAGTGCGAAATGGATACTTCGGCTCATGACATCAATCGTGTTTATTTCACTACTACATCGGATGGCGAAGATCTGCTATTCCTTTCGCCACGGCTCTTCAAGGATGCTTACGATGAGGCTGCTGTGGCTGCTGAAGGGAAAGTCCTGGAAGAGCGTGAAAGATACGGACAGGAGGAACTGCCAGAAGGAGCGCACAAGGCAAACAAGCATTATGAGCCTTGGAAGGAAGAATTCAAGAAGGATTCTCAAGGGGTTTTTAAGGGGCAGGAATTTAAGAATTCGAGAATTTCTTCCTCTTCTGCGTCATCCTCTTCTGCGTCAACTGCTGCTACTTCAACTACTTCTGCTGCTCAGGACAATTATCTTGGGATTCCTTATGGGGAAATCATTAAGAAGTGGTGGCAACTGTATAATGATGGGCAGGAGCCGATGCGCTCCAACCGCAATACGCTGACCTTTGAGCTGGCTGTGAACCTGCGCCACATCTGTGGTTTTGACCGCAATCTGCTGGCTCAGATTATTCCCTGCTACGATGGGTTTCCCGAACAGGAAAAGATGGCTTGCATCAACTCGGCATTGAACGAGAAAATCACGCAAATGCCTAAGCGACTGAAGGATGTGCTGGCTGCGCTGAGACAGGAGAAACTGAAACAGGGGGCTTCAAACGGGAATGCAGATGAAGACAGCGAGGCGCTGGTGAATGCCTTGGACGAAGCTAACGCCAAGGATGATCTGTTCTATTACGATGCTTTACCCAAGATGCCACAAGGCGTGCGTGATTCCATCAGTGCTGTTGGACCGGCTCTGGCAATGCCAGTGATTACAGCCATCTGTCCTACCATCGGAATGCTTGCTACTGGCGTGAAGGTTTCCGTTCACGGCAAGATGAACTCGCTGAACCTTATCTCCTACATTGCCGGTGATTTTGCATCAGGCAAGGGAAGCATCGACCCCGTGGTTGATGCATGGACTTCGGAAGTGAAACAGATGGACAAAATGTATCAGCAGCAGGAGGATGAATGGAGAGCCAGGAAGCGTGCGGCTAAGAACAAGAAGGAGCAACCGGAAGAACCAAAGCTGCCTGTAAGATGTCTTACTTTAAATAATACGGTGGCGAATCTTGCAGAACGACTGGCTAATACTGAAGGCAAGCACGCCTTCTCGTTCACTCCGGAAGCTGACACTGTAGCACAGAAGTGGAAATCGGCAATGAGCGACTTTTCTGTCATGTTAAGACAGGCTTACGACGGAACGAGCTATGAGCGCGAGGCAAGAAGTGCAGATGCGGTGAATGTTCATATCGAACATCTTTTGTGGAACGTTGTGATGTGCGGAACGCCAGATGCACTCTATCGAGTAGTGAACAATTATACGGATGGTTTCCAAAGCCGTATTGTCGTGGCGCGAACGCCGGACAACACGTTCACTCCGCTAACAGACAATCTCTTTGTGCTGACCGAAACTCAACGTGAGCACATACGGCAGATAGCTCATCTCTTGCCCCTGATGGAGGGCGAGGTGGTTCTGCCTAAGTTGGAGAATAAGGGCAGGGAGTGGCTGGAACAGATACGATTGGAGACCATGAAAAATGACGACAAGGTGAAAGCCCGCCAGCGTTTCCGTATCTGTCCTACCACGATGAGAATGATGACCTGCATCATGCTCTGTAAGGTGGCCGAGACGCTGATTCAGAAACATGGTTTCCAGGGTGCCGAGAAGCAGCTGAAACAGAATCCGCTGTTATGGAAGGAAATGATCGTAAAGACGCAGACACCAACCATGCTCGAAGCCTTCAATATACTGGCAGATTATCAGTTGGACAATGCTCTCTACTTCTTCCGTAGTCGCATAGAGGATGCATTCTCATCCAAGAGTTATTGCGGTCAGACAACTTATGATCGTTCCCGACGCGGCAAAAATGATTCCATCTTCGAGCGGCTTGACGTTACTTTTTCCTTTGAGCAGGCATTACAGCAAAGTATAGCAGTAAAGGGGGCAAACGTAACTCGTGAGGTTGTTAGACAGATGTTGAAAAACTGGAAGCGACAGGGATTGATAGGTGTGCTGCCCGATATGCGTTACCAGAAGGTTCAACCTACTGTATAATAGAGGTTCAAAATAAGTGACTATTAATACATCCGGTCATTAACGGTCACGGTCATTTTCGGTCATTAAGGATTTTCAGTAACGAAATCCTTAATGGCCCTATCAATAAATCAATTTTATTATTAGATATTTATGGAAATAATCATTTATCGCCGTCGCTTTACCCGATGGGGAGTAGATGGCACATTAGTAATAAAGGGTACGAAAGTTTGTAATACCATAGAACATCCTGAGCGTTATTTGCCTGCAGGAGACTATGAGATAGCTTTTGTTTCTATAGCTAAAAAGAGTAGGAAAATGCCTGTTATCCTGAGGAAGGGACAGGCTGTTTGGGAAGTGGGCATCAATTCTCCTTGTCTCAAGCCCGGAAATGGTCCGATGACGCTGAAATATGGATGCATCATTCTGGGTAAGGCTGTAGCCTCTGGGCTGGTGATTCATTCTCAGGAATACTTCGACCGACTTTGTGAACGATTAAGGAAGGCTTCTAAAAAAATGGAGTGTATCAAGTTACGTATCATAGATTGGGGTAGTGATGAAATCTCGATAGCATTTTAGGATTTCCACCCTAACATTCATTCATTTAAAATAGTAATATCATGCGTAAGATAAAAGAAATCATCATTCATTGCAGTGCGACCAAGGAAGGTCGCAACTTCACCGTAGCGG
>OLYN01001863.1_pt1 | contig 10264 bp, 9 predicted proteins | sample 1674231 | NCBI WGS metagenome assembly OLYN01 (sample SAMEA103958153, study PRJEB25191) | human gut metagenome
TATTGCTTATAGTCCGTAATATATAATTATCTAAATCAATTATTAAGGGGAATATTCCGATGTGAAGCTAACACTTTAAGTATATTGTTAAATGAAAATTTACAGACAGCTTTAACTGTCAGAAGGAGTTTATTATGGATATTGGAATTTATATTATTATAGGTATTGTAGCTTTAGTTCTTATCATTATTATAGGTTGGTGGATTTCTACATCAAATAATTTCCGCAGAACAGAAGTTAAAATCAATGAGGCGGAATCTGGAATAGATGTAGCCCTTACAAAGAGATATGATACACTTACAAAGATGCTCGATATTACTCGTGCATATGCAAAGCACGAGACAGATGTAATTCAAGGCACAATCGAAAAACGCCAGATGAATTCTATGCAGGACCGCTCACAGTTCAATAATTCAATTAATGAGGCTATGGGCAGAATCAATGCTGTTGCTGAACAGTATCCTGTACTTCTTTCATCTCAGGTATATAAACAGCTTCAAATGGCTGCTTATGATGTTGAAGAACATCTTCAGGCTGCAAGGCGAGCATATAACGCAAATGTTTCTCAGTATAACCAGATGATAGTAACATTCCCTAAGAGCATTGTTGCAGGTGCAATGAGTCTTCAGAAAAAGGAATTCTTTGAGGCTGAATCAGCTAAGAGAAATGATGTAAAAATGAGTTTTTAAGTTGTAATAAATTTATGTAGGATAATTAAAAGTTTCGCTCGAGCCTTTTCTACACCAGCTTTGCTGGTGAAAGCTGCTCGTAGGGCAAGGGTAATGTCCTTGTCACTCTCCGCAGAGAGCGAAATACTTTATGTTCCTCTAAGTGTATGAGAGTTCCCTGAAAACTACTGCATAATTTAATATTGAGAACGGCTACCGCAAGATAATTGCGATAGCCGTTTTTTTATTTCAGATATTTTGCAACGATTAAAATTTTGCAATCATCAATAATGTCTTTAAGATGGTTGGTGATAAATTCAGGGCTGTCCTTCATTCCGGTAGTTATCCAGTCGATAATAGTGCCAGTTATTCCGTAAGCAAAGAATTTAGCTACATAAACTCTGTCTAAGTCATCTACTGAATTTTCACCAGTTAATGTGCCGATAAGATTATAAAGTAGTTTTTGTGTAAGATTAAGTAGATAGGCTCTGAATTCTCCGCCATAAGATGTATGCAGGGCGTTTTTATAGAATTTAGAATTTTTTTTCAAGGTGTTGAGCATGGTTAAAAACTTTTCTGCCCAGTTATCAATTGAAAATCCATCAATAAGTTCAACTATTACATCATTATAAAATATAGTATTTAAAAGCTCGTACTTATCGTGAAAGTGGTAGTAGAATGTCTGACGGTTTATTTTAGCCTCATCTGATATATCAGAAATCGTAATTTTATCAAAAGATTTTTTCTCCATAAGGTTTTTAAAACTCCGGCTTATAACATCTTTAGTATCAATATATGGCATTACTGAACCTCCTTGAATTATTTACATTATAAATTTAATTATATCTTTTATTGGAAAATTTATCAATCCCATTTTCAAAAAACTATTATAGATTAAATGCCTATTAGATTACTGGGTAATTATAAGTTGATTTTATCTATGGCTTGTAGTATAATAAACCTATCCTAAATCGTAAATTTATGAGAGGTGAAGCCTATGCCAAAGGGCAAGGTTCTTGTTGCTATGAGTGGTGGTGTAGATAGTTCGGTTGCCGCTGTTCTTTTAAAGCGAGATTACGAGGCTGTTGGAGTAACGCTCAAGCTTTTTACAAACGAAGATATTGCACTCGACCGAACAAAGACCTGCTGCTCACTCGATGATGTTCAAGACGCAAGGAATGCTGCATTTAAGCTTGGTATGGAGCATTATGTGTTCAATTTTGGTGACCGTTTTCGTGAATGTGTTATAAACCGCTTTAATAATGCGTATATTCACGGCGATACGCCAAACCCTTGTATCGACTGTAACAGATTTATCAAGTTTGACGCACTTTTAAAGCGTGCCGAAATAATGGAATGTGATTATATCGCAACGGGACACTATGTTCGCAGAGCATATGATGAAAAAACAGGCCGTTATCTTCTCAAAAAGGGCAAAGACCATAAGAAAGACCAAAGCTATGTGCTTTATGCCTTGACACAGGAACAGCTTTCAAAAACTCTCTTTCCTATAGGTGAATATACCAAAGAGGAAACCAGAGAGATAGCAAGAGAATTTGGCTTAATCAATGCAAATAAGCCTGATAGTCAGGATATTTGTTTTGTGCCTGATGGTGATTATGCTTCTTTTATAGAAAGAGATACGGGCAAACATTTTCCAGCAGGAAATTTTGTTGATGCTGAGGGAAATATTCTTGGCAAGCATAATGGCATAATTCGCTATACAATAGGTCAGCGAAAGGGTTTGAATATTTCGCTTGGTGCTCCAGCTTATGTTGTTTCTAAGGATATGGAACATAATACCGTTACACTCGGCAAGAATGAGGATTTATTCACAACAGGACTTATTGCAAATGACATAAACCTTATTTCAATAGAAAAATTAGCAGAGCCTATGAAGGTGACTGCAAAGACAAGATATAGTCAGGTTGAAAAGCCAGCAACAATATATCCGCTCGAAAATGGAGATATAAAGGTTATCTTTGACGAGCCACAAAGGGCTGTTACAACAGGACAAGCGGTAGTATTCTATTCAGGCGATATTGTTGTAGGTGGCGGAACTATTTCTAAAACAAATGTAGAATAAAATTCATTTTTGTTTAATCTTATATTAATTATGGGAAAATTAAAAGTTTTGCGCAAGCCTTTTCAAAAGCCTGCAGTTTCCAAAGGTAGTCACCTACAGCAGAGCCTTTGGTCGCTCTCCGCAGAGAGCGAAATACTTTATCCTTCTAAAAGCACAGGAGGGTAGAAAAACATTCCAGTGGAATGTTTTTCGTAGGGAAGCCTCGCAAGGGGTTCCCTGAAAGATAAATGTTAGTTAAGCCTTGAAATTGATAGTTTTTCAAAGTTAATTATAAATTAATATTTATCATTGAGCTTATATTATATTTAAGGGCAAACTTAGTTCGCTTGTTCAACAGCATTAATATTATGAGAGGAAGTTAATTATGATTAGAGATGTACAGGATAAGATTTTAAAGCTTAAAAAGGAAAAAGATGTATTTATTCTTGCTCATAGCTATGTTGCAAGAGAGATTACAGAAGTTGCTGATTTTGTTGGTGATTCATTCACACTTAGTCTTGAGGCACAGAAAACAAACGCAAAGAATATTCTCCTTTGTGGTGTTCACTTTATGGCTGAAACAGCAAAAATGCTTTCTCCCGATAAGCGTGTATTCCTTGCAAATCCGCTTGCAACCTGCCCTATGGCAGAGCAGATGGAGCCTGATATGATTTCACAGCTCAAAAAAATGGAGCCAGATAGAACAGTTGTAGCATATATCAACACAACAGCCGCACTCAAGGCAGTATGTGATGTATGCGTAACCTCATCAACAGCCGTAAAAATCGTCAAGAATATGGATAGTGATAAAATCTTATTTATCCCTGATTGCAACCTTGGAGATTTTGTAAAGAAAAATGTTCCTGAAAAGGATATTAAGCTTTTGCAAGGTGGCTGCCCTGTTCACGCGTCTGTTACTCTAAAGGATTTAGAGGAGGCTAAGAAGCTTCACCCAGCTGCACTTGTGCTTGTCCACCCTGAATGTATTCCAGCAGTAGTAGAGCGTGCTGATTATGTAGGTTCTACATCGGGCATCGCAAATTATGCCAAGAAATCCGACCACAAAGAATTTATTATCGGTACAGAAATGAGTATTGCAGAGGACCTTCAGTATGAATGTCCTGATAAGGATTTCTACATTCTTTCAAAGAAAATTCTTTGCCCTAATATGAAGCTTACTACCCTTAATGATGTTCTTCGTTCAATCGAAAATATTGATAGTGGTAAGGCCTTTGAGATTAAGATGACTGATGAAGAAATTGCACAATCAAGAAAGTGCATAGATGAAATGATTCGTCTTGGCAACGCATAATTTTAATTCATATATTTAAATTAATTCTGTTAAGCATATAAATAAAACGAGCTATCAAATCTGATAGCTCGTTTATGTTTTATATAAGCTTTTAATTATACTCGCTTATATATATTGATTAGTCCATTGATTTCACTTTCCATAACAGTGCCATTTTCTTTTAGCTTATATTTAACTGAAACTGGTTTATTATCGCTATTTTGAGGTTTGCTGGTTATTGTAACAGATTCATCATCATATATGTATGAAAAATCTACATCTAACTTAGTATCTCCAAGTGTCATATAGGCTGTACCATCATGGCGGAAAATAAGATAAAAGCTTCTGTCATATGGGTCTTCTACATCTAAGCCGTCTACTGTTTTTGTTTCGATATTTTCCCATTTGCCAATAGGATTAAAAGTAAAATCACTACAGCCAGACATAAAGACTGAGCCGCAAAGCACAAGTATTGAGATAATAACAGCATATAATTTTTTCATATAATCAGCCTTTCATACAGAATAAACTCTCAATATATTGTACAAAACTTTTTTATAAATTGCAAGTCTTTTGTAGCGGTGGCTCGCTGCCTTGAGCAAAACTTTTAATTTATTAGCTGCGGGCTTTTTTGCTGAATACCATTTTTAATGCTTGACCAAGCTTTGGTGGCTTGCCATAGAGAAGAACACCTACTCGATAAATAGCAGCAGCAAGCTTTCCGAGTATGAATACAGATGCAACCTGAATTGCTACCGAAATAATAATTTCCCAAGCGGCTACATCGCTCATTGCTATTCTTGCAAACATAGCGATTGGTGCTGTGAAAGGTATGTAGGATATTGTTATCATAAGAGGGCTATTAAGCTCACCACTGTTCATACCGAAAACAACAGCCATAAAGACAAATATAATTATAAACATAACCGGTGACATAATACTGCTTAAATCTTCTATTCTTGAAACAAGAGATGCTATTGCAGCAAAAACAAAGGCATATATAAAGAAAGCAAGAACAAAGAATAGTATAGCAAAAAGTGCCGATTCGATAGGGAAAGAAATTATAGATTTAAGGTCAGCAGGCATAGAGTTTAACATAACAGGAAGTGATATTGCTCCTACTCCGAAAATTACTGCTATTTGAGTAAAGCCTGCAAGCCCAGCACCGATAACCTTTCCAAACATAAGGTCTGATGGTGAGGCACAGGTTATAAGCATTTCCATAGCACGACTGCTTTTCTCTGTGACAACGCTGTTAGCAACAAGCTGTCCATATGCAAGAATAGCCATATATAGTGCCATAACAAGAATATATGTAGAAATATATGCAGTTGTTTGGTCTGTTCCAAGTGTAACAATATTTCGCTTGGCCGAGGCTGAAAGGATTTTTTCAGATTCCTGAGCAGAAATGCCCTTTTTCTCAAGCTCTGTTGTGCGGTATGCTGATGTAATAGCAGTATCCACCATATCGGTGGTTGTATCATAAATGGATTGTGTGAGCGTGATATAGTTATATTCAAGCGGTTTATTAAGAATTATAGAGAAGCTGTATAGTCCATCTTTAACGCCTGTTTGAGCATCACTTTCACTTTTTATGATTTCTACATCATAGTCGTTAAAGTTATCTGTAATAGCTTTTACGATTACATCGTCTTTTTCGTAAGCCTTGTTTACAACTGCGATTTTTGGTTTTTCTGTTTCTTCGTCACTACTATCAGAGGAAGTAAGTCCAATAATAAGTGCAGGCAAAAATGATGTAAGAATCAAAGTAGCAACTACAAGTATTGTACTGATTATAAATGCCTTATTTTTAATTACAGAAATATATTCAAAGCCAAGAATGGTTTTAAAGGCACTCTTTCTTTTGGTTTTCATATTTTGTCCTCCGTATATTCAACAAAAATATCATTTAAGGTCGGCTGTATAATGCCCATTCCATCAATATCTATTCCGCTTGAGGAAATAAGATTATATAGTGACTGTTTTGAGGACGGTTCCTTTAATTTGACCTTAACTCTGTTATCAATTTCATTATCGGCTTCGGCTGAGATTATCTCATTAGAGAATTTCTCAAAGATAAGCTTGAGAATATTTTTATAATCAAGTGAATCAATAGCTATCATATCTCTACGATAACTGCGTTTTATGTCATTGATAGCACCATTAAGAACGATTGTGCCACCATTAAGAATTGCAATATCTTCACAAAATTCTTCGATATAGTTCATTTGATGGCTTGAGAAAAATACTATGGTGTCTTCATTGATAAGCTCTTTGATAATATCCTTTAAAAGCATAGCGTTGACAGGGTCAAGGCCAGAGAAAGGCTCATCGAGAATTACGACTGGAGGCTTGCACATAACTGCCGCTGCAAGCTGAATTTTTTGTTGATTACCTTTAGAAAGGGTTTCGAGCTTGTTATTGGCATATTCTGTCATATAAAGGCGTTCAAGCCATTGCTTTGAAGATGAGATAGCATCATTCTTACTTAAACCATGAAGCCTGCCAAAATAAACAAGCTGGTCGATAATTTTTTTCTTTGGATACATTCCTCTTTCTTCTGGCAAGTATCCGATAGTCAGTTCATTTCTGTTGATTGGCTTATCATCGACAAGAATTTCTCCACTATCTGCAGGGAAAACCCCCATAATAATTCTGATAGTGGTAGTTTTGCCAGCACCGTTTCTACCAAGCAGACCTAAAGCTTTGCCACTATGGGCATTAAGGCTTATTCCACGAAGAACTTCTTTTTCGCCGAATGACTTAGTAATATTATTTACTATAAGCTGCAAAATTTTTCCTTCTTTCTTCCTATTGTCTTAGATACATAATACAATATACGGCACTTATTGTCAACGTTATATACATATTTTTTATATTTAATTTTAAAAAGTTGATATTTTATACTGCTTGTGATATATTTATTTTATTATTAAAATTAATAGCTTTTAAGAATAGAGGTGATTTATAATAAAAAACGCTAAAGATGATATATTTTTGGAAACCGAAAAAAGTGACCCTGACTTAAAGAAATCTATGAATCAATTTCGTAGAACTATATTTATACTTATTGCCATAGTTGTTTTTTCGGCTATTATAGCAACTGCGATATTATTCTTTAAAATCAATTCTTTACATTCAGAGCCATTTTTTAAGATGATTTCTGCCTCAAAAAATACTTTTACTGCTTATAGTGCAAGGGTTGACGCTACTTTAGAAAACCCATTTAAAGATAGATTTAGTACACTTACGGGCAGATATGAAATCAATCCAGACGGCAAAAAGCTTACTGCGGAATTTGATATTATTTCCAAGCCAATTACAAGCACTTCTAAAAAGGAAGATAAGATAAATATAAAAATAAATTGCGTAGGTAATGGTGGGAAAATTCTTTATAATCAAAATGACAAGACAGAAATTATAGATATAACTGAGAAAAATGCTGAAAATTTCTTTGCTTTATTTTCTGAAACTAAAGATTTTAGCATAACAAATTTCAATAATGATTGGCAAGGCCTTATAGATAAAATAGGTTGGCAGGATTATGTTAATGCTGATGAAATCGAAAATTCGCTGGCTAATATTTATAATATTCTAAGTAGTGATGAGGGCAAAACTGAAATTCTTGGTTTAACCACAGAAAGCACTAAAAATGGCGATATTATGAGTTTTGCTATGAACCCATACTCAATAGCTGATTGTATACTTACAAATAGTCAAGCTGTTTTTAAGAGAAACAAAGATTACAGCTATTATAGAAAGCTAATTGATGATAATAAATCAACATTAGATAGCCTTGTAATAAATTTTGATGTGACAATTTCTAAGGAAGGCTTTTTAAAAGAGATTTCCGCAGATAATCTCGGCATTAAATTCAATTTGAAAATAAGCGATATTAAATCATAATTGTTTGATTTTTTACAAACAAAAATGGCGTTCAGACTTATTCAATCTGAACGCCATTGCTATATTTAATGATTAACCTTGTGCAGAACTTTCTGATTTACTTGCTTCGCTTGCAGTCTTAGATTCTGTTGAAGATTCTGTGCTTGCTTCGCTTGCAGTCTTAGATTCTGTTGAAGTTTCCTTGCTTGCTTTGCTTGAAGCCTTGGATTCTGTTGAAGATTCTGTGTTTGCTTCACTTGAAGCCTTTGAAGATTCGTCCTTTGAATTATCGGAATCAGGAATAACTCTTGATGGTGTATATTTATTATATGCGGCATCATTGAATTCGTAATCAATTTTCTTTCCTTGCTCTTCAATATACTTATCAAATTCATCGTCTTTTATAGAGTGAAGAATTTTAGAACGATAGTTGCTTGTGTTATTCTTATCAAGTGCAGAACTCACTTCGTCGGCAATAGGTGTCTTATAAAGGAAGTAGTATGCAGAAGAAGTGGCAACATAAGCAGCTTCATTATCTTTCATTTCCTTGAGCTTTTTCTTGACTTCATCACCAAATACGAAGTTTTCATTGCTCAAATCTTCTATTGATGATTGTACCGAGCTGCTTTTTGTTGTAGAAGAATTAGAGCTTTCGGTTGAGCTTTCAGTAGAAGCTTCAGATGAAGTTGTTTCAGGCTGACTTGATTCTTCTGAAGAGGCTGATGAGGTTGTTTCTTGGCTTGATTCGCTTGAGCTTTTAGTAGATGATTCGGAAGGATAATCTTTATCATATTGTGCAGCGACATCATCTATTGTTTTGCCTTGCTCATTTATAATTTTTACATATCTTTCATATTGAGCTTTGACAACCTCCTTTTCTTCGTCAGTCATAGTTGTAGATTTTCCGTTGCTATCTGTTTTGTTTAAAGAGGTTGTAAGATATTTATAGCTTACATAGTTTTCTTTGAAATATTTTTCAAGCTCGCTATCTTTAACTTGCTTACTGCCTCCCTCGCCATAAAGCTTATTGAAAAGCTTGTCTTTTTCGAGAGCAGTCTTGATTATTGCGTTCTTATATGAATTTTCGGAAATACCCATAGCCTCATAGCTTTGCTTAGACATAACCCACATATCATAATACGAGCAATATCCGTAACCATAGAAAACACTTTGACTTTTATATGTAGCGTCTATTTCGTCATCTGTTATATTAATCTTATTATCCTTGCAAAGCTTATCGAGAGTCATTTGCTCTACGCAAAGCTCCTTTGCTCTGTCACGAATCCATTGGTCGCCTGTTTTCTTATCAATAGTTTCGCTGAGAACAACATTGCCAGATTTGCCAGTTTTTTCTTTAGCTTCGCTATATGCCTGAGTCATATAATAGATATATGTGCCAACAGAAAGAGTTTCATCGTCATTTCTCTTAACGCTCCATGAAGTATCTGCACAGCCAGCCATACTCAAAAGCAAAGCACCACAGATTGTAGAAGCAGCAATTTTTTTTATAGCATTTTTCATTATAAACTTTCCATCCTTTCGGAATATTATACAAATATAATTTATTATACCTCAAAATTATTCAAATGTCTACTTTAAAATGTCTACTTTTTGCAAACTTATTTTATAAGCATATGCAAAAAGGCATAGCTCATAATTAAGCTATGCCTTTAGCAGTCAGATATACTGCTGTTTTAAATTATTCATAAAGTGGAAATTTAGCGCAGATTTCGTTTACACCTGCACGAATATCATCTGCGTTGCCCTCAAAATCATTTACGCAAAGTGAAATGAAGTCAGCAATCTTGTCCATTTCCTCAACGCCAAGACCTCTTGTAGTAACCGCAGGAGTACCAATTCTGATACCGCTTGTTACGAATGGACTGCGTGGCTCGTTTGGAACAGTATTTTTATTAACAGTTATATAAACCTCGTCGAGTCTATGCTCAAGTTCCTTGCCAGTGATTTCTCTATCACGAAGGTCAAGGAGCATAACATGGTTGTCTGTACCGCCAGAAACAAGGTTAAGACCTCTTGAAACAAGACCATTAGCAAGAGCCTTAGCGTTCTTAACGATATTTTCGCCATATGTCTTGAATTCAGGCTTGAGAGCCTCACCAAAGCAAACAGCCTTAGCGGCTATTGTGTGCATGAGTGGACCTCCTTGAGTACCAGGGAAGATAGCCTTGTTAATCTGCTTTGAGTATTCCTCGTTGCAAAGGATAAGACCGCCTCTTGGACCTCTAAGGGTTTTATGAGTAGTAGTTGTTGTGAAGTGTGCATATGGAACTGGGCTTGGGTGAACGCCTGCTGCAACAAGACCGGCAATATGAGCCATATCTACCATAAGATATG
>OLYN01001870.1_pt1 | contig 10248 bp, 8 predicted proteins | sample 1674231 | NCBI WGS metagenome assembly OLYN01 (sample SAMEA103958153, study PRJEB25191) | human gut metagenome
TAAGTACATCATTTACATCGGCTAATCCAACTGTAACAACAATCAACTTCGTATTATCTTTTATTGATTTAATTGTCTTTTTTAATCCCTTTACTCCGCCAGCATATAGTCCACCAAAATGAATAACTATGTCATACTTCAGTAAAGAACTGATATTATCACAATTTATAATAGGAATATTGCTTATCTCTGAAAATTTTGCAGCATATTCTTTTGTTGTTCCATATTCACTTCAATAAACGATTATCTTCTTCATATAGGTTCTCCTTAAAATCCGATTCACCGTTATAACTATATTATTTCTGAACTTCCTCAACAGCCTTTTTGAGAGCGTCAACCTTATCAAGCTTTTCCCAAGCTACACCAAGTTCTTCTCTGCCCATATGACCATAAGCGGCAAGCTGACGATAAATCGGACGGCGAAGGTCAAGGTCACGAATGATTGCGGCAGGTCTGAGGTCGAAAACCTTAGAAACAGCCTTAGAAAGTACATCGTCAGATACGACGCCTGTGCCGAATGTATCAACCATTACAGAGATTGGCTTTGCAACACCGATTGCATATGAAAGCTGAAGTTCGCACTTCTTAGCAAGACCTGCACCAACAATATTTTTAGCAACATATCTTGCTGCATATGCTGCAGAACGGTCAACCTTTGTTGGGTCTTTACCTGAGAATGCACCACCGCCATGACGAGAGAATCCGCCGTAGGTGTCAACAATAATCTTTCTTCCCGTTAAACCACTGTCGCCGACAGGACCACCAACTACAAATCTGCCTGTTGGATTTACAAGTATTCTTGTATCCTTATAGAGTTCAGTAGGAATAATTGGCTCAATAACATATTTAACGAGGTCTTTGCGTATGGTTTCGAGTGAAACATCTTCATCGTGTTGTGTTGAGATGAGAACAGTATCAATGCGAGTGATTTTATCATCATCATATTCAACAGTAACCTGAGTTTTACCGTCAGGACGAAGATATTTAAGAGTACCGTTCTTTCGAACCTCTGTAAGACGCTTTGCAAGCTTATGTGCAAGAGATATTGCAAGAGGCATAAGCTCTGGAGTTTCGTCACAAGCGTAACCAAACATAATTCCCTGGTCGCCTGCACCTATTTGGTTAAGAGCGTCGCTTTTGCCATCACGAACTTCATAAGAAGCATTTACGCCTTGTGCAATATCAGGAGATTGAGAATCAATAGAAGTAAGAACTGCACAAGTATTTCCGTTAAATCCACTTTGTGCATTGTCATAACCGATGTCATTCACAACATTTCTTGCAATTTGGTTTATGTCAACATAGCAGCTTGTAGATATTTCGCCCATAACATGAACCATGCCTGTTGTTGCAGTAACCTCACAAGCAACATGAGCATCAGGGTCTTGCTCGATGATTGCGTCAAGAACTGCGTCAGAGATTTGGTCGCAGAGCTTGTCAGGATGTCCCTCAGTTACTGATTCAGATGTGAAAAAGTGCTTTGCCATAATTTATAACTCCTTTTGAGAAAAATTCTTAACTGCCTTTGATTTAATCATTTAAAAAGCCGCACGGCAGAAGACCGAACGGCTAAGTTTATGTTACTCATCTTTCGGCTTTACCGCAGGATTTGGCACCTTACAAAAAAGCAGGTTGCCGGACTTCACAGGGCCTGTTCCCTCAGTCGCTCTTGATAAGTTGGTAATTTGTTAAGTTGCAAATTTAATATAGCACCTAATTGAGTGTTTGTCAATACTTATACTTGGTAATAATAGTTTGCTCTATCAATATTGATTTTATAAGTTGAATAAGCTTTTAGATTATATTAAAAGCACATTAAATTAGGTATACCAATTTAAATCGAATTATGGTATAATATAGAATAAACCGCTTTTAAGGGTGAAGTTCAAATAAAAAATGAGGGTGAGATAATGCGTGTTTTCTTTGTAATTCTTGTTTGTAAACTACTGCATTTTATAGGTAAGTTGATTGGAAAAGGAAGTAGTCTTCCTGGTAAATATGCTTTGAAACTTGACCGTAATATTCTTAAAAAGATTAAAATGCCTGAATATATCATTGCGGTAACGGGCAGTAACGGTAAAACCTCGACTGTTGAAATGATAGCACATATTTTGCAAGAGGGCGGGAAAACAGTTGCTTATAATAAAGAGGGTTCTAACCAGATTGAAGGTGTAACAACCTTTATTCTTTGTAATTCCACAATGGGTGGTAAGGTTAAGAGCGATATTCTTTTAATTGAGAGTGACGAACGCTTTGCACAATATACATTTAAATATTTTAAACCCACACATTATGTCATTACAAACTTGTATCGTGACCAGCTTACAAGAAATGGTCACCCAGAATGGGTTTATGATTGCCTGAAAAACAGCATACATGATGGAACACAGCTTATCCTTAATGCTGATGACCCGCTTGTATCTTGCTTTGGTTATGGAAAAGATGATGTTATATACTTTGGTGCGGATAAGATTTCCGTTTCTCACGAGAAAAATAACAGCGTATATAATGACGGAATTTTCTGTCCACACTGCAAAAAGCGTCTTTCTTATGAATATTACCATTATAATCATATTGGAAAATATTCTTGCCCTAATTGCGGACTTAAAAGAAATAATACACAGTTTACTGTTACTTCCGCAGACCTTGATAAGGGCGAGATAACTATAAATGATAAATCAACAATAAAGCTTGCGTTAAAGAGTCTTTATAATGTTTATAATATTCTTGCGGCATATTCTGTTTGCTCTATTGCGGGAATTGATGATGCAACTATTTGCAAGAGTATAAATAACTATGTTCTTAAAAATGGACGAGTTATAGAATTTAGTCTTGATAAGCGTCACGGAACATTGCTTACCTCAAAGCACGAAAATTCAGTTTCTTATGACCAATCACTTACACTTGCCGCTAATGATAAGCAAGGCTGTGATGTACTTATTATAGTTGATGCTATCAGCCGAAAGTATTTCACAAGTGATGTTTCTTGGCTATGGGATATTGATTTTGAACTTCTTTCAAGTAAGAATGTCGGTGAAATTGTTCTTGCAGGACTTTATTCAGCCGATTTACAGACACGCTTTTCGTTTACGGGCATTGAAGAAAGTAAGATTAAAGCCTTCAGCGATATTGGTGAAGCCACCGAATATCTAAAGACAAGCAGTGACAGAAAGCTTTATGTAATAACCTGTTTCTCAGATAAGGGAAAATTCCTTAGTCTTGTTAAGGAGGAAAAATTATGATTATTAAAGTCTTACATCTATATCATGATTTAATGAATTTATATGGCGAATATGGAAATATTGCTGTTTTGTGCAGATACCTTGAAGATGCTGGAATTGAAGTTCAGCTTGATAAGGTAAGTGTGGACGATAGCTTTAATATTACAGATTATAATTTCGTATATTGCGGAGCGGGCACAGAAAGAAATCAGAAGGTTGCACTTGCTGACCTTATTTCTCATAAAGACGAATTGAAAACCTATATCAAAAATAATGGTACAGCGTTATTTACAGGAAATTCTCTCGAAATGCTCGGCAAAAGTATCTGCGATAGAAATGGAGATACCTTTGAGGCTCTTTCGCTTGCTGATTTTTACACATATCAGGGCGGAGAAAGCTATAAAAAGTATATTTCGGCTAATCCGAATGATACAGAACTCATTAAGAACGACACAAGAATTACAGGTGATGTAATTTTCAAGGCGGATTTTATAGAAAAGCCACTTGTTGGTTTTGTCAATAAATGTGGATTTATTAAAGGAAATTTCAATCCATTATTTAATGTAGTTTACGGAATAGGCAATAACCGCAATGATAAATCCGATGGAATACGCATAAATAATATTCTTGGAACATATCTTACAGGACCTATTCTTGTCAAAAATCCTGCAATGCTGGATTATATTATTTCACTTATTACAAACGGAAACGCTAAAAAGCAAAGCTATGATTCGCAAAATAGTGGCTATGAACTGACATATAGAGAGCTTATGAAACGCTTTAATCCGCAAGGCTGACAGAGTCCTCTGTATCAATAGTTCATTGGTAATTACTTTAATCGTGTCAACGAGCTTCTTTAACTATGCTCGCCGCTTTGGAAAGGAACTTATAAATGAGCGATGAATTGTTAGAACTTCAAGGTTCGGTAGAATCCATAATTTATCGTAATGAAACAAACGGATATACTGTTCTCAATCTTTCTTGTCAGGATGGTGAAACTGCCGCTGTCGGAGTGATGCCAGAGGTATCTGTTGGTGAAGAAATTGTAGTTCAAGGACATTGGCAAACACATAAAAGCTATGGCGAGCAATTCGCTGTAACCTCTTGCACAAGAGCAATGCCGACAGGTTCAACAGCTATTTTGAAATATCTTTCGTCAAGAGCGGTAAAGGGAGTGGGTCCGGCAACTGCGAGAAGATTGGTTGAAACATTTGGTGAAAATACACTTGAAGTTATAGAAAAAGAACCGCTCAGAATGACTGAAATCAAGGGCATATCTCGTGAAAAGGCTATGTCGATAAGCAATGAGCTTAAAAAGATTTTTGGTATGAGAGAGGTTATAGTTTTTCTTGATAAGTATAATGTTCCTCCCGAAATCAGCGTTAAGATTTGGCGTGAGCTTGGAGCAAGGTCTATTGAAACGATAGAATCAAATCCATATGTTCTTTGCTGTGATGAAATCGGTGTATCCTTTGAACACGCAGACAGAATTGCCTCATCTATGGATATGGCACAGGACTATGAGTTCAGATTAAGAGCAGGAATAATATATATAAACACATATAATTCCAACAACGGACATACTTGCTTACCAAAAGGAAAGCTTATTGAGGTTTGTGCGAAATTTCTCAAAACAGAACCTGAACGAATTTCCGAGATACTCGAAAAGATGATTATAGACAAAAGCCTTATTGAGGATACGCTTGAAGGAAAAGAGTTTATCTTTTTGCCAGATTTTTATAAGAGTGAAACCTATTCCGCAGGACGAATAAAGCTTATGAAACAATTTCCGCCTCAAAGAATTGTTGGCATAGAATCTGCTCTTGAAAATTTTGAAAAGCAGCAGGGTATAAAATATGCCGAACTTCAAAGAAAAGCTATTTTAGAGGCTATTTCGGGTGGACTTCTCATATTAACTGGTGGCCCCGGAACGGGTAAAACAACAACCCTTAATGCAATTATCAGCTTATTAAAGGATAATGGTATAAAAGTTCAATGTGCCGCTCCCACTGGAAGAGCCGCACATAGAATGTCAGAGCTTACGGGTTGTGAGGCGAAAACCATACACAGATTATTAGAGGTTGAATGGGATAAGCACGATAAACCATACTTCAAGCGTGATGAGAGAAATATGCTTGATTGTGATGCACTTGTACTTGATGAACTTTCTATGGTAGATTCAAAGCTTTTTGAAAGTGTACTTCGTGCCTTGCCTATGGGCTGCCGACTTATTATGGTTGGTGATAGTGACCAGCTTCCAAGCGTGGGGGCAGGAAATGTTCTTGGAGATTTGATAGCTTCGGGTGCTGTTCCAGTTGTAGCTTTAACTGAAATCTTCCGTCAATCTATGAAAAGTCTTATTGTCACAAATGCACATAAAATCGTAAAGGGTGAAATGCCAGACCTTAATATACACAATAAGGATTTCTTTTTCTTGCCTTGTTCATCAGCGGATAAAATTACAGAAACAATTATCGGTTTGTGCAAGGATAGACTTCCGAAAAGCTATGGCTATTCCGCAATGACAGATATTCAAGTGCTTTGTCCAGGCAGAAAAGGCTTGCTTGGAGTGATTGAGTTGAATAAAAAATTGCAGGAGGTACTTAATCCACCGATTGGTACAAACCTTGATTTGAACATTGGAACATATTCTTTGCGATATGGTGATAAGGTTATGCAGATTAGAAATAACTATGACCTTGCTTGGACTCGTGGAGATGACGATGACGGCGAAGGTGTTTTCAATGGAGATATTGGTATTGTTGTAAGGGTAAATAGCAGGGCTGGAACAGTAAGCGTTAAATTTGATGATAAGCTTGTTGAATATGATAGAGAGAGCGTTAGAGATTTAGAGCTTGCCTATGCAACAACAGTGCATAAAAGCCAGGGCAATGAATTTGAGGCTGTAATTATGCCAATGTTCAGAGGAGCACCTCAGCTTTATTATAGAAATTTACTTTATACTGGTGTAACTCGTGCAAAAAAATTACTTATTCTTGTAGGTACACAGTCAACAATAGAAACAATGGTAAATAATAATAAGAGAACAAAACGCTATTCAGGGTTAAGAGTATTTCTTTCAGAAACAGAAAATAGTGATTTTGAAGAAAAATTGTAGCTGAATTTACTTTATTATAAATTAATAAACTTCTCTAAGATAACTAAAAGTTTTATCATTATATTGATATGAACGGTTATTTACCGTCAGAAAGGAGTCCTTTATGGGGATTGATATAGCAATAGACCTCGGAACATCAAGAACAAGAATTTTTCTGCCTGATAAGGGTGTTGTGATTGATGAACCATCAGTTATAACTGTTGACCTAATGACAGATGCTATAATTGCAGTAGGGCAAAAAGCCTATGAAATGCTCGGAAGAACTTCAGAGCGTATGTCGGCTATGTATCCGTTAAGTGGTGGAGTTATAACAGATTTTTCTCTTGTAGAAAATATGATTAAGATTATGCTTTCGGATATTTCTATTGGAAAAGTAGGTATGCCTAAGGTTGTTGCCTGTATTCCAAGCGAAATAACAGAAGTCGAAAAAAGAGCTGTAGTTAATGCTATAAGTAGTGCAGGAATAAGAAGAGTATGTCTTGTTGAAGAACCTGTTGCGGCGGCTATGGGGGCAGGAATTGATATTACAAGCCCACACGGTTCAATGGTTGTCGATATTGGTGGAGGAACAACGGATATAGCTGTTCTTTCTCTTGGTGGAATTTCAGTTTCACGAAGCATAAAAAAAGCAGGAAATGCCATAGATGACGAGATTATAAAGTATGTTAAAAAGAAATATAATCTTCTTATTGGTAAGCGTACTGCTGAAAATGCAAAAATAGCTATTGGTTGTGTTGGAAATATCGGAGAAAATAAAACCTTCAGGCTCAAAGGCAGAAATTGTGTTACTGGTATGCCTATGCAGGCTGATATAAGTTCTTATGAAATTTCTGATATATTAGTTGATATTATTACAGAGATTGTGTATCAGGTACAAGATGTATTAGAAGAAACCCCACCTGAGCTTATGGGAGATATATATTCCGATGGAATAATTCTCACAGGCGGTACAGCACAACTCAAAGGTATGGCAGAAATTATAAATGCTGTCACTAAAATAAAAGTAAGAGTTGCGGATAGCCCTTCACTTTGTGTTGTTAAAGGCTGTGGAGAAGCTCTTAAATATATAAAGGCATTTGAAAAAGGTGAACTTTCACCAATCAGTGAGCAATACTAAGGGGAGCTGATAAAGTTGAAACGCAAAGAAAAATTATTAGAAGAAGAAAAGAAATTATTAAATGAAGAAAAACAGTTTATTAAAAAAGAAGAGGAGATAATCAAAGAGGGCGAAAAAAAGCTTATCAAAGATGAAAAAGAACTTTTTCTTGAGTGTGAAAAGAAATGGGTATTTTTACTGCTTATGATGAGCGGCGGTTTTATGGGTGCGTTTACATATACTATAAGAGGAAATGTTTTCTGTAATGCACAGACCGGTAATATGGTTCTTATGGGCATAGCACTCGGAGATGCAAATTGGCTTGAAGCGGCATATCTTTTGATTCCTATTTCAGCATATTTTATTGGAGCAATAATTTCTGAAATTTTGCCAAAGAAAATAAAGAAAATAAATTTTCTGCGATGGGATACTTGCTTAATAGGCTTTGAGGTTTTAGTGCTAATAGCACTTGGGTTTGTTCCCGAATCAGCCCCTTTTCAGATTTCGCAGATTGCGATAAATTTTATATGCTCTATGCAATATAATACATTCAGACAAGCTGAGGGTGTGCCTATGGCAACAACTTTCTGCACAAACCATCTTAGACAAACAGGTGTACATCTTATAAAATGGGTAAAGAAAAAGGACCAAAAAGCTAAAGAACGCTTTTTAATTCATATATTTATGCTTGGTATGTTTATTGCAGGTGCGGCAGTAGGAACTGTTCTTAGCAGACTTATTCTTGGCAAAGCTATATGGGGAGCAGCTGTAATAATGATGATAATTTTCATAGGCTTATTTAGAGCAGACCGTACAAAAGAAAAAGGTATGCTCGAGAGAGTTCCAAAGGGACACTGAGCAAACCTTATCTAAAATATATTGGTATGCCCGACAGGAATTGAACCTGCGGCCTACAGAGTCGGAGTCTGTCGCTCTATCCAACTGAGCTACGGGCATATATAAATGCATACCAATGATTATTATATCATAATTTATTTTAGTGTTCAAGTCGGATTTAGGAGGACTAATATGGATGTTCGTGTAGGCGATATTCTTGAAATGAAAAAACAACACCCATGCGGAAATAAACGCTTTCGGGTTTTAAGGGTCGGTATGGATTTCAAGATTAAATGCGAGCAGTGTGGACATGAGATAATGCTCCCTCGTGTTAAGGCTGAAAAAAATATAAAAAAAATTATAAGAGAAGACGCTTAATTTAACGGAGGATTTTTTGATATGTTTGAGAAAATAAATGCTCTCGATTTGCGTTATCAGGAGCTTGCAAGAAAAATTTGTGAGCCAGATGAAATCAATGATACGGAGCTTTATAGAAATATTATGAAAGAATATAGCTCTCTTGAGCCAATAGTTCTTAAATATAGAGAATACAAGAAGGCACAGGAGAACGAAAAAGAGGCATTGGAGTTGCTTTCAGGCGGTGGCTTAGATAAAGATTTTCGAGATATGGTTTCTGAGGAACTTAATGATGCAAGAGAACGCATAGAGAATCTTTCAGAGGAATTAAAAATCTTACTTTTGCCAAAAGACCCGAACGATGACCGCAATGTAATTGTTGAGATTCGAGGCGGTGCAGGCGGAGAGGAAGCTGCACTTTTTGCGGGTGTACTTTATCGAATGTATAGTATGTATGCTGTTAAAAGAGGGTATAAGACCGAAATAATAAATGCCAACGAAACAGAGCTTGGCGGATATAAAGAAATCAGTTTTATGATTACTGGTGATGGTGCTTACTCAAGATTGAAATATGAGAGCGGAGTTCATAGAGTTCAGCGTGTTCCAGAAACAGAAACACAGGGCAGAGTTCATACTTCAACAGTTACGGTTGCAGTTTTGCCAGAGGCTGATGATGTTGAGGTTGATATAAATCCAAATGATTTGCAGATTGATACTTTCCGTTCAAGTGGTGCTGGTGGTCAGCATATCAATAAGACTTCATCAGCAATAAGAATTACACATATTCCAACAGGTATGGTTGTAGAATGTCAGGACGAAAGAAGTCAGTTTAAAAATAAGGACAAGGCTCTTAAAGTTCTGAAATCAAGATTGCTTAAAATCGAACAGGAAAAACAGCATAATGAAGTTGCACAAGAAAGACGCTCACAGGTTGGAACGGGTGATAGAAGCGAAAGAATCCGAACATATAATTATCCTCAGGGAAGAGTTACTGACCATAGAATCGGATTAACACTCTATAAAATTGACGATATTCTTAATGGCAACATTGATGAAATTATAGACGCACTTATTACAGCAGATAGAACAGAGCAATTAAAAAATTCAGAATAATTATAGGAGGATTCATATTGTTTAGAAGCGATGTTAAGGGTGGATATTGGACAATCATAAAATTAATTCTTGGATTTGTAGCGTTTGGCTTGTTTATTTATCAAATATATTTTGCAGGGCAGTGGCTTATAAGTAATAAACACGAGGGAAGAAAAATAAGTTCCCCTGACTATTCAAGCCTTAAAAATGGTGAAACGGTTTATGGAGAACTTGAGAATATAGTTAAAGATTGTGGAAGTGGTGAAGATGCTTATGGGCTACCACTTGTATATTATTTGGTAAGAACAAGCGATGAAAAACTTTTAGTAGTCAGAACAGAAGCTGGTGAAAAATGTGACCAAGCTATATCTAATGCTTTAGGAAATTCAGGAAAAGTTCCTTTTGTTGGTTATGTTAAATCTATGAAAGAAAAAGAAAAAACCTCTTTATCGCTTATAATGGCTGCTGATAATACTCTTTATAAGCTCGGAATTAATAGCAACTTTAATGATACTGTTTTAAATCAA
>OLYN01001875.1_pt1 | contig 10235 bp, 9 predicted proteins | sample 1674231 | NCBI WGS metagenome assembly OLYN01 (sample SAMEA103958153, study PRJEB25191) | human gut metagenome
AAAGTCGGGGTTTTGTTTATAAAAAAAAGAGGATGCATCGTTTTGACACACCCTCCTTTTTGCTTAGTAAGGTTTCATAATTATTTTTGAGTACCTACTTATTGCACAATTCTTACTTTTGCAATAAGCTTACGCAATGTACCTTTGCCAATGATGGGAGCGTGTGCGTCTTCGGGAAACATAATGTAAAATTGTCCCGGTTTTACTGTGAAATAAGTGGAGGGCTTTTGCGCGTAAAGAGCAAAGTCGCTTTCAATATTGAAAGGGTCGATACTTGGTTCTTTTAAGTCGCAAAGAGGTGTCCAACCAACGATTTCCTCGCCACTTAGTGGAATGTGAATGTCAATATATTGGCGGTGAAGTTCAAGCACCTGTTCACTTTTGGTGCGAAGTTTGGCATCGTCGATATTGATAAAAATGTTGTCGGCATCGAGCGTGACGCGTCCAGTAGGCACTTTGCTCAAATCGTTCTTCTTAATATAGTCGAACACAGATTTAAAACTTGGGTGTAGTGCCTCAATAAGATGACTGTCTGATAGGTTAGATAGTATCATGGTAGGAAAATACTTGAGTGAATAATAAAATGATTGAGCTAAAGTAGTTGATCGTAATTGATTGAAGTCTTCGTCAGAAAAGTTTAGACGACTTCATTATCTACTTGAAGCTTCTGTGTACAAATGTAACGAATAAAAACGAATTATATGTAACTTTGCACCCGAAACTACACAAAGACTACAAAATAACTACACAAAACTAAACGATTAAGAATGGAGAACAAAATGTCGTGGGTTAACTGGCTGTCATTGTTGGGACTGACCTTTGCTACCTTTATTTTTAACACATCCGAGTTTATCCCTATCGGACTGCTTACAGACATTAAAAACGACTTTGGACTAACCGAGGCTACTGTGGGGATGCTGATATCCGTATATGCCTGGGCTGTGATGATATTGTCATTGCCCTTGATGCTCTTGGTATCGAAAATGGAAATGAAGCGCTTGATGCTTTGGTTATTAGGACTTTTCAGTGTTTTTCAATTCATGTCTTACGCCTCAACCAGTTATGCCATGCTTATGTGTTCGCGTATTGGTGTGGCGTGTGCACATGCTGTGTTTTGGTCGGTTATTTCGCCTATAGCTGTGCGTATTGTGCCCGATCGTTATCGTTCTATAGCCTTGAGTATGGTGGTCACAGGTTCGTCTATTGCCATGATTTTGGGCATGCCCTTAGGACGTATTATCGGTTTGCATGTGGGTTGGCGCATGACTTTTTTAAGCATAGGCATATTCTCAGCCTTCACCCTTCTTTACATGGCATGGCGCTTGCCCAAGGTGCCAAGTCGTGGTGGATTTTCACCAAAAAAGTTGCCAGCTTTGCTCAAACAACAAGGCATTATAGGGTTGTATATCTTTACGTTGCTCATTTCCAGTTCGTATTATGTAGCGTATAGTTATATCGAACCCTTCTTGAAACAAGTTTCGCACATGGCAGATGGTTGGGTAACAACCGCCTTAATGGTGTATGGTGGTGCAGGATTTTTAGGCAGCATAGCCTTTTCGAAATATTACAATCGCAACCGAAAGTTATTCATCACGTTGATAGTGGCTGCTATGACCCTTTGTTTGTTCTTGCTTTATCCTGTTACAAGCGGAGGCATTATCCCTATGGTAATAGTCTTGTGTGTATGGGGAGCAGCAGCTACAGCCTATAATGTAGCAATGCAGAGCAATATAATTTTAATTACTACTCCTGAGAGTACTTCTGTAGCCATGTCTATTTTCTCGGGCATATTCAACTTAGGCATTGGCAGTGGAGCTTTTGTTGGCGGAGCTATTTGCTCTCAATTCTCCATTGCTTATATTGGCTATGCAGGTGCCATCTTTGGTTTTATCGGATTGATTTATTGGATGCTAAGGTTAGGAAGCAGAGTATAAGTAGGTGTTCGAAATTATTTTTACATTGAAAGTGCGTTATCGGGATGCAGCTGTGGGCGAAGGTTTCTGTCCCCCGACAACGGGGGAACCGAAGGGGGTCATAGCGGGCTATGTGACTGAGAACGAAGGAAACAGATGCGCCCGAGAACGTGCTTTCAATGTGAAAATAGCATCTGCTGATAGTATAAAATAATTTTGAACACCTACTTAATAAAAGAAGATTATACATAAAAGAGTTTAGGAGTTAAGAAGGATGATTTGTTGCAATACCAATACACCTCTCTTAACTCCTAAACTCTTTTGTTTTGAGCAGAACTTATAACTTGTCTACTTTTCTTTATAGCTTAAATTATAAAAGCCACGTACTAAGAAGAAAAATATATGTGCTACGCCAAAGACACTTGCAATCCATAACATGAGATGACTTTCGTGCCAACCCACAGTTTGTTGGTGCCAAAAGCCTGTGACGATGCAAAGAAATGCTACAAACACACCTATGCAACTCAAAATGGTTTGTCCATGACGGCGCACCGAACCACCTCCAATAACACTATGTTTTATGCCATAAAATGAGTAGATATCAATGCCTATAAGCATCCACATTACCAAGCGAATCCATGTTTCGGCAGGTAAAAATAGCATCATGCCAATGCAGCATACCAATCCTGCAGCAGGCACCCAAGGCACAAAAGGTGTTTTAAAGCTACGTGGGGCATTAGGCTGTGTGCGACGCACCACAATAACACCTAAACATACCAATGAAAAGGCAAACAATGTGCCGATACTGGTCATTTCGCCTGCTACGCTTGGAGGAATAATACCTGCTAAAATACTGATTAGAACCATGAACAAAAGGTTGCTACGAGCAGGGGTGTGATAGCGCTTGTGCAAGTGCGAGAAGAGGGGAGGGAGCAAACCATCTTTACTCATGCTATAAAACACGCGACTTTGTCCCATCATCATTACCAATACTACACTGGCATAACCCAAAAGAATAGCTACAATAATACCTCGATTCAACCATGGAAATGCGGGAACAATAGTGCCATTTGCCCCCATTTCTCCCATGTGGGCAACAGCTGTGGCAGCAGGGGCTATGCTATCGGCACCAATATATTCTTTATAATTCACTACACCTGTCATAACCAATGAGAATACCATGTAGAGAACGCTGCATACAATGAGCGAACCCATAATGCCAATTGGCATGTTGCGACGTGGATTCTTCGTTTCTTGTGCAGCAGTGCTCACAGCATCAAAACCAATGTAAGCAAAGAATACAATGGCGGCACCACGCAGTATGCCCGACCAACCATATTCGCCAAATACACCCGTATTGGTAGGAATAAAGGGCGTAAGATTGTCGGTGTTGATGTATTTAAAGCCAATGCCTATAAAGGCTAAAACCACGGCAATTTTAAGCGTAACCATCAAGTCGTTAAACTTAGAACTGCCCGACGTGCCACGCATTAAAATGAGCGAAAGAATAATAACTAATATGGCTGCAGGCAAATTAAATGCACCTCCTTCGGCGGGACAAGCTGTGAGTTCTGTGGGCAAAGCATACCCTATGTCGCTCATCATAATGCAGAAATATTTGCTCCACGAAATAGAGATGGCTACTGCTGCTACTGCATATTCCAACACCAAATCCCAACCAATAATCCAGGCCACTAATTCGCCCATGGTAAAATATGAATAGGTGTAGGCAGAACCAGCAACAGGAATCATTGAGGCAAATTCTGCATAACACAAACCTGCTAAAGCACAAGCAATGGCAGCCAAAGCAAAACTAATGACTATGGCAGGACCTGTGTGGGCGCCTGCCACAATGCCTGTTACCGAAAATAATCCAGCACCAATAATTACGCCAACACCCAGTGCTATGAGTCCAAAGGGACCCAATACGCGCTTAAGTCCGCGTCCACCATCGTTCTCTGCTTCTTGCAGTAACTCTTCTGCGGTTTTCTTTACAAATAAATTCATAGTCTATGTTTTAGTTTGTGTGTGTCTTGGAAAATATTCCTTTTTAGCGAAGCATTCCTTATTCGTGCTTATGCGCCACAAAACCTCTTACAATAAAGAAGAATATGTGGGCAAGACCAAAGATTGTGGCAATCCAAAATAGCGTGGTGTCGGCATCCCATCCTAAGGTCTGTTGATGCCAAAAGCCCGTGATGACGCAAAGCACGCCAATAAAGCCACCAATAATATTGAGCATTGTTTGTCCATGTCGTTGTTTGGTGCCTCCACCTACCACACTGTGTGTCACACCGTAGGCAGCGTAAATATCGAGTCCTATAAGCATCCACATTACCAAACGTATCCATGTGTCGGCAGGCAAAAACAACATCATGCTTACGCAACAAACAACTCCTGCTGCTGGAATCCAAGGCACGAAGGGTGTCTTAAAACTACGCGGTGCATGGGGTTGTGTGCGACGTACAACGATTACTCCTAAGCAAACCAAGGCGAAGGCAAACAAGGTGCCTATGCTAGTCATTTCGCCTGCCACACTTGCAGGAACCACACCTGCCAATAAACCAATGACTGTCATAAACAGTGCATTGCTGCGTGCGGGGGTGTGAAAACGCTTGTGTAAGTGCGAGAATATGGGAGGAAGCAAACCATCTTTACTCATACTGTAAAACACACGGCTCTGCCCCATTAGGGTTACAAGCACCACACTGGTGTATCCTAACAAAATGGCTAAAATAATGCCACGATTCAACCAAGGATAGGCAGGTATTACAACCCCATTTTTACCAACCTCGCCCATGTGTGCGATGGCTGTAGCTGCAGGGGCTATGCTGTCGGCACCTTTATAAGCATGATAGTCTACTACCCCCGTCATGACTAAGGCAAAAATCATGTAGAGTATGGTGCAAATAAGCAATGAACCGAGTATGCCAATAGGCATATTTTTTCGAGGATTCTTAGTCTCTTGTGCTGCGGTACTAATAGCATCGAAACCTAAGAAGGCAAAAAATACAATCGCTGCACCGCGCAGTATGCCCGACCAACCATATTCACCGAATGTACCTGTGTTTTCGGGGATAAATGGGGTAAGGTTATCGGTACGAATGTATTTAAAGCCAATGATGATAAAGAGCAATACCACCGAAACTTTGAGTATTACCAAAAAGTCGTTGAACTTAGAGCTACCTTTTGTGCCACGCATCAAAATGAGCGAGAGTAAAACAATGAGTAAGGTGGCAGGAAGATTAAATATACCCCCATCGGCAGGACAAGCTGTCCATTCTACGGGTAGATGAATGCCAATGTCACGCATAATAATGCAGAAATATCGGCTCCACGATATACTCACAGTCATGGCTGCCAAGGCATATTCTAACACGAGGTCCCAACCTATAATCCATGCCACAAGTTCGCCCATGGTAAAGTAAGAATAGGTGTAGGCTGAGCCTGCTACGGGAATCATCGAAGCAAATTCGGCATAGCATAGACCTGCTAAAGCACAGCAAATGGCAGCTACAGCAAAACTCAAAATAATGGCTGGTCCTGTATGTTCGCCTGCCACAATGCCTGTCACCGAAAACAAGCCTGCGCCAATAATCACTCCCACGCCCAAAGCAATGAGTCCCCATGTGCCTAACACACGTCTTAAACCTTTGCCGCCTTCATTTTCGGCTTCAAGCAATAGTTCGTCTGCACTCTTTTTGATAAATAAATCCATTCTTGGTTGATTCTTTGTTTTTATTTTAAATGCAAATATAGCAAAATGTGAGTAAATATAGGTGTAAATATTTCAAAAAGTAATATTTTGTTGTGTTTTTCTTAATATTTTGTCGTAGACAGAGTGAATATTAAGTGGATTACCCCGTTAGGTGGGGATTTCAAAATCCATAAATTCTGCATGGTTTTATTGGATTATTTACGTCAATTGATGGCGTATTTAAATGGGTTATCTTTAACGGGCTAAATCCTCATAACAACTCATAAAAATAAAGCGAGAAACCTCATGCTGAGGCTTCTCGCAGTTAGGAAGTTGTATTTTAGGAAGGATGAAATTATCCCAAATACTTAGTCAAAATGTTGATGTTGTCAGCTTCACGCAAACGACGCAGTGCACGTTCCTTAATTTGGCGAACACGTTCGCGTGTAAGGTTAAGTGTGTTGGCAACTTCTTCGGCAGTCATTTCGTTACGTCCAATACCAAAAAGCATTTTCAATACTTGACGTTCACGATCTGTCAGTGTTTTGAGGGCGGCATCCAAGTCCGATGAAAGAGATTCCTTCTCCATTTGGTTGTCAGTGCCAGGAGCAGAATCGTCAGTCATTACGTCGATAAGGCTGTTTGAGTCGTCTTCAGCAAAAGGTGCGTCAACGCTCACTTTCTTGCCGTTTGTGCCAAGTGCTTCTTGTACTTTGCTCACATCTGTGTCGAGCAATTCTGCCAATTCGCCAACAGAAGGGCGACGTTCAAATTGTTGCTCGAAGTTTACAATAGCTTTACTGAGCTTGCTTTGAAAACCAACTTGGTTGAGCGGCATGCGCACAATACGACTTTGTTCTGAGATAGCTTGTAGGATGCTTTGGCGAATCCACCATACAGCATACGAAATGAACTTAAAACCACGGGTTTCGTCAAATTTCTGTGCTGCCTTGATAAGTCCTAAGTTACCTTCGTCAATCAAGTCATTGAGCGCGAGTCCTTGATTTTGGTATTGTTTAGCCACACTGACAACAAAACGCAGATTTGCACGTGTCAAACGATCGAGGGCTGCTTGTCCATCCGGTCCACCGCGGTGGATACGCTGGGCGAGTTCTACCTCTTCATCTGTAGAGATGAGTTCTTCACGTCCAATTTCTACCAAATACTTGTCCAACGCTGCACTTTGGCGGTTGGTGATACTTTTATTAATTTTTAGTTGTCGCATAGTTCTTCAAGTAGACGCTGATGGGGTGGCACAACTTTTTGTGTCACAGCATAACAAATGCCTGCAAGGACTGTGCCATGCAGGCTTATCTTCAAGCTTTTGTTATCCCATAAACGTTCATTTATTCAGAATCTTCGTAAATTTCGGTGCAAAGTTACGAAGAAAGGCAATGTGTTGCCATCTTTTTAAGATTTATTAAGAATAAAGAAAACGTATAAGGGTAAAAACTTTATTTTTCGGGGTTGAAAATTTGTTCAAACACGCAAAGACTGTCAGGATGTTCCTTTACAAAGGTGTCAATGTGGCGCATGCGTTTTTGTTCAAGAATTTCGTCTACGGCAATTAAAATGCCTGTTTCTTCAACCTCGCCAAATTCATGGTTTATGGCAGTGCCAAACATACGCATTGTGGGGCTTAAGCCCATGTAAGCATTGACAAGAGGCGGAATGTTGAAACCCAATTTACGCACTTCGGTGTTAAGAATGCGGTAGTCGCTTTTAAAATCATCGCACACAAAGAGTTGTTGCAACTTTTCTATGGGCGTATCTATTTGAAGTGGAGTAATGGGGGTAACCAATTTATCTTTATCGCCAAAATGCTTGTTCAAAAAGAAAAGAATCATGTCACGAGCCTCGCGGTTAAACGAGGGGTACATAGTCATTTTGCCGAAAAAGTATTTCAAGTTGGGCATAACCACAGTGAGAGCGCCCAGTCCGTCCCAAAGATTGTCAAGGGCAAAAATACCCTTGCTCATGGCACGTGTGCTTTGATATTCAAGTGTGACGAAAGAACGACCTAACTCTACCGTATCTGCCATGTAAGTATGTAGAAACTCGTCTGAGAAATGAAACATGTGGCTTGTGGCCAACTTAGGTTGTCCGTCTGCTGCATATTCTATTTCGCTTCCTGGCAAGAAACGATATCCACCAAGAATCTGTTCTGCTTCAGGATCCCACACAATAAGTTGGTAGTAGGGGTGTTCGCAGGTGTCAAATTCGTCCCAATCAAGTTCCATACCTGTACCACCACCTGCTGCACGGAATGCTATTTCGCGCAGTCTGCCAATTTCTCGCATCACATTGGGTGCTTGCTGGTAGGTCACGATGTAAATTTCATTTCCAGCCTTATTTGTTGAGCGCAATAGTCTTTCCGACGTAAGTTCTTGCTTCAGTAGTTTCTTGTCTACAGGGGGAATTATGGCTTGCATAATATATAGAAATTGATAATCGTTTGCTATTGGGGAACCATTTTCTCGGGGGGATGTTTTTGGTGAAATATCCTTTTACAAAGAATACACCTTGTCTTCCACCCATTTAGCCCATTCGGCGGGTCGTTTTGTGCGATCAAAAGTTTGCCAAGGAATGGGTTTGCCAATGGTTACTTTAAATGTTTTGTGTCGGTGTAAGAAGGTCTCGTCTGCCAAATATAGCATGGCAATGTTAAACTTCAGCCCAAGCCGCTTGCCTAATGAAGCCAGTCTATAAAAGCGGTCTGAGTTTTGACCTTCAAAGTGTATGGGCACCACATCACGTTGGGTTTCAATGCTTTTACTAATAAAAGCCTTGTTCCATGGCAAATCGTGAACTACGCCTTTTTCACGGCGTGAGCACAATCGTGCAGGAAACATAATTACGTGATTGTCGCTAGCGAAGGTAGCATCAATAAGTCGTGGTAAATCTCGGCTTTGTTTGCCCGTAATGTTTACGGGTACACACAAGGGTGCTAAACCATGAAGGTTCATTAGCAAATCGTTAACTAAGTAGCGAATGTGTCCCTCGTAGCGGTGTCCTAAAATTTGTCCAATGGCAATGCCATCAGGACCACCCAGTGGGTGATTACTCACAAAGGTAAAGTGCTTGCCGTCTGCATCATCGGGTAGATTTTCCATACCCACAACCTCAAGTCTAATGTCAAGGAAGTCCATTACCGCATCGAGCCAAGGCACGCCTTGCGTATCGCCCACTTGTTCCATAAAGGCATTAATCTCGTCTTGATGTGCAATGCGTTTAAGCCAAGAGCGCACAAAGCCTGGCACAAAGCGTGCTTTGCTACCCGCCTTGTCTGCAATAACCTTGTCTATGTCTATTTTAAAGATTTTAGAGTTGCTCACGGTGTGTGAAATGTGCGTTGGTAAGTCTTTTTTTAAGTTGTTTGTGGCGGTAGGTCTATCCTTTTTTATCAGGAATAGGGTAGGGCTGCATACATTTGGTTGAGTCGTTTTATAGCAGTTTTAGCCCATAAACCTTCGCTAAGTGGTGCAAATGTACGAAATTATTTTACCACACACACAATACTCATGTGCAAAAAAAGTATGAAAATAGCGACAAATGCCTTTCTTGATGATAATAATCGTTTTTTTTACCATCATTTTAAAGGCATTTGTCGCTATTTGCCTTTTTTTCAGCTGAAGTCGTCTAAACTTTTAATCTTGGTCAGAAAGGTTTAGACGACTTCATCACCCTAATCAGCCAATATTCAAGCTAATATTGTTTTTGTTAGCCATTTTGCGCATATTAATTATGGCATAGCGCATACGTCCAAGTGCCGTGTTAAGGGGCATACCCGTATAGTCTGTAATTTCTTTAAAACTCATGTTCTGATAAAAACGCATAAACACCACCTCGCGTTGGTTTTCGGGCAGATTGTCCATGAGTTTACGTACATCATTTAGCACTTGTTCGTTATTTATTTCGTTTTCGCGATTTTGCACCACAATGTCGCAATAGTCGTTGCGCAAGTCCTCTTTTTCCTCGTTATAAACAATAGGCTCGTTGCGTTCCGTCCTAAATTGGTCCATAAGCAAGTTATGGGCTATACGGGTCAACCAATTATAAAAACGACCATTTGCCTGATAACGTCCTTGGCGAAGAGTCATAATAGCCTTGACAAACGTCTCTTGAAACAAGTCGTCTGCCATGTCATCGTTCTTAACAATATGCGAAATGTAGGAATATAGCCTATCTTTATGGCGCAACAAAAGCTCATCGAAAGCTTCGTTCTGCCCCATGTAAAAAAGTTTTGCCAATTCATCGTCGGCAAATGCAGTGTAATTTACCATTACTTGTATGTTTTATTGTTTCAAAGTAATGTATAATCGATAGGCTTTTTACGTTTTAATAATGAATAAATGAGCATACGAATGTGGTGCAACTTGTAATTTAATGCAGTGTGCATTCGCTGTTGTAAATGCAAATGTAGCGTAATAGTGTAAAATAACCAAACGTTTGAGGCAATATTTTTCAAAATTCTGCGTTAGGTGTGGAATCAAATTCTTAATTTTGCTTCAAATTCGTGCATAAACTATTTTGTACAAGTATAACTAATTGGCGTTTCTGATTTAGGCGGGGGCGGGCTGAATTATCGTGCAAACCGAATGCAATCAAGCTTGCTTGAATTGCTG
>OLYN01001886.1_pt1 | contig 10190 bp, 5 predicted proteins | sample 1674231 | NCBI WGS metagenome assembly OLYN01 (sample SAMEA103958153, study PRJEB25191) | human gut metagenome
GAGGTGTTTGGCGGCTTCGATGCCATCGTCAATGTGGCTGGCAACAGCGAGGATGACGAGATGCGGCAGGATGCGCTCGACAGGGTGAAGAAGGCCATCGGTGCCGTGCCCGAGCAGACCTACACCATCACCATTTCCTGTGGCCGACTGACCACGGGTGTCACCGTGCGCCCATGGACTGCCGTGTTCTATCTGAAAGGTTCGGAGAACACCTCCGCCGCCACCTATATGCAGACCATCTTCCGTGTGCAGTCGCCTTACACCTATAAGGATGAGAACGGTGAGACAAGGATGAAGACCAAGTGCTATGTCTTCGACTTCGCCCCCGACCGTTCGCTGAAGATGGTGGCAGAGACCGCCAAGTTTGCCACGCTCACGCAGAAGCAGAAGCAGTATGCCACGGCTGCCACTACTCGCGAGAAGGACATCGAGAACATGGAACAGTTTCTCTCCTTCTGCCCGGTCATCGCCATGCAGGGCGGCAAGATGGTGGAGTTTCGTGCCGACAGACTCTTCGAACAGTTGGAGCATGTGTATGTGGACCGTGTGGTGCGCAATGGCTTCAACGACAACTCGCTCTATGACATACGCCAGCTGATGCAGCTCGACCCCGAGGAAATTAAGGATCTTGACACCCTCGGCGTGGAGATTGGCAAGACCACCAATATGGAAAAGCCCAAGCGGGCCAAGACCATCGACATGGCGAAGAACCAACTCTCCGACACGCAGAAGGCTGCCTTGAAGCGTGCCAAGGACAAGGAGCGCAATGGCGAACCGCTCACCAAGGAGGAGCGTGCCGCCAAGGAGGCGGAGAAGAAACGCCGTGACGAGGAACGCAAGGAGCGCGACAACCGAATCACCATTCTCCGTGGCATTTCGCTGCGCATACCGTTGATGATGTATGGTGCGAAGATTGACGATGAAGACGAGGGCATCACGCTCGAGAACTTCACTCGCATCATCGATGCCGACTCATGGGCGGAGTTCATGCCCAAGGGGGTAACCAAGGCCGACTTCAACAAGTTTCGCAAGTGCTACAACGCCACGGTGTTCGTGGCTGCCGGCAAACGCTACCGCCAGTTGGCTCGCGAGGCCGACCGTATGCATGTGGATGAGCGTGTGCGCCGCATCAGCGACATTTTTTCTTATTTCCACAACCCGGATAAGGAGACGGTGCTCACACCGTGGCGTGTGGTGAACATGCACATGAGCGACACTTTGGGCGGCTACACGTTCTTCAACGAGCGATTCGACGGACCTTGCGAGCGTGAGGTGCCAGCCACCAACGGCCAACTCTTCGAGTGGGTGACCACCGACGAGCCTCGCTTCGTGGATCGTGGCGAGGTGACACGCACGGTGTTTGCCAGCGACTCGAAAATATTGGAAATCAATTCCAAGACAGGGCTTTATCCACTCTATGTGGCTTACTCGCTCTACCGCCAGCGTAAGAAGGATTTTGAGGCGACGGACGGTCTCATCGACGACCCCGACAACTATAGCGTGGAGGAGGAACAGGTGATTTGGGACGACATCCTAGCCAACAATGTCTATGTTATCTGCAACACCCCCATGGCGCGCCGCATCACCGAGTGCACCTTGCTCGGCTTCCGCAAGCTCAACATGCGTGAGGGCAACGAGCGACTTAACATCAAATCTGTACAACTCATCCGCCGTGCCACCGAAGACCGCGAGGCACTCATCAGCGACCTCCTCTCCGAGGGATTCTGGCGTGGCAACAAACGAAATAAAATCATCATGAAATTTGGAGCTGTGGTGGGGAACCCGCCGTATCAAGTGGTAAACAAAGGAAATGGCAATGGTGCAGACCCTATATACCATACCTTCATAGATATTGCACGTGCTGTTAGCCCCCGTGGCACATTGATTCATCCTGCACGCTTCTTATTTAATGCAGGTAAAACTCCTAAGGATTGGAATCAGCAGTTCCTTAATGACCCTCACGTTAAGGTGATGGATTATTGGGCAAGCAGTATGGAGGTTTTTCCCACAGTAGATGTAAAAGGAGGCATTGCTGTAACCTATTGGGATAGAAACAAAGATTTTGGTGCTATCGGCTTTTTCTCTGCCTATGATGAGCTACATTCCATCTTACGGAGAGTTAAAAGTTTCAAGGAAACAGCATTCTCGTCCATTGTCGCCCCAAGAGAGCTATACAGCATAACGGAGGATCTTTACAAAGAGCATCCTGAAATGGAAGGAAGACAAAGTAAGGGACACAGACTCAGCCTAGGTGCAAACATCTTTGAAGTGTTTCCCGAATTGTTTGAAGACGATTATGAGAACATTCAGTTTGAAGGAAAGGCCAAGATTTATGGAAGATATGAGAATCGTACATCACGCATCCCGATAATTATAAATGCTTCAAGGTGGTAATACCTGAAGCCAATGGCTCAGGAGCCATTGGCGAAGTACTGAGCACGCCGATTGTCGGTGAGCCGATTGTCGGCTACACCGACACTTTTCTTGGTGTTGGCTGCTTTGGTACAAATGAAGAAGCTGAGGCTTGTATGAAATACATCAAGACCAAATTTGCCAGAACGATGCTCGGCACATTGAAAGCAACTCAACACAATCCAAGAGACACTTGGGCCAACGTCCCTCTTCAGGACTTCACCTCTTCTTCCGACATCAATTGGAGAGCCAGTGTTGCGGACATCGACCAGCAGCTCTACCGCAAGTACGGCTTGTCGGCTGACGAGATTGCTTTCATAGAGAAGATGATCAAGCCGATGGAGTGAACGTTGGCAGAGAGTATATATAATATAAGGTGTTAGATTCATAACCGCCAATAAAGGATAGGAATGACGCAAGAAGAGATAAAAGACATGATGCTCTACGGTGAACGCATCAACGTGGAATATAAAGAGGCGTTCAACGAACTTCCCAAATCTTTTTGGGAAACCTACTCCTCGTTCGCCAATACAATTGGCGGACAGATAGTGCTTGGCATAAAAGAGCATCGCACAAAATTGACCATGCAAGAACGTTTCGAAATACAGGGGGTAAACAATGCTGCCAAAATACTGAAGACCCTGTGGGACACCGTGAACAGTGACAAGGTGAGCCGGAACATTCTGCTCGATGAGAATGTGGAAACGATTGACTATGACGGCAAACAACTCATAGTTGTCACAATTCCTATGGCCAACTATACTGAACGCCCAATCTACATAAACCGAAACATTCTTGGAGGAGCATACAAACGCAACTACGAGGGCGACTACCATTGCACCGATGATGAAGTGAAAGCGATGTTGCGTGATGCCAACGAAAACGGCAACGACGGGGCTTTGGTGGACAACTACACCATGGACGACATTGACTTGCCGACACTTCACGCCTACAGGAACAGGTTTGAGGTGCGCAATGTGGACCATGTGTTCAACCAACTGGATGACAAGGAATTCTTGAAGAACATGGGCGGATACACTATCGACCGCAACACCAAGCGCGAAGGACTCACTGTGGCAGGACTCCTGATGTTTGGCAAGGGGCTGCCTGTGCGTGAACGTTTCGACAATCTTCGCATGGACTACATCGACCAGACCAATCTGGTAGGAGAGAGCAGATGGAGCGACCGATTGACGTATGACGGTACTTGGGAAAACAACTTGTTCAATTTCTTCACCCGCGTGATACCTAAACTCACAGCCGATCTAAAACGCCCATTCAAACTTGAAGGGATGGAACGCGTGGATGACACACCCGTACATAAAGCTGTGCGCGAGGGACTTACCAATATGATCATCCATGCCGACCTGCTCATAACAGGAGTGCTGAAGGTGGCGAAAAAGGACAACGGAATGTTGTTCTCTAATCCTGGTTCACTGAAACTTCCTATTGAAGACATCAAACGAGGCGGCAACTCAAAAGCGCGCAACCCCAGAATACAGAATATGTTGCGGATGGTTGGCTTTGGCGATAATATCGGCAGCGGATATCCTACGATATTAAAAGCTTGGAGCGAACAGAATTGGCGTTGTCCGACATTACTTGACCGCAGCGAGCTGAGGCAAGTTGACCTCACTCTGCCCATGATCAGCCTCTTGCCTGAGCAAACGCTCCTCGAAATGCAACAGACCATCGGTAAAGATGGGTATACACGGTTGTCTGCCAACGAGCAATTGACCTTGGCTTACGTGTGGAATGGTGAGGAAATAAGCAACGCCATATTGCAGCAACTCTTGTCGCTTAATTCTATTGAAGCCGGTCGACTGCTCCATAATTTGGTGGACAAAGGCTTGCTGACACAGGACAGCAAGGGCCGCTGGACCACTTATAAAGTCTGTAGGGAAAAAGACAAAGGCGAGGAAAGAAAAGACAAAGGCGAGGAAAGAAAAGATAAAAGCGAGGAAAGAAAAGACAAAAGCGAGGAAAGAAGCGATAAAAGGAATTTACTCAACCTTTCTCCTATTGAAACACAGATTCTAAGGTTGATACAGCAAGACAAAAAGGTGACTTATGAGTCGATTGCTAAGGAATTGACAATTGGGCAAACCAAGGTGTACAAAGTGTTAGGCCATTTAAAAGAGCTGAACGTCATTGAACGAATTGGCGGACGCACCCACGGACACTGGCACATTTTGCTGGCAGACATTTCAAGTGAGAACGAAATTCTGCAAACAGATAAGCAAAGATGATACGCTCTATAAACAATAAGACATGGCACAATTCAAGATAGGAGACCCAGTGGTCAAGATAGACAGCGACGCTCACGGCACGGTGATAAATGTGAGGAGCGGCAGAGGAAGAGTGATATACACCGTAGTGTTTGGCGACGGCACACAATCAACCGTGCTGGAGCCAGACCTTCGTGCGGATTTTGATGTGAGCGACCCCTTTGAACGATGCAAGAGTGGCATATTCGGTAGTTATTCCGACTACTCGAAAATAAACACAACGTTTAAAATCAAGAACTCCAACAATTCCACTATCTCATCACTCAAAGCGTCGCGAACCTTGTTTCGGGCCTATCAGTTCAAGCCATTGTTGAAATTTCTCAATTCTCCTAATCGCCGCTTGCTTGTAGCTGACGAGGTGGGACTCGGTAAGACTATCGAGGCGGGGCATATCATGCTCGAACTGAAAGCTCGCAAAGAACTGCGCAACGTACTTATCGTATGCCCCAAGTCGCTCCAAGAGAAATGGAAAGCAGAACTATATGAGAAATTCGGACTAACATTCAAGATTGTAGATACCGCCAAGGAACTCATCAACGACCTCAATGCCAAGACTGGTACGGTGAGAGCCATCGTGAACTATGAGAAAATTCGTGGACGTAAAAGCAAGGGAAAAGAAGATGGAACGAAAAAGGACAAAATGCCCAATACGCTGATAGAATATCTCATGGAGCATCCGCAGCGTTTTAGCATGGTGCTTTGCGACGAGGCACACAAGATGCGCAACCGTGAGACGCAGACCTACAAGGGAGCAGAAGTGTTGATGAATCTTGCCGACACGGCACTCTTCCTGACAGCCACCCCTGTGATGATAAGCCAGGAGAATCTCTACAACCTTTTGCACTTGTTGGACAACTCGCGCTTCTTCCGCTACGACATCTTCGAGAACCGTATGGCAGAAAACCGTCCGTTCATCAAAGCCCTTTCGCAAGTGAACAACAATGTTCCGCTCAAAAAAATTAAGGAGCAATTGTTGATGTCGGAAGTGAAGCAGCACTATTACTCCAATGAGCAAGAAATATTTTCCGAATACACAACCATTCATGACATATTTCAGAAAGACCCTATCTTTCAGGAAATCATGGACTTGTGCGATGGTGAAGACAATACCAAGGTAAGGGCACGTTTGCAATACCTTTTCTCGTCCATGAGTATGATGAATAGCGTGTTCTCTCGCACCAGAAAGCGTGAGGTGACTACAGACTTTTCGCAAACCGAACGTAAGCCGCATCCTGTGAAAATAGACCTTACTCCCGACGAGCAAGAGGTATTTGACGAATGCATCGACCAATATGCAGACGACAATTCATATACGGATGAATGGGGAGATGACCATCTGACTCAGGGAGGAGCTTTGGGTTTAGTGCAAAAGAAACGCATGATTGCCAGCAGCGTATGGGCATGTGCCAACGACGATAGCGATTTGGAGTGCGGTTATGATGCCTTTGCAAATTGCCGCGATGCCAAAGTGGAAAAACTACTGGATGTTATCAATGAAGTGTTTGCCAATGGTACGCACAAGTTAATTGTGTTCGCCCTTTTCCGCAAAACACTTCGCTACCTACAGATACGCCTGAAAAAGGCAGGTTACAACGCTGTAGTGATACATGGACAGATAAACAACCGCGATGAAATACTACAACAGTTCAAGACAGATGACAATATCCAGATACTACTGTCTTCCGAGGTGGGTAGTGAAGGTCTTGATATGCAGTTCTGCAACTCTATGGTCAACTACGATCTCCCATGGAATCCCATGGTGGTGGAACAACGTATCGGCCGTATTGACCGTTTCGGACAGAAGAGTCCTGTTGTGAATATCTACAACTTCATCGTTGCAGGTTCCATTCAGGAGGAAATTTACATCCGTTTGCTGGAACGCATTGGAATTTTCCAAGGCACTGTAGGCGATATGGAAGCCATCCTTGATGCCGAAATACATTATGACGGTGAGGAGATGACCATCCAAAAGGTTTACTCCAAAATGGAAAAGGAGTTTTTCACCAAGCAACTTACGCAGCAGGAGAGGGAGAAGAAAATTGCTGAGGTGGAACAGGCCATTGCCAACGAGAAAGAACATTTGCAACACCTGCAGGAGGGGTTGAGCAACACCTTGACAAACGACGCTTATTTCAGGGATGAGATAAGTCGCATACTCAATAACAACTCGTATGTGACAAAGGAAGAGTTGCAAAATTTCATGTTGGCAGCCATCCGACAAAAACTCACCACCTGCAATATGGACAAGATAAAAAAAGATGTATGGGAGTTTAAAATACCAGTGAGTCAACCCACTTTGCTCAAGAACTTCCTAACACAATATTGCCCGTTAAATGACGAGTACAGCATTAGTCTCAACCAGTTTAAGCGCAAGATAGATGACAAGCTGAAATTTCTTATCACGTTCAGTCAAGATGTTGCCTTCGACGATCGTAGCATCTATTATCTGAACATCTATCATCCCATGATACAAGCTTGCCTGAAGTTCTTCGAGGAAAATGCCGACGAGACAAAGACATCGTTCAGTTATTCCCTGTGTGCTGACGGATTACTCCAAGAGGGTGCGCGCTATTATATGGGTATCTATGAGATAGACTCGCAGCGCATGGTGCAAGGCGTAAAGAAGAAAAATTCCGTATTGCTTCCCGTTGTGTTTAATCTCCAAACTGACAGGATTGAGGAAAACCAGGATGTCATCGACCGTATATACCGCCGTTCGCAAGTGGAAGGTGCAGAACACAATGCCACCAACGAGGACATCAAAGCAGAAACGATAGACAATATGAGCTATGATTTCGCCGAATATGTAAGCGGAAAGATTCGGTCACGTCTGGAAGAGGAGAAACGTCAGACGGAAAGCGACCGTCAGCGAAATGAGCAACAGACAAAAGAATACTATAAGTCGCGCATTGCAGGATTTGAAGCGACGATAAAAGAAGAATCGTGGAAGCTGGAATGGGACATCGATGACAAGGAGCGCCTCGCTACAACCAGACGCGTGCAACTGGCAAAAAACCAGATAGGCATTCTTGAACGAGAACGCGACGAGCGTCTTGCGCGTATCAATGAAGACAGACAGATACAAATGCAGGACAAATTAATTTCGCTAAATCTGATAACAATCATATAAGCAACAGTATAACAAGGTAAGCCATGATAACAGTTGGACTGGATTTCGGAACTCACCAAAGCAAGGTGTGTATCGAACGGAAAGAAGGAGCGGAACAAAGCTATGAGTTTTTTATGTTTAAGGATAAAAGGAACAGAAAGCAGTTCACTCTTCCCAGTGTACTCTGTGTAGATGAAGAAGACCATATTCATTATGGTTATATCTTGATGAAACAGAAAGGTAGATTGGTGAAATATTTCAAGCAAGCTACCTTCACTGATAAGAATGACAAAATGTGTAAGACGAATGCCATATATTTCTCTATATGGTATATTGCCTATATCCTTTTTGACTTGGAAAATCTTCTAGGACAGGAATTTGCAATACAGATGGGTGTCCCTACAGATGGGGAACATTTGGAGGAAAAGCAACAATTGGCCGTAAGAATTCTATTGAGCGCATATAGACTGGTGGAAGAAGTTTACGAGCATGACAAGGAAAAATTCCTTGCCACAACGATGCACGAGTTATGCGAACGAACCGAACTTGTTCCTTATGATGCAGAACAAAAGCTCTTGTATTCCATTCTCGTGTTCCCAGAAGCATATGCTTGCTTGATGCCCCTTGTCAAGTCGAAGAAAATTGCCACGGGAATGTCTTTGATGCTTGACGTCGGAGGCGGTACAACGGACATTTCATTTTTTACTATCAAGGATGATCCTTTGTATCCGCGTCCCCTTATCTATGATTTCTATTCTCTGAACAAGGGCTTGAATTATCTGATAGATGCGGACAATGACACGACCCGTAAAGTTACTTCGAATGTGAAGGATGATAGTGAGATTTCTGATATAAGAAAAAGCGACTATACCAAAAACATAAGGATGCTTTGCGGAGATTTATGGAACAGGCTTGTTTGTGACTACAAGAAGACCGGAAGACCTCTACACTATTTTATGCAAGCACTCAAAGGGCGACCAATCATTTATACAGGTGGTGGAAGTACATTTGAGTTGCTAAGGACGGAGTATAATCCTTTTACAGAAATTATCCACATATCAGAAAGAGAGTGGCATAAGGAATTTGTGAAAGATATGGATATTATTTGTGAGTTGGGATTGTGTCCAATTTTATCAACGGCTTATGGTCTATCAATATCTGTGGGTGATGACATTATCGAGAATACACCTTTCAGCACTTTGTTTAGCCATTTAATCCCGGAAGAAAGAAGTCCTTATAACAACTCGGGAATGGCTAACGACAAAGCGAATTATTATGATGGTGATTATTAAATCGAAATAACGTATGGCAGACATCGACACAAAAAACAAACTGAAGACCTTCCTTCTCCGCACGAGATGGAAGACGGAGGGACAAGGCGAGGCGGTAATCCGTTTTGCAGAGGAGGTCTTGCCTCTTTTCGTTCGCAAATATCTTGATACAGACTTTGTGGACATTTACTCCCAGACGAGACACGAGGTATATGCCAACTGGAGGGAGAGAGTCTTCGATATTCCTGAGGCAAACAAAGAAAATGCGGCTGCCGAGGACCAATATACTGAGACGTTGAAGTTGCTTGCCGATTTCTATGACTCTACCACATTCAAAGGCAAACAGAAAGCCGTACTGACAGAGTATGAAAAGGCTGGCAAGAAGATTGTGGCAAAGAAACAACCAAAGAAACACATACCGCAGCCTGACCCTCTGCTGCCTGAGCAAGACGGACAGGAAGAACTGACGGAAGGAAAAATAAGACAGGTGAACGTGACAAGGCACGAGCGCAACCAACGATTGCGACAACAGTGCCTGGCGCATTACGGCTATGTATGCCAAGTTTGTGGAATGGACTTCGAGTCGCGCTATGGGGCGATAGGCAAAGACTTCATAGAGGTTCACCATCTCAACCCGATAGCCGACACCGACGGCGAACATGCCCTTGACCCCGAGCAAGGTCTGGTGCCGCTCTGTAGCAACTGTCACTCCATGATACATCGTGGAGGAAAAGACGGCAAGCCCATGACCCTTCGGGAACTCAAAGAGATTTATCAAACGCATAACGACCAAAAAAATGACCGATGAACTAAGAAATATACTGGAGCGATTCAACCCCGACGAACCTTATGTCTGGCGGTTGCGCATCGGCGATGAGACCTACCAATTGTTGGAAGCCTACATCGCCGAGAAAAGTGCGTCCATGAGCAAGGACATCACGGAAAGCGACGCACGTCTTGTTATCATTTACTTGGCGGAATGGTACAGGCGCATATACAAAGGTTCAGAAACGGGACAGACCAATGCTGCCGATGATATAGATCTGAAAAGAGTGTGGGAGGCATCTGGCATCCGATCCGACCGCTATGTCTATCAAACAGAAGCCGGCA
>OLYN01001890.1_pt1 | contig 10177 bp, 8 predicted proteins | sample 1674231 | NCBI WGS metagenome assembly OLYN01 (sample SAMEA103958153, study PRJEB25191) | human gut metagenome
TTCCGATCTTGAGTGTTCATACCCGATCTTGTACTCCGAATCAATATGCGCCACATCCAGATCGATTTCTTCTTTTGCCGCTTTTATGATCACCTGGTCACGCAATCCGACTTTCTCATATTCTTTCAGGAAGCCCTCTACCCGCTTCGAACGCTGCTTCTGCCTTGCCGTAAGCGGCGGTGCTATATATGCAACTTTCCTGTGTCCCAGTTCCAGCAGATGTTTCGCCATGACTCTTCCAAGCTTGGAATTGTCAAGTTCCACCGCATCTACATTCATCTTTTCATTCTGGTTATTGACGATCGCAACCGGTATCTGTTCTGCAATTTCTCCCACAAGTTCCATAAAGCAATGGCTCGGATTACAGGTATAGATAATTCCAAGCGGTCTTAACTGCCACATCATTTTCAGATAGCGCTCTTCCATCCTGAGATCTCTCTGCGTATTGCATACAAAAAGGCCGAAACCTTTTTCTTTCGCATGTGCCTCAATCCCCTGAAGCAGCATAACATAATACGGATTCGTCAGGTTTGGGCAGAATACAACAAGAAGCTTCTCCCGTTTTGTTCCTTTTCTCGTTTTCCGCTTCGGCGGGACATATCCCAGTTCTTTTGCCGCATTTTCCACTCTTTCCACAGTATCTTTTGCAAATGATACATCGTACTTTTTGTTCAGGATCATGGAAACTGTGGACTGTGATACCCCGGCAGCATGTGCAATATCCGTTGATGTAACCTTTTTCTTCATTTATCTCACCTCCAATGCTGACCGTCAAAACTCTGCTGAACCTGACAGCTCATTACGATTGCTTTGGCAACTGGCAGCTTTTTCAAACGCATGATAAGTAAAAAAGGGGACAGGGCTACAGCTCTGTCCTTCCTTCAAGTGCCCGTAGAAGTGTCACTTCATCGATATACTCCAGATCTCCTCCAACCGGAACACCACTTGCAATCCTGCTCACCTTAATTCCCGTCGGTTTGATCAACTTACTGATATACATTGCTGTCGTCTCACCTTCCAGGCTTGAGTTCGTGGCAATAATCACTTCTTTCACATCTCCCTGCAGACGTTCGATCAGTTCCTTCAGTTTGATATCTTCCGGACCGATACCAAGCATCGGAGAGATTGCTCCGTGAAGCACGTGGTATACACCGTTATATTTTCCGGTCTTTTCGTATGCCGCAAGGTCTCTCGTATTCTCCACTACCATGATCGTCTGGTGATCACGATTACTGTTGCTGCAGATCGGACACAGTTCCTGATCCGTCAGTGTATAACATTCTTTGCAATATTTTATGTTCTCTCTGGCTTCCACCATTGTAGAAGCCAGTCTCTTTACATCATCAACCGGCATATGGATCAGATGAAATGCAAGTCTTGCCGCAGATTTTGCTCCGATTCCCGGAAGACATGACAGTTCCTCGATCAGTTTGCTCATCTGATTACTGTAATAATCCATAGTTTTTAACTCCCTGTAAGAATAATTCTCCCGGAACCTTCTCCTTAAATTTCTCCTAGAATAATCCCGGCATTCCGCCGCCCATGCCGCCGGTGAACTTAGACATTGCAGAAGTTGTCTCTGCGTCTACTTTCTCCAATGCTTCGTTGACTGCTGCCACAAGCAGATCTTCCAGCATCTCTACATCATCCGGATCTACAACTTCTTCATCCAGTTTTACTTTTAAGATCTTCTTGCTTCCGGAAACAGTAACTTCAACAGCACCGCCGCCTGCAGTTGCACTGAATTCTTTTGTCTCCATTTCCTTTGCCTGTTCTTCCATCTGACGCTGCATCTTCTGTGCCTGTTTCATCAGATTTGCCATATTTCCCGGCATTCCGCCGCCTGGGAATCCACCTCTTTTTGCCATGATAATATCCTCCTATTCGTCTTCTACAGTAATTTCCATATTAATCAGATTCTCCAGATCCACAAAATTATCTTCGAATCTGCGTCCCGCCTCCATCTGGCGGACGTCTATCTCTACTTTTTTGCCAATCTTCTGCTCGATCAGTGACTGGATCTCTTCTTTATGTTCCGGTGTTGCCACCGCACTTGCGCTCAGTTCATCCGGCAGTACGATCAGAAGCCTGTTGCCTTCTCCTGCACTCAGTCTTGCCTTTTTCAGATAGGTTCTGAGCATCGGGGAAGCCTCATTGATGATCATCCGGAAATCTTTTGCCACCGCTTTCACATCTTCGTTCAATGCCTGCGGAAGTTCCGGCTTTGGCTTCGGTTCTCCCGCCTCTTTTGCATCCGATGCATATACGATGCGTTCTCTGACCGGTGCTTCCCACGCCCCCTCTTCGAGCTGCTTCTCGATCGCACGGATGCGGTCCAGTAATGCATCTTTGTTCTGATCCATCGCCGGACGGCACAATTTGATCAGTGTCACTTCCAGAAGTACCCTCTTCTGGGTCGCATATTTTAACTGGTTCGTCAGATCTGAGAAAATTCGGATGTAACGGATCAGCGTATCGCTGTCGATCATCTGTGCTTCTTCTTTTAAAAGTGCAAGATTTTCAGACGACACATCCAGTACATCTTCCATATTATCCGAACTCTTCACCAGAAGGAGATTTCGCAGATACCATGTGAAATCTGCCGCAAGCTGGGACAGTTCTCTTCCCTGCATCACCAGCTCATCGATCGTTTCGATCACCTGATGCACATCCATCGCAAGCAGCTGTCTTAAAAGCCGGCTGAACACTTCCGTATCCACCGCTCCCAGCACTTCCAGTACATGATCATATGTCAGTGTCTCATTCATATAGAACGCGGCACACTGATCCAGAAGACTTAATGAATCTCGCATGGAACCGTCCGCCATCTTCGCAATATAACGAACCGCCTTATCTTCTACGTCCCATCCTTCTTTATCAATCAGTTCCCGCAGTCTTGCTGCGATCGTTTCAATGGAAATTCTCTTAAAATCATATCGCTGACAACGGCTTAAGATCGTAATCGGGATCTTGTGTGCCTCCGTTGTCGCAAGAATAAATATAACATATTCCGGCGGTTCTTCCAATGTTTTTAACAATGCATTGAACGCACCGATCGACAGCATATGCACCTCGTCGATGATATATACTTTATATTTTCCTTCTGTCGGACGGTATGTGACTTCTTCACGGATCTCTCGGATATTATCCACACCATTATTCGATGCCGCATCGATCTCGATCACGTTCATCGATGTACCCGCTGCGATCGACTTGCACATTGCGCACTCCCCGCACGGACTTCCGTCTACCGGATGTTCGCAGTTGACTGCTTTCGCAAATATTTTTGCAACCGTCGTCTTACCGGTTCCTCTTGTCCCGCAGAACAGATATGCATGTCCGATACGGTCTGCATTGATCTGGTTCTTAAGCGTCCGGACGATCGCATCCTGTCCTTTTACATCTTCGAATTCATCCGGACGGAATTTACGGTATAATGCCGTATATGACATTCTTTACACTCCTTGTCTAAATGCAGATCCTGCTTAACCTGTGTATCTTATTCATCACCGAAGCTGATACCGATGGTTTTTGCTTCTTTAATGATCGATGCCTTTGGATCTACATATTTTAATTTTCCGGCAACTTCTGACAATGGTACACGGATAATCTCCTGATTCTTTGTTCCTACCATACATCCAAAATCACCTTCCAGAATTGCTCTCGCAGCTTCTGCACCAAGTCTTGTTGCAAGCACACGGTCATATGCACACGGAGAGCCGCCTCGCTGTGTATGTCCAGGCACAGTAATTCTTACTTCTTTATCTGTTTTTTCCTGAATCTTCTCAGCAAGTTCATATGCAACAGAAGGGTATTTCTTCTTTGCTTTTTTCTCTTTTAATTCCTTCTTTGAAAGCGCTGCATCTTCTTTTGAAATCGCACCTTCTGCAACAGCAATAATTGTGAATCTCTTTCCTGCTTTGCCGCGCTTTTCAATTGCTTCAACTACTGAATTGATGTCATATGGCATCTCCGGAAGCAGAATAATATCGGCACCGCCGGCAATTCCTGCATGAAGTGTTACCCATCCTACTTTGTGCCCCATTACTTCCACGATAAATACACGGCTGTGAGACGTTGCTGTTGTATGGATCCTGTCAATTGTATCTGTTGCAATGTCTACCGCACTCTGGAATCCGAATGTCATGTCCGTTCCCCAGAGATCGTTATCAATCGTCTTCGGAAGTGTTACCACATTAAGTCCTTCTTCTCTCAGCATATTGGCTGATTTGTGTGTTCCATTTCCCCCAAGGATTACCAGGCAGTCCAGATTCAGCTTGTGGTAAGTGTGTTTCATTGCCTCTACTTTGTCAATTCCGTCCTTATCCGGTACTCTCATTAACTTGAACGGTTGTCTGGATGTTCCCAGAATCGTTCCACCAAGTGTCAGAATCCCCGAAAAGTCTTTTGACGTAAGCATCTTAAAGTTCGAATAGATCAAACCTTTATATCCATCTTGAAATCCATAAATCTCTACATCATCTCGTTTTGAAAAAAGCCCCTTTACGACGCCTCTCATCGCTGCATTCAGTGCCTGACAGTCGCCGCCGCTTGTAAGCATTCCTATTCTTAACATATGTCTGCTCCTTTCTATGTTGCCTGTGTATAACTTTATCATTACTATGAACCATAATAGTTTATCCACATTCTGTATACAATACCAGTAAAATTATAACTTATTTTTATGGTGGAGACAATAAGGGACAAAGGATTTTTCATTTGCGGCAATCCTATTGACAAAAATTCCCCTGTCTCTTTTTCCAAAACGTGCTATAATACATGTGGAAAATTTGTGTAGAAAGCAGGTAGTATTGTGGATAAGTTAGATATAAAATTGTGGACACTTGCGTCCAAAGGCCAGATCGTTCCTGACCGTTCATTACTGAAGACACCGGAACAGATTGAAATGATCAAAAAAAGTGCAGAACTGAACACCGCAGTTCTCGACCATGTAGCAGCTCATATTCATGCAGGAATGAGCACTGCCGAAATTGACAAACTTGTATATGATTTCACAACAGAGCACGGAGGAATCCCGGCGCCTCTGAATTATGAGGGATTCCCGAAGAGCGTATGTACTTCCATCAACAACGTCATCTGCCACGGTATCCCAAGTGAAAATGAGATTCTAATCGATGGAGATATCATCAACGTAGATGTGTCTACGATTTTAAACGGATATTTCTCTGATGCATCCCGTATGTTCACGATCGGTGACGTATCACCGGAAGCCGAACGTATTGTCCGTGTTACAAAAGAATGCGTAGAGCTTGGACTTAAAGCAGCAAAACCTTGGGGACATCTTGGAGACATTGCTTATGCGATCAATTCACATGCACAGGAAAATGGATATTCTGTCGTAGAGGAGATCGGCGGCCATGGAATCGGTCTGGAATTCCACGAAGAGCCATTCGTAAGTTATGTTACTCCGAAGGGCAGTGAGATGGTTCTGGTTCCTGGTATGATGTTCACGATCGAGCCGATGATCAATCAGGGTTCTCCGGAATTCTATGTAGATGAAGACAACGGATGGACCGTTTATACGGATGACGACGGTCTTTCTGCTCAGATTGAATATATGGTTCTTATTAAAGAAGATGGTGTAGAAGTTCTTACAAAATAATATAATTTTGCATTATCGAAACCAGATCTCACATTATTATGTTTGTATAAAAACGTAAAAAAAGATTACCGGAAAACGCACTACATTTTCCGGTAATCTTTTTATTTTCTTTATTTCACTATTAGTCTGTTTGTATCTTCTTTACAAAATTCACTATTAGCCGGTCCATACCCATTCTACAAAATATACAGCCAGTCATGATCCTCTTCATTTCTCATTCCCAGTACAAGTGCCGAATGTGGTCCCATGTTCGCAACCACTTCTCCGTCTTCTACCAGATACTCTTCGTACTCTGTTGTATATCCATCTTTGTAAGAATATAGCAGACGTTTCATGCGGCATTTTATCGGAATCTCTGCTTCCCATACAGGAACTTTTACTTCTGCACGTTCGCTGCGGTTATTGATCACAACAATGATCCGGTCATGCCCTTTAAATCTCGCATAAGACAGGATATTTTCCTCTCCGCCAAGGATCTTCAACGAACCGGTCTTAAGTGCCGGATGCTCTTTGTGGATGCGGATCGCTTCTTTGTGGAATGCGATCAGTTCCTGATCTTCATGTCCCCACGGATAGGTTCTTCTGTTATCCGGATCTGTAAATCCACAGACACCAGCCTCATCACCATAATATACCGTCGGAGCTCCGACCCAGGTCATCTGCATAACAACCGCTTCACGCATAACCGCTTTATTCACATACTCGTTCGCAGCTTCCGGTCCCAGATGTTCCACACGGCCAACCATGTGATTCGTTCTCGTTAAGAATCTGGAATGATCATGGTTGGAAAGCTCATTCATCGCCACCTGAAGTGACGGAGTCAGCATGTTCGACATGTGATGTGCCATCGAACCGATAAAGTTATCGATGTTACCAAGGAGCTCTTCTCTCGCCTCATCACTATGCTTTTCCATTCCGGTCAGGAACCATGTAACCGGCTCCATGAACGCATCATAGTTCATAACGGTATCCCACTCATCCCCCTTAAGCCAGTCACTCGGATCGCCGTAATGTTCGGCAAGGATCAGTGCATTCGGATTTGCATCTTTCACGGCTCTTCGGAATTTCTGCCAGAACTCGTGATTGTATTCATTGCTGCGTCCCAGGTCTGCTGCCACATCCAGACGCCATCCATCTACATTATACGGCGGCGATACCCATTTCCGTCCGATATATAAGATATAATTTTCCAGTTTTACAGAATCTTCGTAATTCAGTTTCGGCAGAGTATCATGTCCCCACCAGCCATCGTAATTGGCATTATACGGCCAATTCTCCGGTCCTTCTTTGAAGAAACGGAAGTAGCTTCTGTACGGACTGTCTGCCGATACATAAGCACCCGGTTCATAATCCTCTTCACCTTCGTAAATTCTCTCACGGTCCATCCATTTATTGAATGAACCACAGTGGTTGAACACGCCGTCCAGAATCACTTTCATTCCACGGCGATGTAATTCCTCCACCAGTTTAATGAACAACTCATTACTTGCTTCCAGGTTCTTAAGACCTGTCGTGCGTTTTTTATACTTCGTTGCCTGACTGTTGTCCGTCACACCATTCGGAAGCACCTCGCCTCCGTCATCTACGATCCTTCCATAATGCGGATCGATATAATCATAATCCTGGATATCGTATTTGTGGTTGGACGGTGACACAAATAACGGATTAAAATATACGACTTCTACGCCCAGATCCTGCAGATAATCAAGCTTATCCATGACTCCCTGCAAGTCTCCTCCGTAGAACTCTCTTACACCCATGTTCGCCGGATATTTGTCCCAGTTCGTTACTCTCTGCGAATAATCCCCAATGTAGTAATACTCATTCGTCTCTACATCATTTGACTTATCTCCGTTATAAAAGCGGTCTGTAAATATCTGATACATAACCGCTCCCTTTGCCCAGTCCGGTGTGGAAAATCCGGGTACTACAACAAAATTATAGTACTCCAGGATCTCGCGAGAGATTCCACATCGTCCATAATAATATTTTTCTGTCCCAGACTGCACTTCGAAACAATATCTGAACGGCTCTTCCCCCAGACGTGTCTCGAACGTATAATAATCAAACTCTCCCTGTGTGCATTCTTTTTCCATTACATATGTGTCAGCCGATGTCACAAGCCCTACTCTGTCTACATCATCCTTCGCCGTACGGAACCGGAATGTCACCAGTTCGCTTTCTTTCGGTTCAGGGGGATACACATATCCTTCTGTTCCATCACAAAATAAAGCCGTCTTATTCATATAACTAACACCTCTCTCATTTTTTGCTCTCGGAAAGGAGCACGCTTTCTTCTAGTCTTCTGATACATCTTCCGGGAACAGCGCTTCAAATTCTTCCCTGGAAATCTTTTCTTTTTCCAACAGAAGATCTGCGCATGCATGCAGAACATCATCATATTTTCTAATGATATGTCTTGCTCTGTCATAACATTCATCAATAATTCTCTTTACTTCCTGGTCGATCACAGTCGCCACGCCCTCTCCGTAGCCTCTTGCTGTGTGCGCCAGATCACGTCCGATGAACACCTCATTGTTGTCATCATCATAGTTAATAAGTCCGACTGCCTCTGACATACCGAACTTCGTAACCATGGATTTGGCCAGGCCCGTTGCCTGCTTGATATCCTGAGATGCACCGGTTGTAATATCATCAAATACTTCTTCTTCGGCTACACGTCCGCCAAGTGCTACCGTAATATCCTGAAGCATCTTTCCTTTTGTATTAAACATCTCATCCTTTTCCGGAAGCGGCATCGTATATCCGCCCGCACTTCCCGTCGGGATGATTGAAACACTGTATACAGGTCCCACATCTGGAAGCACATGGAACAAGATCGCATGCCCTGCTTCGTGGAATGCTGTGATTCTCTTCTCTTTTTCGGAAATAACGCGGCTCTTCTTCTCCGCACCGATTCCAACTTTGACAAATGCTTTTTTTATGTCTTCCTGTTTTAAGAATACTCTGTTATCCTTTGCAGCCAGAATTGCTGCTTCGTTCAAGAGATTTTCCAGATCAGCTCCGGTAAATCCTGCCGTTGTCTGCGCGATCTGCTGCAGATTGATCTCTTCGCTTAACGGTTTCCCCTTCGCATGTACCTTGAGGATCTCTTCACGGCCCTTAATATCCGGTCTTCCGACCATAACCTTACGGTCGAATCGTCCCGGACGTAAGATTGCAGGGTCAAGAATATCCACACGGTTTGTAGCCGCCATCACAATGATGCCTTCATTGACGCCGAATCCGTCCATCTCTACCAGCAACTGGTTCAGTGTCTGCTCACGCTCATCGTGTCCGCCGCCCATTCCGGTTCCACGGCGTCTTGCAACTGCATCGATCTCATCGATGAAAATGATACACGGTGCATTCTTCTTCGCTTCCTCGAACAAGTCTCTGACACGGGAAGCTCCGACACCGACAAACATTTCCACAAAGTCTGAACCGGAGATCGTAAAGAACGGAACTCCTGCTTCTCCGGCAACTGCCTTGGCAAGCAGCGTCTTACCGGTTCCCGGAGGGCCTACTAACAGTACACCTTTCGGGATTCTTGCTCCCACCTGGATATATTTCTTCGGAGACTTCAGGAAATCAACGATCTCCTCCAGTTCCTCTTTTTCTTCTTCCAGACCTGCCACCTGGGCAAATGTCACTTTCTTGTCACGGTCTGTGCTCAGTTTTGCACGGCTCTTTCCGAAATTCATTGCTTTCGAATTGGCCCCGCCGCCCTGACGGTTCATCAGACCAAAGATCAGGAACACTCCGACCAGTGTAAGGATAACCGGCAGAAATGTAGTTGCTGCCCAGCTGTCCTGTGGAATATCCGGCATGGTATAATCCACATTCTGCTCTTTCAGGTAATCCTGGATCTCATTTACATCGGAGACATACAGATATCTGACATTATCGGAACTGTCATCTCCCTTCAGCGTAATCTCCACGCGCCCCGTCGGAACGCTCTTGTTCTGATTCACTTCTACAGACTCGATCTTGTCGTTCTGAACCAGCTGTTGGAATTTCTTCCAGGAAATTTCTTTCTCTCGTTGATCGAACTGATTGGTAAACCACAGTGCTGCGAACAAAAATACGACAAACACGAGGAATACAACACCATTCAGCCCTCTCGCTTTCTTATTATTCAATTTTCAGGCTCCTTTCTTATGCCGCGCCTTATTCCACGCCCTCTACCACTCCGATGAATGGAAGATTTCTGTATCTCTGGGCGTAATCCAGGCCATATCCCACAACGAATTCGTCCGGGATATTGAATCCGACATAATCTACTTTTACATCTTTTACTCTTCTTTCCGGTTTATCCAGAAGGGTGCACAGATGCAGGCTTTTCGGACCTCTGTCTCTTAACATTTCCATGAGATAGCTTAATGTTCTGCCGGAGTCCACGATGTCCTCCACCACCAGTACATCCTTATCCTTGATGGGCTCATCCAGATCCTTTACGATTTTTACCACACCGCTTGACTTGGTGTCGGAACCGTAGCTGGATACAGACACTCAAGATCGGAAGAGCGGTTCAGCAGGAATGCCGAGACCGAT
>OLYN01001896.1_pt1 | contig 10148 bp, 10 predicted proteins | sample 1674231 | NCBI WGS metagenome assembly OLYN01 (sample SAMEA103958153, study PRJEB25191) | human gut metagenome
CGTTTGGCGAGTTCCCACAAGCCCGGCCAGCCTTTCAGGGCGCGTTTACTTAAATCCCGCGCCTTCCACACGGGCCCCGTCGCGACGAGTTTGCCGAGGTTCCCGGACAAAGCCCCCACCGCTGGCGAAATCGAGCAGTTGTTGTCGTTAAGGATGATTAAAAGACGAACGCCTTCCTTGTAGTCACCGGCATGGTTTAACGCCTCGCTTGCCATACCGCCCGTTAAAGCTCCGTCCCCGATAACGGCAATGTGCCAGCGTTTGTCGTGCCCCTCAAGATGCGAGGCAACGGCCATGCCGAGGGCCGCTGAAATCGACGTGGACGAATGCGCCGTTCCGAAAGCGTCGTACTCGCTTTCGTCGCGACGCGGAAAGCCCGACAGGCCCTTATATTGACGAACGCGTTTTAGTTCCTCACGGCGCCCGGTCAAAATCTTATGGGCATAAGCCTGATGACCGACGTCCCAGACAAGCCTGTCATCGGGCGTGTTAAAGACATAGTGAAGAGCGAGCGCAAGCTCCACACTTCCGAGGGAACTTGAAAGGTGCCCGCCCGTGTGGCTCACGCACTCGATAATGTAGGAACGAATCTCGCGGGCCACGTCGGAGAGCTTTTCCACGGGAAGTTTTCTTAAATCCGCCGGGCTGTCAATCGTTTGTAAAAGAGTGGTTTCTGTCATTTCGTCCGCCCGATCATGGTATGCGCAAGGTCCGCTAAATGTAAAATTGCAGAGGACTCAAATAGTCCCGTTTGTTCAATCGTGTTAAGGGCTTCAAGAGCCGCCTCCAGGGTACTTGAAGCGAGTTTTCGTGACGCATCTAACCCCAAAAGCGACACATAGGTCGGCTTGTGGCAAAGCGCGTCTTTACCGACTGATTTTCCGAGCGTAGCCGTATCGCTTGTCACATCAAGGATATCATCGACAACCTGAAACCCTAAGCCGATTGCTTCGCTAAACTCGGTTAACTGTTCTCGACTCGATTCGTAGCGCATCCTCTCGCCGCACAAGGCACCCATCTGAACAGAAGAGCGAATAAGTGCCCCGGTTTTAAGGCGATGCATGTGCCGCAAAAGGTCGAGTGCCATAGGTTTTCCGACGTGCTCCAAATCGATGGCCTGACCGGCACACATGCCCTCTCGCCCGCACGCCTCGGCAAAGCAATCGATAATCGCAAGGCGCGCGTGTTCGCTCACAGCAAGCTTCGTTAAAAGAGAAAACGCCTCAGGCTGCAGGGCATCGCCTGCGAGCATGGCCTCGGCTTCACCGAACGCCACGTGGCACGTGGGTTTTCCGCGACGCAACGTGTCATTGTCCATGCACGGCAAATCGTCATGAATCAACGAATAGGTGTGTATCATTTCAAGTGCACACGCAAGCGGCAGTGCACTCTCTGCATCTCCGCCGCAAGCCTCACAGAACGAGAGTACAAGCTCGGGTCTGATACGCTTGCCGCCGTTCTCAACGCTGTAACGCATAGCACGGCTGACTATGTCCTCGCTCTCGGGCATGTAACCCTCCAGTGCCTTGTTTATCATTTCAATATGGCTCATATAATCATTCCTTTTCGTTAGGTCTCCTGCTTTTCGGAAAGCTCGGTGATTTTCAGTTTTGCTTTTTCAAGGCTCGTGTTGCAGAAAGAGGCGAGCTTTGTGCTTTCCTCAAAGAGTTTTATTGATTCATCAAGCGGCAGACTGCCGTCGTCAAGCTTTGTGACTATCTCCTCAAGCCTTGCCATTGCCTGTTCATATGTCATTTTTGCCGCCATTTAAAGCACCTCGCAATTTCTTTCTCCGTCGGCGAATCCGACGGTTATTCTGTCGCCCTTTTCAAGCTTTTTTGAGCTTGTGACGATTTCTTTATCTTTCGTTACGATCGAATATCCCCTTGACATAACCTTCAGCGGACTGAGCGCATCAAGCCTTGCCGCCGTTGCGGAAAATCTTGCGTTTTCCGTGTCCAGCTTTCTCTGTATGCTCAAAAGCGTACTCGTCAGACAGCTGTCGACAAGCTGCAGCTTTTGGTCGATCAGCATCATCGGACTTCTGTATTCGAGCCTCTCTTTTATAATGTCAAGCTTTCTTTTTTCGTCATTTATGCGTTGCAAGAGTGTCGCTTCGCACTCGTAAACGACAGTCTGCACAAAGGCAATATCCTCGCGAATATCCGGTACGGCAAGCTCTGCCGCCGCCGACGGTGTAGGAGCTCGCAAATCGGCAACGAAATCGCAAATGGTGAAATCCGTTTCGTGTCCGACCGCCGAAATAATCGGAATCCGGCTGTTAAAAACCGCCCTTGCAACAATTTCTTCATTGAATGCCCACAGATCCTCGAGCGAACCGCCGCCACGTCCGACAATCAAAACGTCGGCGTAGTCGCCTGAATTGAATTGTTCGATCGCATCAACGATCTGCGGAGCGGCCGACGCTCCCTGAACCTGAACGGGAGCAAGGATAATTTCCGCCAGCGGATATCGTCTCGAAATAACATTTCTGATATCCTGAATCACTGCACCGGTTGCGGATGTGACAACGCCAATCCGTGTCGCACGGTGCGAAATCGGCTTTTTATGGCACTCGTCGAACAGGCCCTCCTGTGCAAGCTTGTTTTTCAGCTGTTCAAATGCAAGATTCAGCGCACCCAGGCCGTCGGGCTGCATGTCGTCAATATATAGCTGATACTGTCCGTCACGCTCAAAGACCGAAACCCTGCCCCTGACGATAACCTTCATACCGTTTTCGGGCATAAATTTTAATCGCCTGTTTGCCGAAGCGAACATAACCGCTTTGACAGCGCAATTCTCGTCCTTCAGAGTCAGGTAAAAATGACCTGTCCTGTAGTGGTTCGTGAAATTCGATATCTCGCCCACAACATAAAGACTTCTCAGAAGCATATCGCCGTCGATTATCGACTTTATATAGGTGTTAAGCTGCGTAACGCTCAGTATTGTTGATTTCATTCAAGTGACCTCTTGTGTGCCAGCAATGCGATTCCTGCGGCGTTGTCCGCCGAAAATTCCGGTGTCGCAAAGCCTGCGCCGAGTGTTTTTTCAAACTCTTCTCTTATAATTCTATTTGACATGACCCCGCCCGAAAAAATCATAGGCAAATCGCCGTACTTTTCCTTTGCAAACAGTGCGATTTTGTAAAGAGCCGTCATTATATAATCAAGGCAGTAGCGGCAGATGTCCTCGGGCTTTTCGCCCTTTTCAAACATTGCCCTGCATTTATTTTCAACGCCCGAAAGACAGCAGTTCCCGTCCTTGAGCTTGATATTTATTTTGTATTTCTTGTCGCTTTTCTGTGCCAGCTCGTCAACATATTTCCCTGCCGGGAACGGGTAGCCGAGCATTACTCCGACTCGGTCAACAGCCTGACCGGCCTTGAGATCGAGTGATGAAGCAATCAGCCTTGCATCCAGCTCGCCGCTGACGAGCAAAGCCTGCGTTGTGCCACCCGAAACATGAAAAGCAAAAAAGTCCTGTCCGTATAATTCACGTTTTCCCGACGAAAACAGAGCCGCCATTATGTGTCCCTGCTGATGCGAAAAGCGGTAAAGCGGTCTGCCTGTCGCTGCCGCCACGGATTCGGCGGCGCACACACCCGTTAAGAAGCAAGGCATGTATGAACCCTCCGCCCTCATCGGCGCATCGGAAACACCTATTGCGGCAATCTCGCCGTCAAAGTCGGAAAACAGATCTCTCATCAGCTCCGGCAACTGTACCGTGTGGTGAAAAACCGCATCGCTCTGGCGAAGTCCAAGTTCACCTTTTTTTACAGGCAGCAGCTTCTTGCGATGAACGACCGTGTCGGTATCGCTGTCGTAAATTGCGCATGAGGTTGTGTAATTACTTGTGTCAATTCCTAAAAAGCAGGGCATTTTAATCCTCTTTTTCTCTTGAGATTGAGCCGAGAATTCCGTTTACAAAGCCCTTGTCTTCGTCCGAGCCGTAGACCTTGCAGATTTCGACAGCTTCATTGATTGAAACACCGACGGGAACCTTATCGAAATATTTCATCTCGCAGACTGCCATTCTCAGAAGTGCAAGGCTGACCTTGGAAATTCTCTGCTTGCTCCAGCCCTTGAGGTTGTGCTCGATAACGGCGTCGATATCCTCAATATTTTCCTCAGCCTTTTTTACGATATCGGCAGTCATTTTGTCCTTGGAAATGACCTCCGTCTCAATGGCAATATCCATAATTTCATCGACCGAAAGCTCGGTATTGAATGACTTTTCAAAAAGAATAATGAAAGCCTGCTCTCTTGATTTACGTTTGTTCGCAGAAGGTGAACCCATTTTTACGACCAATCCTTTCGCTATGATATAGAAAATCCTCCGTGTATGATACACAGAGGGTCAGTACGTCTGTTTTCTTTTTGCAAGGTGCACTGAATTGTATATATACACTATTCAATGCATATTATACCACGATTAAAAAAAATCTCAACTGTTTTTTTTTATTATTTAATATTTACCGACATTCCGATCTTTATTCAACGGTTAAACGGCCTTTTTTCTTTTAGGCCATTATCTCATTCCTTAAATATCTGCTCATAGGTCAAATCAAGCAATTCGCAAATTTTATTTATGTTATAAAATGCGGCTTTATTTTACCTATTTCATAATGCGAGATTGCGCTGCGGTCAAGGTTTAATTCATCGGCAATCTGTTGTTGGGTGAGCTTTTTGGCTATTCTTGCGGTTCTGAATGTTTCGGCGAAACTCATTTCGCAGTCCTCCTTAAAATAAAAAGTGCGCAGCCGAAGCCACGCACAAAAGAACTGACAGCAGGGGACTGTTTTAACCTCTGACGTAGACTCTTATCAGTCCCTCGTCATTGACAATCATCTTGTAGCCTGCATCTATATACGGCTGTTCAAGTTCGGCCTCCTTGACCGAGGTTGTTCCTCTGAGGTCGAGAACAATATAATCTGTATCCGCTTTCTTGTGATAGTATTGCTCATAGATAACCTTTCGTTTTGCCAGCTTGGGAACAAAGAATGTTGATGCCGTTACGCTTGCATCATCCGGTATTTCATCAAGCACCTGAGTTATTCTCTCGTAAGCCGATTTGTTTACGCTGTAGTTAAGCGAATAGTTTACAATCCTCGGATACATCAGCGAAAGCGTTATAACTATGCTCATTACTGCGGCGGAGAGGGTCATGTACACTCCCTTGCGTTTCTCGATTTCATTCAGGTTGATGACCGAAACGTAGAAAAAGAAAGCCGTCATGCCGAATGAATACTGCTTGCCGATATCGCACTGATAATAATAATCCGAAAGGAGGTTAATCAGCAGCGGACAAACAAGAATGAGCCTTGAAAATTTCTTTGTCATGAATGGAAGCATAGCCAGCGGAATGAAAAGCTGCAAGAAATATGTCAGCTTTCCGCTGTCGGAGGACGAGGATCTGAAAAGCTCGTTAAACACAAGCATCGGGGTTTTGAAAACTGTTTTAATAACTCCCAAAAGGCCTTCGTTCGGAAGCTTCAGATTTGCAAATCTGTTAGACATTATGCCCTCGCCGAAATGTGAAATGTAGAACACGGCAAAGCCGAAATAGACAAGCGAAAGAGCCATTAAAGCAATAGCTTTTTTGTAGTCCTTTCTTGCGGCAAGGATATAAAAGGCAAAGATGAATACATATGCAAAGGCTTCTTCCTTAACCGTGAGCACAAGAAAAGCGAAAATAAACATCGGAATTTTCCTGTTCGTTTCATAGAAATAGAACATCCACAAAAGCAGCGGAAGAATGAAACAATTCTCATGGAAATCATAAATACAGCCGAAGCAAATTGCCGGATATGAGCAATAAGCTATTGTCAAAAACATCTTTATTGTCGCATTGAGCTTGTATTTTTTCATCAAAAGCCAAAGCGGAATCGCTCCGCTCATAAGTAAGAGAACCTGAGCGATTTGCAAGGTAATCGGCGATGGAAAAATATAATAAATCGGCACAAGCAAATAGAGAATAGGGGAGAAGTGAACCGCAAAATGTGAAAGCAGAGTGTCCCTTTCGCAGGTTGAAAGCGGCTGAAAGCTCTCCTTGAGGTTATAATAAATATTGCAGAAAATGCCAAAATCAAAGTTAGGCGCAGTGTAAATCAAAACACGCATAACAACGATTGCGCAAATAAACACGGTGAGAATAAGCGACATGCCTATCGCCGTTATCAGCCCGACCTTTGGTTCAACATCAATCTCGAGCTTGGCGAGATACGCATATCTTGCGGCAAGGAAAATCAGAACGGCAAATCCGATAATGGCAATCTGGTTTTGCACCTTCATCGAAGCTTCAATCGCCAAAAGGCTTGCCGAAGCGAGAACGCATATCGGTACGGTTTTGTCACTGTCAAAGAAATATCTTATTGCGGTCTGAGCGGCAAAAAAGACAAGGAACAGAGCGAGTGCAACGAAGAAATTGATTGATTGAAAAAGTCGGGCATTAATCGAATCTTCCGTGCTGAAAAAGAACAGAATTGCACCCATGAGAAACCACGACGAAAAAAGTTTAGCAAGAAAATCTTTGCTGATCGCCGAAACAATTTTATTTTCTTTTATTTTCATATTTTCCGCACTCCTTTCTGTGTGATTTCCACCTCAAAAACCACTGTGAATCGAACAAGCCTGCAATCACATGCTCTCGGGAACGGTTATGCGAAGCATTTCAAGAATATTCTTGATAGTGTCCTTGACGCAGACGCAGAGATACAAGCGAGCCTGCATAAGGGCTTCATCGTCGCACTGAACACGGCATGCATTATAGAATTTGTGGAAAAGAGTTGCAAGATCGACAACATAACGGGTTATCTTTGCCGGGTCATAGAGCTTTGCCGAGTTGATAATCTCGTTTGTGAGCCCTGCAAGGTGTCTGATAAGCTCACGCTCCTCCGGAGCCTTGAGCGCTTCAAGCTCTCCCTCGGTACAGTCACGGGGATCAATGCCCTCCGCTTTAAGTTTTTTGATAATGGAACAGATTCTTGCATGAGCATACTGGCAATAATAAACAGGGTTCTGTGAGCTTTGCTCAACCGCAAGGTCGAGATCAAATTCCATCTGCGAGCCGGGTTCTCTCATGTTGAAAAGGAATCTTACTGCGTCAATAGGGATATCTTCGAGCAGGTCAACAAGCGTAATGGCCTTGCCTGTTCTCTTTGACATTCTGACAACTTCGCCGTCACGGGTAAGACGAACGAGCTGCATGAGGATAACGTTCAGTCTGTCGCCTCCGACGCCGATTGCATCGAGTGCGCCCTGCATTCTTGCAACGTGACCGTGATGGTCTGCTCCCCATACGTCGATAGCCGTATCAAAATTTCTGACCGAGAGCTTGTTGCGATGATAAGCAATATCGGCCGCAAAATATGTCGGATTTCCGTTTGCACGGATAAGAACGTCGTCTTTAAGCTCAAGCTTGTCGATATTTTCCTGAGAAAGTCCCTGCTTTTTAAGACGTTCCGTCTGAACCTCAATGTTCTTGTACCAGAGTGCGCCGTCCTTTTCATAGGTCAAGCCCTTTTCTTTCATAAGCTTGATCGTGTCGGCAAGCTCGCCGTCATTATGAAGAACGCTCTCGTGGAACCATGTATCGTATTTGATTCTGTACTTTGTAAGGTTATCTTTCATTGCCTGAATGTTCTTCGGCAAAGCGAAGTCAACGAGAGCTTTTCTGCGCTCTGCTTCGTCAACATTTATATATTTATCTCCGTAAACATCGGCAAATTCCTGCGCACGAACCTTGATGTCCTCGCCGTGGTAGCTGTCCTCGGGAAGCTCAACTGCGTCCTCGCCCTTATAAATCTGCTGATATCTTACGTCGAGCGAAAGAGCAAATTTATCAATCTGATTTCCGGCGTCATTGATATAGAATTCACGGCTGACCTCATAGCCTGCACAGTCGAGCACTGCGGCAAGACAGTCGCCGAGTGCGCCGCCACGGGCATTACCCATATGCATAGGTCCTGTCGGATTGGCGGAAACGAATTCAACGTTTATCCTTTTGCCCTTGCCGTAATCCGAGCGGCCGTAATCCTTGCCCTTGGCACGGATATCCTTGAGAATATCGGCATAGTAGCGGTCGCCGAGATAGAAGTTGATGAAGCCCGGGCCGGCAACCTCGACACGCTCAAAATATGTGCCGTTAAGATCGGCTTCGGCGATAATTGCATCGGCAATCTTTCTCGGAGCATTTCTAAGCTCCCTTGCCCATGCCATTGCTGCATTGGTTGAAAAATCGCCGTTTGCTCTGTCGGCGGGAATTTCAACATTGAATGAGCCTGACGGAACGGAAGCAAGCACGCCCTTCTCGGCAGCCTTTGCCGAAGCGTCGGCAATTATTTTTTTCAGGTCATCCTGAACCTTGTTTACTATATATGACATTTATATCATTCCTTTCGGTTTGAGGAATTTTACGGTTTCTCTTATTAAATGGCAGTGCACTTTTTTACTCAGCTTCCTCTTGGTTGAATTAAGGGGAGGATGAGTAGCTTTGCTGTTTCTTATAATATATTTTTCTCCGCCGTTATGCGGATTCTGTTTTTGCTCAAAAGTGTTCCCTCTGCGTCAAGCTCATAGGCAAATTCAAGCTTTATGAGCCTGCCTGCTTTGAATTCCGAGGCTACCATATAACCGGAAATCCCCATCATAAAGTTGCCCACGGGCGTTGAATAACAGCAGATATTCCTTCTGCCTTTTTCAATCTTCATGACGGTGTTGTATGCCCCCTCACGGGTTATCTCAACACAGCAGCCTCCGGTCACGCTTATACAAGTCCTGCAGCCTTTCATTTCATCCGACGGTTCGTTGTATCTTACGGTGTAGTGACCTGCACTGCCCTCAATATCGGCATTGGTTATCATTTCGGAACGCTCGGGCCGGCCGTCCGTCAGGTGCATATCGTGGATCGTAATCAGACAGTTCATTTGTCCCACTTCTCCATTGCAAGGGTAAGAAGTCGGTCGATCAGCTCGCTGTAGGGAATTCCCGAAGCGGCGAACATTTTGGGATACATTGAGATTGAAGTAAAGCCCGGGATTGTGTTAGGCTCGTTGAGCATAACCTTTCCGTCGCTGTGTCTTACAAAGAAATCAACTCTTGCAAGTCCGCTGCAGCCAAAAGCCTTGTATGCATTGCAAGCCGCCGATCTGACCTCGTCAATCTTCTCCTGCGGCAGCCTTGCCGGGATATGGAGCTCGCTTGCCGGGTTGACATACTTTGCTTCATAATCGTAGAAATCGTTGCAAGGAACAATTTCGCCGCAGATTGAGGCTATCGGCTCCTCATTGCCGAGAACCGCACACTCAACCTCCATACCGTCAACGCCCTCTTCAAGGACGATTTTGCTGTCCTCATTGAAAGCCTTGTCAACAGCTTTTTTGAGCGAATCAGTATCAACGGCTTTGGTTACGCCGACCGATGAGCCTGCATTAGCCGGCTTGACGAAAATCGGGAACCCGAGATATTCCTCGGCCTTTTTATTATGCTCCTCCGGGGCTTTGTCATATTCGTATTTGCTGAATCCGAGCCATTTCGCCTGCGGAATACCTGCGGCATCGGCAAGAGTATTTGTTATTGCCTTATCCATGCAGCAGGCCGAGGAAAGTGCATCACAGCCGACAAACGGAATTCCGGCAACCTGGAGAAAGCCCTGAATCGTTCCGTCCTCACCGTTCTTGCCGTGGAGCACGGGAAAAACAACGTCTATATGTATTTTTTCAATTCCGTCATCGTTGAAAACGAGAATTCCGTGATCCTCACGGTCGGGAGAAATAACAGCCTTTGTAAGAGCCTTTTCGTCCTCAACCCATTTGTCCTCGGGGAGCTTTGCAACGTCGCCGTCATACTTGAACCAGCGGCCGTCCTTGGTGATCCCGATAAGGATAAGATTATATTTATCCCTCGGAGCGTTCTCAATTACGGAGCGTGCGGAAACGACGGAAACATCATGTTCACTCGACACGCCGCCGAAAAGAATAAGTGCGTTTTTCATTGGAGTCACATCCTAAAATAATGATATATTAACAGGTATCTTCTGTGTTTTTATTGAAAAACGACCGCCGAAAAATATGCTGAGTCTAAATCAGCGGTTCCCATACCTATACACAATAGTTTATGTTAACATATTAGTCAAATCAAGTCAAGAAAAAT
>OLYN01001897.1_pt1 | contig 10142 bp, 6 predicted proteins | sample 1674231 | NCBI WGS metagenome assembly OLYN01 (sample SAMEA103958153, study PRJEB25191) | human gut metagenome
AGGGGTTCGGTATCTTGACCCGTTGGAAAAGATTCTTGAAGGGGCTCAACCCAATACACATTCTGAAAAATTCAATGATCTTGTCCCATACATCATAATCAATTATAACAATCCGGATGCCCGTTGGGTGTATAATACGGCCCTTTTTGTAAAGGGCAATTCATCCGCATCGTACCTTGATATCCGTGACAGGCTTCTTCCGAATGAATGTGTGGTAGAGATTGTCAGAGCACCTTCTTTGGATTTTGGCGCAGATAAATACTTTGCCATATTACTTCGTAATGGGTGGAATGAGCCGAAACTTATTGGTTTACCGGATTCTGGACAGATGTCAAGTTTTCTGCTGTACAATAATATCTATGCGTCAGCAGATTCTGAGGTATATAAACATATATGGAAACCTATTGAAAAGCATCTTGTACCCGGAGATGTGGTGTACTATTCTCCGGATGGTTTGATGAATCTGATGAATATATCTGCCATTTCGGATGGTGAAGGTATGTCTGTTTCTGAAAAATACCATCTTCGCCAATGCGTATCAACGGCGAATGTGGATAACAGGGCTTTTTATTCGGATAATCAGACTGTCGTATTGTTTGGTGGACTTGACTACGGAGATGGTTTCTTTAAACCACTGAGTGGCGCTGTTGATGAAATCAAGGAAATCGCGACTTTGGCTGAGGATTATGGCAGGACTGTAGATGTCAATTCTGGACTTAATGGTTCAGAACGTGCATTCCGTTCATTGTCAGGCTCCTTATCTTCGTCAATTCTTCACATTGCCACTCACGGCTTTTATTTCACTGCTACAAATGTCCCACAAGTTACCTGGTTTGACAAAATGGATTATAAAGACAATCCATTGCAAAGATGCGGACTTATTCTGTCAGGTGGAAATACAGCGTGGAATGCGGTTGCGAAGTATGACGAAATAGATGACGGGATATTGACCGGAGCTGAAATTGCGGAACTTGACCTTTCTTCTTTCAATCTCGTGGTTTTGTCCGCTTGCTATACAGGACTCGGTGACATCGCTCCAGATGGTATAGCCGGCTTAATAAAGGCATTCAGAAATGCCGGTGTGAGACACCTTATTGTAACATTGGACAAGGTCGATGACAAAGCCACATCTCTATTTATGAAAAGTTTTTATGAACAATTGCTTTGCGGAGTGGAAATGCATACAGCATTTGACGATGCTGTAAGGTTCATAAAAAGCACGCCAGAGTATTGTGCTGCTCGTTTCTGGGCCCCATTTATACTGCTGGATTTATAAGATTATTTAGAATATCTCCTCCAACATCCTTGCAGCATCATCGGCATAGTACCCTCCTGATTTTTTGATTTTTACAAGCATAGGCTTTGCCTTTGACAATTTGCCTTGATGCATATATGCCAATGCAATATACCATTCGGTAGTTTTTCTTGCATATTCCCGATTCTTTTTGTCAATGAAAACATTGTGGTTATCGTTGTTTGGCACTTCGGTATCATCAATCTCCTTTAATATATCTTTTAGAAGTGACAAAGCCCCTTCCGTATTCCCGTCTCTCAGTTCAAAAACGGCATTTTGTATATTGGTGCAGACACCGGAAGTGGCGACATCACGATATGTTTCTTCACTGGAGATATATCTTTCGCTCAGTTCAATTCCTTTCTGAATCTGCTCGGCAGTAGGGGAGAATAAGGTAACAACTGCCAATACCACCGCGGCGGCGACAGAAATAGCGCCTGAAGCAGACCATATTATGCGTCTGCGCATCCGGGATTTGCGTTCATCGCGGCGGATTGTGTTTTCAAGCGCCTGGAGCTGCTTCCTGGCTCCGTTCTCGAAGACTGCGTCCTCAATGAGCCTGTCGAGTTCTTTGTTGTCGATTTCGTTCATAGTCCCAGCTCCTTATACCTTTGTTTGACGATAGTTCTTACCTTGCCTTTGCAGCGGCTCACCATAGTTTTGACTGAATCTGCGCTCTCATAACCCATCGCGCTGGCAATCTCGGATTGTTTCTTCTTTTGAAAGAACTGCATCTCCAACAGAGTCGAACACGGATGCGGAATGTTGCGCACTATTTCGAGAACGACTTGCAGCCTTTTTTCTTTTTCCTGCGAATTATCCTCAATTTCAGGCAAATTCTCGATTATTTTTGCGCAGTCGCTCTCGCTGTCCCACACAACAAGTGGCAGATGAGCCTTTCTGAGCCTGTTATTTCGGATATATTTCCCCGCTGTGTAGAGATAGGCTCCGACCTTATGGTTTTCCAGAGCAGTAAGTTTCCCTCGCTGAACATTCTGCATGAGACAAATCACGGCATCTTGAAACAAATCTGATGCGTCGTCCCATTTAAGTCCGAGAGATGAGTGGGCGAAAGACAGAAATCCGCCACGGAATGAACGATAAATGTCATCCATGGCGGAATTGTCTCCGTCAATAAGTCGCTGAATATAATTCCCGCAGGTCATTTTCTCGAATTATTTAATATAAAAGTCACCGTGCAACGCAGCAATCCGCCGGCTCCTGCAACTTTTACTCGTTGTCTTTCTGCAAATTCTGCAGAAAGGCCTCATTAGTAGGATACTTCCGCATCCGCTCCTGCAAAAGTTCCATAGCCTCAATGGAGTTCATATCAGAGAGGAAGCGGCGTACCACCCACATTCTCTGCGCAACTGCCGGGTCGTAGAGCAAGTCGTCGCGGCGGGTCGAGCTGAGAGTTACGTCGATGGCCGGGAATATTCTCTTGTTGGCGAGCTTGCGGTCGAGCTGGAGCTCCATATTGCCGGTACCTTTGAATTCCTCGAAAATCACATCATCCATCTTGGAACCGGTCTCCGTGAGGGCAGTCGCAATGATGGTGAGCGAACCACCGTTCTCGATGTTGCGGGCAGCTCCGAAAAATCTCTTCGGCTTATGAAGCGCATTTGCATCCACACCACCGGAAAGGACCTTACCGGAAGCCGGCTGCACCGTGTTGTAGGCACGTGCAAGGCGGGTGATGGAGTCGAGGAGGATGACAACATCGTGACCGCACTCAACCATACACTTCGCTTTCTCCAACACCATATTGGCAACCTTCACGTGTTTCTCCGCAGGCTCGTCGAAAGTGGATGCGACCACCTCGGCTTTCACCGTGCGTGCCATATCCGTCACCTCCTCAGGACGCTCGTCAATGAGGAGCACAATCATATAGACTTCCGGATGGTTGTCGGCGATAGCATTTGCTATTGATTTGAGCAACATTGTCTTACCGGTCTTCGGCTGAGCCACGATGAGCCCGCGCTGACCTTTTCCTATCGGAGTGAAGAGGTCCACAATACGGCAGGAGAGGTCGTCGTGACCGTTGCCGAGGAGGTTGAATTTCTCATCAGGGAAAAGCGGGGTGAGGAAATCGAACGGAATGCGGTCGCGGATGGACTCCGGTGAACGTCCGTTTATGCTCTTCACACGCACGAGAGGGAAGTATTTGTCTGTGTCGCGAGGCGGACGGATGTCTCCCACGACTGTGTCTCCCATCTTGAGGGCGTATTGCTTGATAAGTCCCTGTGAAACATAGATGTCGTCAGGGGAGCTGATGTAGTTGTAGTCGGAAGAACGGAGGAATCCGTAGCCCTCCGGAAGTGTTTCGAGCACTCCCGTTGCCTCGACTGTGCCCTCAAACTCAATTTTCGGCTGCTGAGGCTTCTGCGGCTGGTTGTTCTGGGCATAGTTCTGCCCACCGTTACGATAGACTTCCTGTCCGTTGCTCTGCTGTTGATCGCGCCCATTGCCATTTGGATTGTTCTTTTGGCTGTTGCGTTCCTTGAGTTTCCTTGTTATGGCCTCTACTTCAGCATCGAGAGCCGGATCACGTTTGATGGCATTCTTCGGAGCCGCTGCAAACTCTTGAGATTCAGAAGCCTGTGACGGTTTCGGTCGAGTTGCCTCTGGCTGCTGTGCCATGGACTCCGGTGTCACGACCTGCTGTGCAGCATTGTCTTCGCTTCGAATATCTTCCTTACTGATGCGGTTCCTGCGACCACGCTGCTGTGGCGCAGCTTTTTCAGTCACCGTTTCAGAACCGGTAGCTTGATGTTCCTTGTTTCCAGCTTCTGGGGTCTTCTGTCCTGCCTGCTCTTTTTCCACAGCAGCTACACTCTGTCCCGACTGCTCTTTCTGAGATTTCCGTCCTCTTCGCTGCTTCTGTTCCTGCTGGGAAGCACTATCTTCTGCCCTCCGAGTCTCTTTCTGCTCTTCGGCCACGGCCTGGTCCTGCTTTGCACTATCATCGCGCCGTGGACGTCCGCGCCGAGTTTGCTGCTGTTCTGGAGTACTGCTCTCCTTCTGCTCTGAAACCTGCTTGTCATTTTTCGCGGTCGGCTTCTGGCCCATAGGCTCAGTCTGCTGCTTCTGCTGCTTGGATTCAGTCTGCTCGGCCTCTGCGTTAGGCTTGTCAGTATTCTTGCGAGGTCGTCCTCTGCGTCCCCTTGTCCTCTCCGGAAGCCCTGCGGCTATTCTCGCAGCCTCCTTTTCGGCCTCCTTCTCCGCCTCGTGTGCCGCTTTTGCAGCCGCCTCCGTATCCAAAATGGCATAGACAAGGTCATCCTTGGACATTTTTTTAACGTTCTTAATCTTGAGTTCAGAAGCGAGTTCCACCAGTTTTTCCTGGTCCATCTCCTTCAGTTCGAAAATCTTATGCATAAAAAACTAATTAATATTCTGATGATCTGTCGGGGCAAAGAACCGCCCCAAAGAGAATTGACATGGCAAAGTTATAAATAATTTTTTAATTACCTATAGTCGTTATCCCAGAACGAACTGCTCTTCTTATACTTCAGCAAATCCGCCAGCGCTGCCGCATTCGCCGCAATCCTGAAACTCCATGACTGCCACTTTCCCGTAGGCACCCACGAGAATGAAATGTTGAAACAATGCAAATCGTAAGTCGCTGAAATCTGCGTAGTTGTCAGCTTCATTGCCATAATGTCGAAGCCTGTCTGCATGTTGATTGACATCTTCGGGGTAATCTTTACATTTCCCGAAATCCCAAGCGTCTGGTTGAAACGATGATTCGTGATAAGTTGCTGTGTCTCCGAAAGATACGAGTATGACTTACTGTAGGAGAACGAATAGTTGAAGTTTACCGACCACGGAACGTTAGGATTCATATAATACAACCATCCACCCGGTATGTATTCGCCGGTCACAGGATGATAGTAAATCCTTGTGTAATAGTCCGCAGGATTGCCTCCGGCCTGCTTTGTTCCATCGTTTCCATTTATTTTGCCCTCGCCTGAAAGTGAATAGGAAAGTGAAGCGCTCGCGTTTGTCATACGCAAAAGCGGTCCTCCGGCAGCGATGCTGAACTTGTTGTATTTACGTCCGCGACCATCCACCGCATAGGGGTCGAAGTTGCAGTTTGCGCTTATTCCCAGCTTTCCAAACACCGAAGTCGAAAGTGAAACGCCGACATTGTTCATTTTCAGCGAGTCTGCGAGAAAATTATAGCCTGTGTTGAAGTTCAACTGGTCAATGAGCTTGATTTTCTTCGATCCTGTGCCCGTGGTGTCGCGAAGGTCGCGCACTTTAGCCTCGAAGTTGTTTCCTATGCTCAAGCTGACGCTTCCCGTTTTTCCCTTTCCCGGGGCGGAATAGAGGGCTCCGCTGTAATTATATATGTTATAGTCTTTTGTCACGGATTCCTTCGTCTTTGGATCCGTGTACGTTAGTGTCCTCCACCCGTTGAATGCAAGTCCCTTCTCAGGGGAGAAGTTCATTGAGATTGACGGTGATACCACATGCCTGATTGCCTGCACCTTACGGTGTTTTCCGAAATTGAACATACCGTAGAGACGTGTGCTCATCGAGATTCCTCCGGAGTACGTGTGCGTCGCACCGAATGTCCCGAACTGTTTTCCGAGATTTGTCTGGACAATGCCCGTACCTTCGACCAGATTTCCTTCCGCATCATATTGAGGTTCAATAAATTTCATTTCCTGCGACCGGAAGTGCCAGTTCATTCCGTAACTGATGCTCGGAGTGACATTTATATACTTGAAGAGCGTGAAATTAGGCAGTCCTATCTGGAAGTTGTGAGTCATTCCGTTTTGGAACTTGTCCGCAAATCCCGGCTGCCCGAATTCCTTTGCCTCGAAGTTTATCTTGTTTTGGAGCGTCGTGCTGTAACCTATCGAGAATTTTTCGTAAAACTTTTCCTTCCCGACACGATTCTTTTTCTTGAACGGATATATCCTGCTCATGGAAAACGTGACGTTAGGGAGCGTGAACGAATAGTTACAGAGCGTGTCGCGCGTATTCTGGCTGTGGAGGGCGTTCACCGAGAGGTTGAACTTTCCGTTCCAATTCTTGGAAAACGATATGGACGATGAAATCTGATTCTGCAGAGCCTCTGACACAGAGTGTGAATTATACCTGCTGTTCGCCGGGCTGGAGAAGTTCACCGAAGCACTGAAAGACACTCCCGGAATTGCCTTGGAATCCTGCGAGTGGCTCCATTTCACACCGAAGTTTCGGCTCTGGAAAAAATCCGCCGCACCCTTCTCTCCGGTCTGGTCATTCGAGAAGTTGAATGCGAAAGTGCCTGTACATTTGTAGTTTACCTTATAGCGTGAGTTCACGTCCACGCTCCATGAGCCTAGAGTGTAGAGGCTTGTCGTGAGCGAAATGTCGAAATAATCGCCGATGACGAAGTAGAGGCCGAGGTCGCGCAGGTAAAACCCTCGTGCTGTCTCCTCGCCGAATGTCGGAATCAGGATACCCGTCGCCCTGTCCGGGCGCTTCGGAACGAATCCGAACGGCAGGCCTATCGGAAGCGGCACTCCCATAATCACAGGATAGGCCGGTCCGAAGACTGTCTTCTGGGACGGTTTCGTGATGACCTTGGCAGCCGTGAGGCTTAGGTAGTAATGCGGCTCCTCGGCATCGCAGACCGTGTATTTTCCTTTGGTGATGTTGATGGAATTATCCGGCATCATCTTGATGTTCTTTCCGTGGAGAATGCCGTCCGCTTCCTGTGTCACGATGTTGGTTATGCGCGCCTTGCGGCTCTTGAAATTGTAGCGCAACTCCTCCATCGTGTAGGACTTGCCGCCCTGGCTCATCGTCGGCTGTCCGGTGATGTTTCCGAGCGTATCCTTCGTGCCTCTGGCATAGACTGTCTGTGTCTGGAGGTCATATTCCATGTAGTCAGCAGTGAGTTTCATGTCCCCGTATGTCACGGAAACATCGCCGTAGTAATAAATCATCTGTCGTCCCTCGCTGAAATCCTCGATTATCGAGTCCCTTGCGGTCGAGAACGCCGGTCGTTCCAGCGAAGACTTGCTGAGCATCTCTACGGAATCTGCGCGGAATATGGAGTCCGCGAGGTGAATGGAGTCCCTGACGGCCTTGAGCGAATCCGCAGCAGCCTTCTGCGCGCTGTCAAGCACCGGAGCCGCCACTTCTGTCGTTGCCTTCTTCCCACGTCTGCGCGAGCGTCTGTTGTCCTGAGATGACGGCAGCATGAATGAACAGAGCACAAGCAGTGTGAGCACTGCAAGTACAGCGTTCTGCAAGTTATTGCGTCCTAAGGTTTTCTGCATCTGTCGTCTCAACTGTTCAATTTTATGCTCCACTTTTTCTACATTCGGCACAATCAAAGTGATCTTTGCTCTGCTCCGTCTTATCGAAAAGAATCGGCAAAATCAAACTTTTTTTATAATTTTGCAACCGACAAAATTACGACTATTTTCGATTATTAGCAAACTGTGTGCAGTTTATGAACTGTTTTTTCAAATTTTTCAGAGTTGTTTCGTTACTCTTCACGTTCTTTCTCCCCGTCATGCTCGGGGCTCAGGATGGTCGTTTGGGGCTTAACACCGTCGTCATAGACCCGGGGCACGGAGGAAACGACCCGGGCTGCATATCCAAGGACAGGAAGACAAGGGAAAAGGATCTCACCCTCGACATATCAAAGCGCCTTGCCGGGAAAATCCGCGCGGAGTACCCGGAGATGAAAGTTCTTCAGACTCGTAACACTGATGTTTTCATACCTTTGGTACAACGTGCCCAGATTGCAAACAGCGCTCATGCAAATTTGTTTATATCCATTCATATAAACGCCACCACAGGCACTGCCGCGAACGGGTACTCCGTTCATGTGCTCGGTCAGTCGTCGAAAAAGGGACGCGACCTCTATTCGAACAATTTCAACGAGTGCGCCCGCGAGAACTCCGTGATTCTCCTCGAGGACGACTATAGCACGAACTATCAGGGTTTCGATCCCAACGACCCCGAGTCTTCAATACTATTTTCCCTGATGCAGAACGCCTATCTGGAGCAGAGTCTTATGTTTGCGGACGATGTCAACCGTGCGCTGAAGCCGGGCCCGTTTCGCACGAGCAGGGGAGTGCACCAGGACCCTTTCCTCGTCTTATGGAAGACGGCTATGCCCTCTGTTCTTATCGAGTGCGGTTTCATAAGCAATCTGAACGACCTTTCCACCCTTCGCAGCGCTGCCAAACTTGATGAGATTGCCGAGGGCATCTTCAAGGCCTTCAAACAATTCAAAGCAGACTACGATCGCAGTTTGAACGTGACCATACCGCAATCGGCTCAGACGTCTTCTGCAAAACCATCGGAGCCCGAAGCATCAAAAGCTTCGGAAAAACCCACCGCAGAAGAGGCACGTGCAACTTCGGGCGGGCCATGGTTCGGTACGCAGATTCTCGCCTTGAGCCGTAGGCTTTCCGATGACGATCCTGCATTTCACGGGCAGAAAGTCACTGCTGTCAGAGACGGTAATATATATAGGTATATAGCCGGATGTTCCGCTGACCGGAAAGAGGCTCTCGCCGAAAGCCGCGTTCTCAAGAAAACGTTTCCGGATTCATTCCTCGTGCGGGTGGATCAGGATGGAAAGGTGGAGCGTAGCCGCTGATCTGTTGTGCTGCCGGACTGTTTTTAAGTTAGACAGATAATAAGCAAAAATATGAAACATACGAAAGAACTGAAAATCGGAATATTTGTCGTCGTAATTCTCGTCGGCTCATTTTTCGTCATCAACTACCTCCGGGGGAAAGACGTGTTCAACCGCGAGATTGAGCTCAAGGGGCATTTTGATAACGTTGAAGGGCTTGTTCCTTCGGCTGTTGTCCAGTACAGAGGCTTCAAGGCCGGACAAGTGTCAAAAGTGGAATACTGTCCGGAGACCGACAATTTTGAGGTTATCTGCGCGATAGATAAAAAGTTCCGCATCCCGGCTGATTCAAAGATGACAATCTTCAGCACAAGTATAATGGGTGGCAAGGGCATCCTTCTCGAAACCGGAGAGTCAGCGGACATTGCAAAGGATGGGGATGAACTTCCGGTTGCGGTGCAGGCTGACCTTGTTGAGTCGCTTGCCGCGAACATCGGTCCGATTATGGATGCCCTGGACAGTACTTTGGCCAAACTTGACAAAACTCTGGGCGCTGTGAACAATCTTCTTGGAGAAGAAAACCGTGGCAACATTACACTTGCAATCGCAGATCTCAAGAGGACAATGACAAACGTCGCCGCACTCACCGGCAGCCTCAATAACAAGTCTTCTGACATAGAGACTTTCATCTCCGAACTCGGGGCAGTCTCCATAAAGCTCGCCTCAATTGTCGAAAAGGCAGACGGAGCGATGGATGACCTCGGTAAATTTGCCGGCAATCTCGAAAAAAGCGACATAGAAGGGCTGGTAAAGTCCATAACGAATCTCTCAGAGTCCATCCAAAATCCTGACGGTTCAATGGGCAAATTTCTTCACGACGGCAATATCTACAATTCCGCAGATTCGCTTATAAACGAACTTAACGATCTCATCTCTAAAATGAAGGAGAATCCTAAGAAATATATGAAAATATCCGTGTTCTGACACCTTTGTTGCCGGAAATGCTTCTTTTGAATTTTTCAAAATTATAAGTCACTAAAACTATGTGTGATTAAATAAATCTTTGGATGTAACTTATTATATGACAGTACTTTATATTTGAAATATATAAAAACAGAAAATCTCTATCCCGCATATTAAAAAATTATTTATATACAATAGAAAAAGAAATTTTTTATAATTTTTTTTAAAATTAAGTAATTATAATTAATGCAATTAAAAACTTGCAATTTTATTTTTATATTATATAATATT
>OLYN01001908.1_pt1 | contig 10097 bp, 8 predicted proteins | sample 1674231 | NCBI WGS metagenome assembly OLYN01 (sample SAMEA103958153, study PRJEB25191) | human gut metagenome
ATCGCCCGGATTTGCCCAGCTGTTGGTCTGGTAGATGTTACCATGTCCCGACCAAGAATAGGTTGGATGTCCATCATCAATGTCGTAGGTTTCCCAACTCTTATCCACACCGATCATGTATTCATTTTTCACTTTGCCAATGTTGAAATCCCCTTTAATGCCCATTCCTAAGTAAGTCTTCACAAGGAACAGCGGCAAATTGGACATACCGATGTAGTAGTCCCCTTTGCTATTAAGTACTGTAGGACTGCCATCAATAAAACCATACCAATTTTCTTTATGATAGCCAGCATTCACGAAACCAGTCACATGTTCAGATAATTTCTGCTCATGGTTAAATGCCATGATATAGTTTTCATACGCATTATAGGACCAATCAGGCTTTAGACCATTGCTACCACTTGGAGCAGATGGTAAATCGATCAATGTTCCGTTTTTTGGACTAGGCTTTCCATTCTTAAAGGTATTTAAGTTTTTGAAGCCGAGGCTAACCCCATAAGGGCCACCATAATGTTTGGTATGATTATATCCAAAGAGGAAATTGGTCTTTGAGCGCTCTGCTTTGTGATCGATATTGACGAAAATATTCTGCTGTTCCAGCTTTTCGTTATCGATCGCAGTATCCCCATGAATGTTATTCGTAGTAACGCGAACGCCCCATTTCTTATCGCTGCCAAGACGCGTCTGATAATCAACGCCTTCTTCAAAAGAACTGCCGCCACGATACGCCAGTTTCAGATCGGTGGCATTGGTTACTGCTTTCTTGGAGGTATAATCAACGACACCGCCGATAGCTTCACTCAGGCCTGTGCCGCGGACGCCGATATTCGGGCCGGAAACCACACTGACACTATCCACCCAGTAGTATGGGATATTTTCCTGGCAGAGAAGACCTGGGATTCCATTCACATATTGTCTATGACCATTCGTTCTGAATCCACGAATCGCAATATCCTGATACAAGCTCCCGGACTGGATCGTGACAGAAGGGTTCAGCGCAAGAGCTTCGTTGACACCGTTCACAGGAGACGCGAAAGCTTTGATCGTCTTCTGACTGACTTCAGACACCGCAAAAGGGGCATCCATTACATCCTGATGCCCTAACAGTCCAACGCTTGGTTCTTCTTTGATGAATCCACCCGGAAGTGTACCGACAGTATCTTCCGCCTTATCTCTATCTGCATTGACATACACTGTATCCAGTACAGTATCAGCAGCACTACCTACTACCCCCCCCCGAAATTGTGAGCATGAGGGCAGCAGCCAACATCTTATACATTCCCTTTTTCATAACAATTCTCCTCTTTCCAAAATGAGCGGGAAGAAAACGTTCTCCATCAAGAGCCAGTGTGTCCGAGTTTCCACGGCAAAGATGAAAATCCTCATCACCTATTCCCTGATCAGTGATGACCTTCTAAGAGACTATCATAAACCACTTATTTTGTCCAATAGTTTTTAATCTAATTTTATTTTTGTTAACCTTGTATCTCTTGTTTCTAATTTTCATATGATAAGATGTATTCCCCGTAAAAGGACGGCTATCCGCAATGGGTTCCCCAATCATTTCAGCAAAAATAAGAAACGTTCTCTCACGGACCGATCTGCCAACATCTTTTCCCCACGACATAATCCGCCATGTGAATAAATGACTCTTGAATGGCAGATGATTCTATATATATGCGCTCGTTACTTAATAGATTTTAGTGATCCACCATCTATTGTGAGCCACTCGTAAGACGTAGACTTGCAATTTTCATAAAGAAGGTATACAATACAGACATGAAGCCAAGGGCGCATCGTGTGTACACCTTTTCGCGGCTGTTCTCTGATTTCCAGAATTCATTAGCGCTAAGAAATACGACAGAGAGCAGCCGTACGGAAGGAAGATCTTGCTTTGCGCTCCGGCTCATCGGACAGGGCACGGAAATGTCAGTCTTTTTCCCTCACCTGTCTAAGGCTGAACATGTAAGACAAACAAAAAATATCCGGGAAATCCATGCTTTCCACGCTTCCCTGCCCCCTGCGAGGCCGAGCACCGACGACAGCCAGGACGTTCGTACTTTGGTACATTTGACCACACCGGCGCCGATTCCGTGTCCCGCCTGCATTTGGGTAAAGGCAGAAAGCGTTTCCCGGATGTTTTTTGCTACCTCAAACCCCTGCTATACGGCGGGGGTTTTCAATTTTTAACATACATCTGCGTATTCAGACAAAATAAAAGAGAGCCAAATTTCTTTGGCTCTCCAAGTATATGTCCGCAAACATATACCCCAATTCATGTTCAGATTGTATCATCTTCGCAGCTCTTTTTCAAGGCCTTACATACGCTTTTTCAACAAAACTCTTCAAGATAGACATTCGCTTCATTAAATCAGGATGTACGACCATTGATGATACACTCGCACTGACAGAAGACTGAAAGCAAGTTGTTGCATTGATGAAGTTGTCTATAAAAGCTAAGACCTCTTCTTTTTCTATGGCTAAACCAACAAGATAATAACAAATCAAAATCACATAATCCCCAATCGTTTTAAAGTTGATATAGGGTAATTTAACATCCTGCATAAGGCACTGTTTCATGGCCGATGAGGGATCTATGTTTCGAAAGCGCGCATCAAAAACGACTGAATTGTGCGCTATTGCATTTCGTAAGTCCTTCAATGTATAGATATACTTATAGACCAATTCCCGATTGGTATCGCTAGCCAAATTAAAGCCAATAGCTCTGGAAATACTTTCCCGTACTTCTCTGGTCAAGCACGATAAAAGAAATCCCAGATCTCCCATCATGATGATTTCAAAAAGTGCCCAAACTGGTACGCCGGAATAGCCAATATGATTATAGAAATGAGTAATTTTGGGGTTGTTCATTCTATAAGCTCTTGCAAGATCCGTTTGAATCGATTTCTGTAAATTCAGTTTATTTTGCTGGAATCTTTTTCTCTGATCCAAAGTGGAGGAAATCGGCGCATTTCGGAAAGAAAGTACAATATTGTCCATCATAGTTTGTATGCTTTCTGAATTTGTTGCTTCCAGAATGCAGTTGATAGAGACATTCTTTACTGCACTTTCAATAAACATAACCTGGCTGTACATCAATGCTTTCAATGCAGCGTCATACTGAAATAATTCGTAGATCTCATGAAACGAGGTAAAAGGCAATCGCTTTTTCTGAGTTTGAAAGAAACGATATCCCTTGTAACCATGAAAATACCCCATGTTTGTAAGCTGTCTTTTCTGCACATCACCAGAAATCGCAATTCCATGAGAAGAAAGATGCTGCATAAGCTGATCAATCGTCAAATAAGCCATTTTTATTCTCCCAAAAAAGCCTTGAAAAAATCACATGGCAATGAAGCAGTGATTTATCGAATGATTTCGAGCACATCCGTCACGCGATCCACATATGGGACGCCTTCTTTCTCAAACATCGGGATCGCGTCCTTGCCTTCAAGGCCGGTCAGGATGCCGATGCATTTTGCGCCGGCGCGGCGGCTGCCGATGACGTCGGAGTAGGAGTCGCCACAGACGTAGATCTCATCCTCCTTGGCCGGCTGCATGGTCTCTTCGGAGTAGGCCTTGTAGTTGTCCGGATCTCTTCCGAAGATGGCGCAGGAAAAGATGAAGGCATTCGGCTTGTCGAGGACGGGGCCGCCCAGTATGCGGGCTGATTCTTCTGCATCGGAGGCAGTTGCCATGGTGTAGGGATCGAATTCCCCGTACCAGTGGAACAGCTTGAAGGGAATCTCCATCTCCTCTCTGGCACGGCCGGTCGCGATGGCGATGTCATAGCCGCGCTCTTTCAGCGTGCGGAAGAGGGAAAGGATGTGAGCGGCGGGCGCAAGCGGGACTTCACGGGAGAGGAAGCCGGGTTTCCCTGCGCTGTAGGGCATGTGATGCAGGAGCGAAATGAAGGTGTCGTCTCCGAGGTACCAGGCCTGAAAGGCTTCGGTATGGATCTTCCAGAAATCGGAGCGTAGGTCGCCCCAAGAGAGATCGCCATCGATTGTATCCGCCATGGCATCCTTGAGGGCATGGAAGACCTCTTCGCCCTGAAGGCCTTCGGGGACGGCACTCTCCCAGCGATCGAGTATGTCTTCTGCTTTCGGCATGGGTAGTCCCATGAGCTCCTGTCCGGCGCGCTTCAAGTCTTGTGGCTGGTGGAAGGTAAAAGACATTTTTTCTCCGCCGGAGCGTTTTTTATAGGTTTCTGCCATCAACCAGAGGATGGTGATGAGATCGGCGTGTACCATATCCCAGTTTGAATTGATGCCGCGTGCTTTCAGCCAGGATAGCAGTGCGTCATTCCCCCACACCACGCTGCGGCAGCCGGCGATCTGCCCTTCGGTGATGCGCTCCGCATTAAAATCGTCGCGTTCGCCGGGAAGTCCCATGTACGCAGGGCTGTAGAGTATCTCCCATACGGTCAGAGCAGATACATCGAAGTAGCGTTCTTCACTCAAAAGGACGCCGTCTATATCGAAAATGACTTTTTTCATGATTGGTTCCTCCGTGGAAATAGAATGGGCTATCATTTTCATTTATTCTAACATATTTGGGAAATGGGAAGAAGGGTTTAAGGGTTAGCCCGTGGGGCGTGCCGTCCCTTGATGATTTGCGAAAGAGGTTCAGCAGGTTCTATAGGTTCAACGGGTTCAATGGGTTCAACGGGGGTGGTGCGGCGCATTTCGTCATCCTGAGCAGCGAAAAACGTCGTATGTTAAGGAAACGCTGATTAAAAATGGCTTATCTGAAAACAGGAGAACTGAGTCGAAGGATCTAAGCGCCGCGAAGAATGGAGAATAGCGTAAAATGCTTTTCCCCTTGGAGAAGGGGGCGGCCAAAGGCCGGGATAGACTGCCTCGAAGAGGCAGAATACGGCAGAACGGCCAGCGAGTAATATGAGATGGACGGAAGAACGGTCAACGCATGTGCTCTGCTGACCGCTACGGTGAACTGTGCCCCTGCCTATGGGGCACTCTATCCTGCGCCTTTGGCGCGGCCCTTCTTCAAGGGCCTGCTCCGCTGGAGGGATGGCGGTATTCTCATATCGTAAGTGGCATTCAAGTCCCCCGTCACGTCTATAGTGAGTTCGCGTTCAGCGCCATCGTCATTTCTAGCGAAGGCGAGAAACCGTTATCGGTATTCATCTTTTTCACATATTTCCCTAGGGAAACGCTGAACCCATCACAGCAAAAAAGCACATGCGCCTTGCGGCACATGTGCTTTTTCATTATCTCAGATTGAATGTGACCGGTACCTGTGAATTACAGGTGATCGCCACGCCATTCTGTTTGGCGGGGACGAACTGCCAGCCGTAGACGGCATTGACAGCGGCACTGTCAAGGGTGCCGTTCCCGGAAGAGGAAACGACCCATGCGCTCGAGACGCTGCCATCACTCGAAATGGTGAGACCTACGACCGTCGTTCCGGAAATATTCGCTTTGCGGCAGGATTCCGGATAGGCAGGCGCCGGATTGCTCAAAAGCTGCGGTCCCATGGTGACGCCATCTCCGGGACCAGCGCCGTCTCCATTTCCACTGCCATAGCCGGAGCCATTCCCACCGCCGGTACCGGAGCCGGAGCCGGGGCCTTCCCCACTGCCATCTCCGGGTCCATTCCCTGTACCGTTCCCACCGCCGGTACCACTACCGGTGCCGGAAGAGGTGCTCCCCGCTGAAGTGCTGTCCTTAGAATTGGTGTCTGCGGCAGAGGAGGTATCCTCTGATGGCGCCGGAGCGACTTCGTGGACATCGTTTTCTGCTTCGGGATCCGGTTCGGTCTTGACGGGAGGCGGAGCTGTCGGTGTGGCTTTTGCTTCTTTGATCTCGGGGAGTTTTTCTTCCTGCGGTGTTTCTCCCCCGTTTCCACCGCCGCCACCGCCACCGCCGCCCATGGTGACGAGGTCGACTTCGATGGGGCCTTTATTCACAGGAGATGCCGGGAAGAGCAGCATGAAGCCCGTGATGAGCCCCAAGGCGACGACGTGACAGGCAAGCGAGGTCCCCAGAGCGGAGGACCATCGGTACTTGAAAGTACGCATCACACCACCCCTTTAGTCTGACTGCCCTTTGGAGGCAGTGGCAATGCCGATCTTAGAAATCCCGACGGATTTCAGCTGGTCTAAGACGAAGACGAAGTCGCCGTGCTCGGATTTCTCATCCGCACGCAGGACGATGGAGATATCGGGATTTCTATTCTTTTCGATTTCCATGCGCTTCTTGAAGGCGTCCTTCGGGATCTTCTCCTGCTCGACATAGATGGTACCGTCGGATGTTACGCTGATCGGCAGTGTTTTCTGTAGATCGATCTGCGCGCTGGCGGTCTGCGGCAGGTTCAGATTGATGGACTTCTGCACCACCATCGTCAGCATGGACATCATGAAGAAGACCAGCAGGAAGAAGATGATATCGATCATCGGGATGATCATGATCTTCGGCTTCTTCTCTACATTCATTGATTCAAGTTTCATTTCTGATCCGCCTCTACAATAGCCAAATACAGGGAACCCAATTTTTCCATCTGGGAAACGAAGTTAGATACCTGCTGCGAAAGGTAGGTGTAGGCGATAAGGGCGATGATAGCAACGAAAAGGCCGGATGCGGTGCAGACAAGTGCTTCTGCGACGCCGCCGGTGATGGCGAATGGCTGGCCTTCTTCGACCGAAAGGACATTGAAGGAGCCGATCATGCCGATGACGGTGCCAAGAAGACCCATCAGCGGAGACAGGGTGACGATGACGTCAAGGTAGTTCAGGTACGACTTCAAGACGCCTGCGGCATGAGAAGCCGCGCCTTCCAGAATGGCAGTCTGGTTCGCTTTGGAAGAGAGCTGCTCGGCGCCGGAGAGAATGACACCGGCAGGAATGCCGCCATCGGCCTTGAGCGCCGCTTTCAGCCCTTCCTGATCATTGGCTGCCAGGAGTTCCGGGATCTCCTTCGTGAGCTTTTCGATATTCGACCGGTTCGCGTGATAGAAGCGGAAACGCTCGATGAAGATCGTGACAACGATGATAGAGCAGAGAAGCAGCGGATACATCATGAAACCGCCGGCATGAAACAAGTGAAGTACATCCATTTTTCTAAAGACCCCCTGATATAAATAATAATGGCAAGCCATTTCTACATTAAGCTTAGATTACCATTTTAGAGGTGGTAAGTCAAATAAAATTAGTGTTTTTATTTAGCGAGCTTTAATAAAAAAGAATTGGGATGCCAAGTCAGCCCGGGAAGATCGCCCTTTGACGGCATGGCTCCGTTTTCTCCCTACGGAAGGAAGCGGCACGTGTTTCGAAGGCGGAACCAGTCATAGGGAGCCACAAAACGGCTTGGCACAGCTTTCAAGAGAGCACAAACGACCTTCAAGGGGTGAAGCGCACCATTCCGGCATGTGCCATGCTATAATAGCATACAGTGAAAAGATCCCTCTTTCTATTTATGGCGTCATACAAGTATTTTTCGCCGTTTCCTGCATTCATTTCCCAGAAAGGCCGCCCCCATGTCCTCCCATTTCTATATCCGTGATTTCTCAAAACGCACCCATGACGATGCACTCTCCGACAAGAGCCTTCTCGCACTGTCGGAAACGAAGTCGGAGCATACCATCGACGCCTATGAGTCGGACTGGAATGACTTCTGCGACTGGTGCTCGTACCATAAAAAAGAATCGTTCCCGACCACGCCGGAAACGATCGTGAACTATATCAATGATCTGGCGGACTATGCGAAAACGGCGACCATCCGCCGCCGCATTTCCGCTCTGTCAGAGAACTTCAATGCGGCCGGCCTCACGAAGGAGAATCCCGCAAAAGCGTGGATCGTACGAGAAGCACTGATCGGCCTCATACGGCAGAAAGGCATGCTGCAAAAGGGGAAAACGCCGGTGTATTTTGAAGAGCTTCAGGAAATGATCTCCCGCATGGATCTCCGAACGCTTCACGGCCTGCGCGACCGCGCGATCCTCCTCATCGGCTTCATGGGGGCTTTCCGCAGAAGCGAGCTTGTCTCTCTCACGATGGAAGATATCAGAAAATTTCCGCAGGGCATCGTCCTTCACATCAAACGCTCGAAGACGGACCAGCGGGGCGAAGGACAGCAGGTCGGCATCCCCCATCTGAAGAATGTACCTGAAGAAATGGACGGCATCCGTGCGCTCTATGACTGGCTGAAGGCCGCTGATATCCATGACGGCCCGATCTTCAGGAAGATCCTGAAAAATGGTAAGGTCGCTTCGACGCATCTCAGTGAAAATACGGTGAATCTCCTCGTCAAAAAATATGCCGAACTGATCGGTCTTGACCCCACGCTCTATGGCGCGCACAGCCTGCGCCACGGCTTCGCCACGTATGCGGCGCTTCACGGCATCGAGGAGCGTCTCATCATGAAACAGACCCGTCACAAGTCCGTGGAAATGGTGCGCCGCTATATCAATGAAGCGGATGTCTTTACAAATAACCCGCTTTCAAAGATGTTCGGGGAGTGAGTGACTAGTGACTAGTGACTGGTGGCTAGGGATTAGGAAAGTCCCTTCAGTTAAGCAGACCCTTGGTGAAGGGTCGCGCCAAAGGCGCCGGATAGATGTGCCCCAAAGGGGCACCCTTCTATGTACAGGTATAAAATATATGTGAGACTACTTTCCCTTGCTTTCCTCCCGCGCCAGTGTCAGCCGAATATGTAAGGAAACGCCGATTCAACCAAAAAGCGCCGAGAAATCCACTGATTTCTCGGCGCTTTTTATGTATCTTTCAAGAGAGCCTGATGTCTCCTAGTCCCCCAGTCACTTAAGTCCCCTAATCCCTAGCTACTAGTCACCAGTCACTTCTTCTCCAGATATCTCCGCTTCAGCTGTCCGCAGGCAGCCTGGATCTCATCGCCCATCTGCCGGCGGACGGTCGTGCTCTTGCCGTGTTTTTCCAGGATCTCCTGAAAGATCTTGACATCCTTCCAGCTCGGCGGATACAGCTTTATATGCTCGGTACCATTGATCGGGATGAGATTGAAATGGCAATTCATCTTCCCCACAAGGCGGCAGAGCTCTTCCGCATTTTCGCGGGACGCATTCACATCCTTGATGAGGATGTACTCGAAGGTCACGCGGCGGCCCGTCTTCTTGAAGTACCGGTGCGCAGCAGCGACGACATCTTCGATCTTGAAATGGCGGCTCGATGGCAGGATGCGGTTGCGGATCGTGTCATTCGGCGCATGGAGGGAGATCGCAAGCGTGATCGGGAGGCCTTCTGCGGCGAGTCGATCAATCATAGGCACGATGCCGCAGGTGGAGAGCGTGATATTTCTGAGGCTGATGTTCAGCAGCCCCGGATCACTCACAAGGCGGATGAAGTGGAGCACTTCATCATAGTTCGTGAGCGGCTCGCCCGCTCCCATCAGGACGATCGAGTGGATGGGCGCATCGAAAAGCTCGCGGAATGCGTAGACCTGAGCAAGGATCTCACCCGCGGTGAGATTCCGCTCCAGACCGTTTCTGGTAGAGGCGCAGAAAATGCAGCCCATCGCGCAGCCCACCTGCGTGGAGACGCAGATGGAATTCCCATAAACGTGGTGCATACAGACCGTCTCGACGAGTGAACCGTCTGAGAGCTTCACGAGGAGCTTGGTCGTATCGCCGTCATTTGATGTGATATGGCTCATGATCACCGGCTTCTCGAGTACGGCATTCTCCTTCAGCCATTCCCGCATCGGCCCTGGCAGCTGGGTCATATCGTCAAAAGAAAAAATATAGCGGCGATACAGGTAGTCCTGCAGCTGCTTGGCTCTAAATTTCGGGAAGCCATGGCTTGTGATCCATGTTTCCATTTCGGGGAGACTGTGTCCCCAGATATTCCAGGCCATAGAGGCTCCTTTCATGAAATGAGATTTGCGAAATACAGGTGCGCGGCATGGCCGCCATAAGCGGGAAAAGTGACTGATGACTGATCACTAGTCACTTGAGGATCCTAATCCCTAATCCCTAGTCCCTAGTCACTAGTCACCAGTCACTAGTCACTAGTCACTAGTCACTCTTTCCCAATTTCGCCACGAAGAATCCATCGCTCTGTGCCTGATCCGGCCAGATGGTGAGCATACCCTTTTCGGATGCGC
>OLYN01001909.1_pt1 | contig 10097 bp, 7 predicted proteins | sample 1674231 | NCBI WGS metagenome assembly OLYN01 (sample SAMEA103958153, study PRJEB25191) | human gut metagenome
ATGACGTAGGCGGAGTCGGCGACCTTGAGCGCCATGTTCGCGTTCTGCTCGATGAGCAGAATGGATACGCCCTGGCGGTTGATCTGACGGATGATCTCAAAGATATCGCGAACAACGAGCGGCGCAAGGCCGAGCGACGGCTCGTCCATCATAATGAGCTTCGGGCGTGCCATGAGCGCGCGGCCCACAGCCAGCATCTGCTGCTCGCCGCCGGACAGGGTGCCCGCCAGCTGCCAGCTCCGCTCCTCCAGCCGGGGAAACAGCGAATAGACCCACTTTAGATCCTTCTCAATGCCGTCCTTATCCTTGCGCAGATAGGCGCCGATCTTCAGATTTTCCAGCACCGTCAGGTTAGCAAACACCCGTCGCCCCTCCGGGGATTGGGCGATGCCCGCCTCCAGGATCTTGTTGATGGGCTTGCCCAGCAGTTCCTGTCCGTCATAGGTGATGGAGCCGCTGTCCGCCTTTACCAGGCCGGAGATGGTCCGCAGCGTGGTGGACTTACCGGCGCCGTTGGCGCCGATCAGGGTGACGATCTTGCCGTCGGGTACCTCAAGGCTGATGCCGCGCAGCGCCTTGATGCCGCCGTAAGACACACACAAATTCTCAATCTTCAGCATCTTCTGCCACCCCCAAGTATGCGTCGATGACGCGCTCGTTGTTCTGTATCTCCTCCGGTGTGCCCTTGGCGATCAGCTTGCCGAAATCCAGCACATAAATGCGGTCGGCAATGCCCATGACCAGGTCCATGTGGTGCTCGATCAGCAGGATCGTCTTGTGGAAGTGATCCCGGATCTCCTTGATGAACTCCGCCAGCTCCAGCGTCTCCTGTGGGTTCATGCCGGCGGCCGGCTCATCCAGCAGCAGCAGCGTGGGCTCGGTGGCCAACGCGCGGGCGATCTCCAGCCGGCGCTGCTTGCCGTAGGGCAGGCTGGTAGCCAGCTCGTTCTGCACATCCTCCAGCACCTCGGCGCGCTGCTGCGCCTCCTCCTTGGCGTTCAGGTGGAACGCCGCGGTAAACAGATTGCTGGTGCGCCGCATATGCTTGGCGATAAGCACATTGTCAAACACCGTCTGGGTCTTCCACAGACGGATATTCTGGAAGGTACGGGCCATACCCAGCGCCGTGATCTTATCCGGCGTAGGGGCCAGCACATGGTCAGTAAATGCGTAGCTGTCCAACGCCTTCTGGCCCTCCTTCCACGCCTTCAGCGCCTCGTCGTCCAGCGCCTCCTCCGGGGCGAACTGGGCGGTGTACATATCCGCGTGCTCACCCTTATACTGCTTCTTCATCTTTCCGGAGGGATGGTTCCGCACGATGCACGCCTCATTGAAGCGCACCCGCCCGTTGGTGGGGGCGTACACACCGGTGATGACATTGAACGCTGTGGTCTTGCCGGCACCGTTGGGGCCGATCAGCGCCACGATCTCGCCCTCGTTTACCTCCAGATTCAGATTGTCCACGGCTACCACGCCGCCAAACTGCATAGTGACGTTCTCCACGGACAATACGTTCTTGCTCATTTGGACGTCACCTCCTTCGCCGCTTTATCCTTCTTTTTGAACAGCTTTCCGAAGAAGTTGATGATGGCATCCCACGAGAACTCCCTGTCGCCCATGATGCCCTTGCGGAAGAACAGCACCACGATCATAATGATCACCGAGAACACCAGCATACGGAAGCCGCCGCGCATGAATGGGATGTTCACACCCAGATAGGGCATGGGGTCATCCAGGAAACGCAGCCACCATTCGGAGCAGGCGATGTACAGGAAAGAGCCCAGAATGGAGCCGGTCACGGAGCCAATACCGCCAATGACCACAATCAGCAGTATCTCATAGGTCATGGTGGAGGTGAAGGCGTTGGCCTGGATACTGGCCTGGAACATGGCCAGCAGCGCGCCGCTGATACCGGCAAAGAAGGAGCTGATCAGGAACGCCTGCATCTTATGCTTGGCCAGATTGATACCCATAGCTTCTGCCGCCACCTCATCATCGCGAATCGCCTTGAAGGCACGACCGTAGGTAGAGTTGATGATCAGCACGATAATAGCGATGCAGATGCCGGAAACAATGAACGGGAACAGCACGCTGTCGAAGTTGGCGAACTGCCGCAGCAGGTTAGAGGAGTTGGTCAGCGGGCCCACCTTGTTCCACTGAATGATAGCGCGCATGATCTCAGCGAAGCCCAGCGTGGCAATGGCCAGATAATCGGACTTCAGCTTCAGCACTGGCAGGCCGATAAGCCACGCAAACAGCGTCGGCACCACGCCGGCCAGGATCAGACCCACCACCATGGGCAGGCAGAACTGCACGATACCACCGTCAAAATATTGATACACGGCAGCGCGGGAAGCCACGGGAATAGTCAGGATTGCATAAGTATATGTACCGATCATCATAAAGCCCGCCTGTCCCAAAGAGAACAGACCCGTAAAGCCGTTCAGCAAGTTCAACGACACTGCCACCAGGGAGTAGATCGCGCCCTTTTTCAGCACGGTCGCCAACATGGAATAGTGCTGGAACTTGTCCACATACAGCAGGAAAGCAAGGCAGACGGCGGCGAGGATCAGAGACAGCAACAGATTTCTTTTCTTATTGTTCTTCATATCTCACACCTTCTCCGTCAGTTTTTCGCCGAACAAGCCGTTGGGCTTGCACAGCAGGATCACGATCAACAGTGCAAACGTAAAGGCATTGCTGAACACGGCCATATCGGCGTTGGACTTGATAAGCGACTCGCAGATACCGATGATAAACGCACCGATCACCGCACCGGGGATCGAGCCGATACCGCCGAACACCGCCGCTACAAAGGCTTTCAGGCCAGGCATAGCGCCGATCATGGGGCTGACCTGACCATAGTTGGAGAAGTACAGAATAGAGGCCACGCCCGCCAGCAGCGAACCGATAACAAAAGTCACGGAAATAACGCTGTTGATCTTGATGCCCATGAGCTGCGCCGTCTCAAAGTCGCGGGATACCGCACGCATGGCCATGCCGATCTTAGTCTTCTGGATAAGAATGACCAACACCACCACCAGCAAGATAGTCAAAATGGGGGTGATAATGGTGATACGTTTGACATTCAGACTGCCCACCTGCATCACCTGGGTCAGGAACGGGATGTCGGGATACGCACGGGCGATACCGCCGGTGATATAGGTGGCCAGATTCTGCAGCAGATAGCTGACGCCGATGGCCGATATCATCACTGACATGCGGGGCGCGGTACGCAGGGGGCTGTATGCCGCCTTTTCGATCAGAACACCCAACGCCACTGTGGCAATAAGTACCAGGGGAATACACACTGCCATCGGCATCCAGGTGGCGGCATACACCATAAAGAAGCCCGCCATCATAAAGATGTCACCGTGTGCGAAGTTGATCAGACGCAGTATGCCATACACCATCGTATAGCCGATAGCGATCAGCGCATACAGGCTGCCCACCGTTACGCCGGAGAGCAGCAAGTCGATATAATACGCTGCGTCATGCATAAGTAAAGCATCCTCCTTATATGAATCTTGCGCTTTCGGAGACCGGGGACGATGCCATCGGCATCCAAAAACGCAAGAGTCATGAAAGTTGCATTGTGAGGGGAGCGCACGCTCCCCCCACAATGGCTGTTATCCTACAATGAGGTTCGTCTCAGACTCGACGTATGCCGTCTTTTACTCCAAACCGTTGAAGGTGCTGAAGTACACAATCTCACCGTTCTCGATGGTCTTGATAACCGCGTAGTTCTTGATAGCGTCGCCGTTCTCGTCGAACTTCAGGTCACCGGTGATGAGGCCGGAGATCTCCAGAGTTGCCAGCGCATCGCGGATGGTGGCGCCGTCAGTGGACTGGGCCGCCTCGATCGCGCCCACAGCTGCCATGTAAGCATCATAGCCGCAGGGGGTCACGCTGGAGATAACGTCGGACACACCGCCGTTGTTCTCCACGCGGGTCGCATCCTCAGCCACCCACTTGGTGAAACCGTCCACGAAAGCCTTACCGGCCTCATTGGTGGTGTCGGCGGCATCGAAGAAAGCGGAGAAGTAAATATCGGTAGCCTTGCTGCCGGTACGCTGGGCGATGGAGATGTCATCCCAGGTGTCGCCAGCCATGATGGGGCAGGTGATGCCGGCATCGCGGGCCTGAGAGATAATCATAGCCGCGGTCTCGATGGAAACAGGAGCAAAGATGCCGTCGTAACCCTCGGACTTGATGGAAGCCATGATAGTGGAGAAGTCAGCCTCGCCCTTCTGGAACTCCAGAGTGGTAGCCTTGCCGCCCAGACGCTCCATCTCCTGACGGAAGTAGTTGCCGAAACCAGCGGAGTAGTCATCGCCGGACTCGATGATCAGGGCACAGTTGCTGCTACCCTTCTCATTGAACGCAAAGTTGGCCATCACAGCGCCCTGGAACGGATCAATGTAGCCGACACGGAAGTAGTAGTCATTGCCCGCAGTCACCTGGGGGTTGGTGCAGGAAGTGCCGATGGCAGGGATCTTAGCGCTCTCGAACAGAGGGCCGGCAGCAATCGCGCAAGCAGAACCATATGTACCGATCACCACAGACACACCCTGGGAAATCAGGGTCTGCGCGGCAGTGGGTGCCTTAGCCTGGTCGGAAGCATTGTCCGCATAGACCAACTGCACACTGTACTCCTCGCCGTTGATGGTAACGGTGGGCTTCAGGGAGTGGGCATACTCAATACCCAGGATCTCCTTCTTGCCGCCGCCGCCGTTCTGACCGGAAGTGGGCTCAAACACGCCGATCTTAACGACCTTGTCGCCGGAAGCGGAATCATCACCCTTCTGACTGTCGCCCTGCTCACCGCAGGCCACCAGAGACAGAGCCATGACCAGCGCCAGCATCATTGCTAAAAACTTTTTCATGGTAATTCCTCCTAAATTCACCTTGCAGCGGTCAAGCCTGTTGACCGCTCACAGAATATGTGTATTTTAGCGAAAATATTTGGCAAAAACAATTGTAACAACCTCTAAAAATCACAGCTTTTGCATCAGCGACATGGCGTTAAGAATCTGTAATGATCGCCAGTATGTCCTTGATCAGAGGACAAACGCCCTGTGTTGGTAAACTTTCCCCCTTGATTGTCTCCCTATGGCGGACGGTCTGTCCCGTCATTGTGCACAAAACCGGTGCCGCTTTTGCGCAAAAAACCGGCGGGCGCAGATGCGCCTGCCGGTTCCGCATATCGTTATATCACTCTCACTGACGGCTTTCGCCGCTTTGCGTGAAATATGTCTTGAACGTATCGCCGTCCATGGTCTCGTGCTCCAGCAGATACTCCGCCACCGCCGTCAGCTCCGTCTTATACCGAGCCAGTATCTCACGGCATTTTTCGTAGGCCTCGTCGATGATGGCGCGGATCTCCGCGTCCATCTCCGCCGCCGTCTTTTCGGAGTAGGGGCGGGTGTGGGCCATGGACTTGCCGATGAACACCTCGTCGGTGCCGGCGTCAAAGGCCACGTTGCCCAGCCTGGACGACATACCGTAGGTGCCTACCATCTTGCGGGCGATGGCCGTGGCCCGCTGGATGTCGCTGGAGGCGCCGGTGGAGATATCGCCCAGCATCATCTCCTCGGCGGCGCGGCCGCCCAGCAGACCGGCCACCCGGTCCAGCATATAGCGGCGGGACAGGTAGGAACGGTCCTCCTCCGGCAGATAGATGGTCATGCCGCCGGCCTGACCGCGGGGAACGATGGTGATCTGATGTACGGGGTCCAGGTCCGGCAGGGCCTGCATGACCACGGCGTGACCGGCCTCATGATAGGCAGTGAGCCGACGCTCGGCCTCGGGCACCACGCGGCTGTGCTTCTCCGGGCCGGCGATGACCTTGATGACAGACTGGTGGATGGCCTCCTCGGTGATGAAGCGCTGGCCGCGGCGGCCGGTCAGCAGCGCCGCCTCGTTCAGCAGGTTCTCCAGATCCGCGCCGGTAAAGCCGGAGGTGGCGCGGGCCACGGAGCCCAGGTCCACATCCTCCGCCAGGGGCTTGCCCTTGGCGTGTATCTTCAGTATCTCCTCGCGGCCCTTGATATCCGGCAGGCCCACGAACACCTGGCGGTCGAACCGGCCGGGGCGCAGCAGCGCCGGGTCCAGAATGTCCACGCGGTTGGTAGCCGCCAGGACCACCACGCCCTCGTTGGCGGCGAAGCCGTCCATCTCCACCAGCAGCTGGTTCAGGGTCTGCTCGCGCTCGTCATGGCCGCCGCCCAGGCCGCTGCCCCGCTGACGGCCCACGGCGTCGATCTCGTCGATGAAAACGATGGCCGGGGCCTGCTTCTTGGCCTGCTCGAACAGGTCACGGACGCGGCTGGCTCCCACGCCCACATACATCTCCACAAAATCGGAGCCGGAAATGGAGAGGAAGGCGGTATCCGCCTCGCCGGCCACGGCCTTGGCCAGCAGCGTCTTGCCGGTGCCCGGAGGGCCCACCAGCAGCACGCCCTTGGGAATATGCGCGCCCAGCTCGGTATAGCGCTGGGGATCGCGCAGAAACTGGACGATCTCCTCCAGCTCCTCCTTCTCCTCATCGGCACCGGCCACGTCCTTGAACGTGACCTTCTTGCCGTCAGAGGGGATATCCTGGATACGGGCCTCGCCGAAGCGGGCCATTTTATCGTTGACGGCGCCGCCGCCCAGGCCGCCCATACGGGCGATCAGGTTCATCAGCAGGATGAAGGCCATGGCCGCCAGCACATAGGGCAGCAGAGTACGCAGCCAGCCGTTTTCGCTGCCGGCGGCGTAGTCATAGCTGGTGATGATGCCCTTTTCCGCCTGGGACACCACCAGATCGTTCATGTCGTTATAAAACATGTCGAAGCTGTGGAGGGCGCAGCTGACGCTGGAGCCGTCCTGCAGCTTAGCCACCAGGCGCGTGTCGGTGGCGGTGAAGGACTTGACCTTCTCCGCCGTGAAATAGGCGCGCATATCGCTGTAGCTCACGTCGCCGGAACGGCCGAGGTTGCCCACCACCTGGGTGATGAGCACCACCGCCAGCACGATGAACAGCAGCATGACGCCGCTGAAACGTTTTCTTTCCATGTCTCCCCGTCTCCCTTCTCAGCCGATCCAGCGGACGCCCTGCCAGCTTTGGTCACTGCCCACGGAGATGGCCACCAGCATGCGGCCCTGAATGTTGCTCACCGGCACATACGGCTCACCGAGGAGACGGCTGTCGTTAGATCCACCACGATTATCACCCATAAAAAAGATACATCCTTCTGGTACAGTGAAAGTGTCACCCTCATGTCGTGGATAAGTAATCCCCTGGGTGGGCAGGTAGCTCTCGTCCAGCTTCTCACCATTGACGTAGGTATAGCCGTTCTTGAAGGAGAGCGTCTCGCCGGGCAGGCCGACAACGCGCTTCACCAGGACCTTGTTCAGCTCCTCGTCCCAGAAGGTGACGATGTCGCCGCGCTCCGGCACCGGATCGGACACCACATAGGGCAGCCGCCAGCCGATCAGCAGGCACTTGGTGGGGATGGTGGTCTCCATGGAGCCGCTGGGCACATAGGCCAGCTGCAGCAGCACCTTGAACAGCACGAACACCGCCGCCAGCGTCACCAGCAGGTAGCCGTAGTCGTCCCACAGTCTGCGGCCGCGGCTTTTGGCGGGCTTGGCCGCAGGGGCCGCCGTCTCCGCCGGGGCGGGTGCGGCGCTCTCCGCCGCGGCGGGCTGCTCCGCGGGGGTCTTTACCTCGTCGGCCGCGGTGGCCGGAGGTGTGGTTTTCACCGGCTCGCCGGTGGGGGCCAGGCGCTTTCCGCCTTTGTTTTCCATATACTTCACTTCCTATTCTCAAATGCTAAGAGGGATGTTCCGCGCCCTCCCGGCGCGTGCTCTTCTTCCGCCTGCGGCGCGGGGAGAAACCTGATTTTTCGCCAAGACGAGGCGCGGCGACGACGGCGTACCGTGTGTACGTCGAGGAGCCGTAACGAAGTATTGGCGGAAAAGACGCGGTTTTACTTGCTGTAGACCTCGGGCTTGAGGACCCCAATATAGGGCATATTCCGGTACTGCTGGCAGTAGTCCAGGCCATAGCCCACCACAAACTCGTCGGGGACCTCGAAGCCGGCATAGTCGGCGGTAATGGGCTTTTCGCGGCGGGCGGGCTTATCCAGCAGGGTGGCGATGGTGACGGAGGCGGCGCCCTTGGTCTTCAGGTACTCCGTCAGGAAATACAGGGTATTGCCGGAGTCCAGAATATCCTCGACGATGATGATGTCGCGGCCGCTGATGTCGCGCTGGAGGTCGCGGGTGATCTGCACCACGCCGGAGGACTTGGTGGCGTTCTTATAGGACGAGAGGCCGATGAACTCCACCTCGCTTTTCAGCTGGGCGGCGCGGACCAGGTCCGCCATGAAAATGAAGCAGCCGTTGAGAACGCCCACAAACATGGGGTTCTTGTCCTTAAATCTGTCGTACAGCCGGTCGCCCAGCTCCTGGACACGGGCCTTGATCTCCTCTTCAGACAGCAGGACCTTCAGGATATCCTGATCCATATTACTCTTTGCCATTGCTTGTTATCCTCCGTTGTTTTTTGTGATGGTGATGTATATGGTGTTGCCGGAACGCTCCGGCAGGGCTTTCTGGTCAATGCCCACGCGCCAGACGGCGGCGGGACGGCCCACCAGACAGAGGACGGGCCAGGTATCGCGCTCCGGCGGGGCGATGCCGCGCTCGGCGAACAGGCGCTTGAGGCTGCGGCTGCCGCGGCTGCCGGGCAGGGTCAGGCGGTCATCGCGGCGCCAGGGCCGAACGGTCCAGGGCCCGGACCGCAGTGCCAGGGCGTCGGGGACGGGCGCGTCAGAGAGGGTGATGCGCCAGAGGCCGGCGAGGTTATCGCCGGGGCGGAGCGCCGCCTCGTTCAGTGGGGCGGGCGCGTCAGAGAGGGTCAGGGCACCGTCACGGCAGACGGCGGACGCGCCGCCGGGCAGGGAAAGCGCGCCGCCGGTCTGTGCCAGTGTCTCCAGCGCCCGGTAGTGGGCGGCGGTGAAGTCCTTTTTGCCCGCGCCGAGGCGGTCCGTCAGCAGGCGGAGCATACGGGGACGCAGGGCCTCCGGCGCGGAGAGGAGCGCGGCGCAGGGGAGCGTCGTGCCCTCCGGCGGCAGGAGGGCGGCGGCCTGGGCGTCCAGGAGGTCGTTCTCGGCGCGCAGGATGTCCGCCGTGCGGGCGATGTGTGCCGCGGCGGCGGGGTTGATCGCCAGCAGCTGGGGCATGATGTCCAGCCGGAGGCGGTTGCGGGCGTAGTGGGTGTCCAGGTTCGTCTCGTCGGTGACGTAGGGGAGGCGGTTCTGCGCGATGTAGTCATCGATAGCGGCGCGGGGCGTATCCAGTAGGGGGCGGATGATGCCGTCACGGACAGGGGGAATGCCGGTAAGCCCCTGGGGGCCGGTGCCGCGAAGCAGCTGCAGCAGGACCGTTTCGGCCTGGTCGTCGCGGTGGTGGGCGGTGGCGATAAAGTCCGCGGCAAGGGCATCCGCCGTGCGGCGGAGGAAGTCGTAGCGGGCGCGGCGGCCCGTCTCCTCCACCGTCAGGCGCCAGACGGCGCAGAGGGCGTAGACGTCCACCGTTTCGGTGTAGAAGGGAATGTTCCGTTCGGCGCAGAGGGCGCGGACCAGGTCCTCGTCACGCTGGGCCGTGGGACGCATACCGTGGTTCAGGTGGGCGGCAGCCACGCGGAAATCGCGGGCCCGACCCAGCTTCCACAGGCAGTCCAGCAGGCAGACGGAGTCGCGGCCGCCGGACACGGCGCAGAGGATCAGCCCTCCGGGAGGTGGGAACATCTGCCAGCGCGTCATCCACGCGGTCAGGTCCAGGGGCTCACTCATCCTCGTCATAGCGGGTCTCCAGCGTGCCGAAGGCGGTGTACTCGGGCATCCAGCGGAGCTCAACTTTTCCGGTCTCGCCGTGGCGGTTCTTGGCCACGATGCACTCGGCCACGTTGCGCTTCTCGGCATCGCTGTTATAGTAGTCGTCCCGGTAGAGGAACATGACGATGTCCGCGTCCTGCTCGATGGCACCGGATTCACGCAGGTCGGACAGCATAGGGCGCTTATCCTCGCGCTTTTCATTGGCACGGC
>OLYN01001928.1_pt1 | contig 10046 bp, 10 predicted proteins | sample 1674231 | NCBI WGS metagenome assembly OLYN01 (sample SAMEA103958153, study PRJEB25191) | human gut metagenome
CTCGGTGGTGATGGTGCCCGCCGCAAACGCAGGCAGCGCCAGCGTCATCATCAGGACAAGACCGCACAGCGCCGCCGCCAGCTTCGTTCTCTTTTTCATGAGTGCGCTCCTTTGCTGCCGCCCGGATTGCATTTTCCCGCGAAGTGGTCTATAATGATTTCCTGCACGGGCAAATACAGCCCAAAATATTTACTCTATTGTATCACAACCGTTCCTTTTCGGAAAGGTTTCTGCCATAAAAAAAGGGCAAGTCATCGTCGGCTGCGACACCCACGCGCCGGAAAAGCCGGACGCGGTGCCCCTGCTGCGGGAAAAGCAGTCCTGCCTGCGCAGCCTCGGCATCAAAGTGCTGGGTTCTCTGCCCGGCCCCGCCTGAGCCGTTGTACTTTGCCGAAAAGTCTGCTATACTGAAGCTGTCAGAAGGAATTTTGTGAGGGAAACGCGGAGCATTGCGGCTCCGGTCAGGGGAACGTATGAACGAGATCACAGTCCGGCCCATGACGCCGGAAGATTGGTCCGCAGTCGCCAAGATTTATCTGGAAGGCATTGCCACCGAGCACGCCACCTTCCAGACCGACTGCCCGCCTTATACCGCGTGGGATGCCTCCCACACCAAGGAATGCCGCCTTGTGGTGGTGGATGACGGCGTGCTGGCCGGGTGGGCCGCCCTGCACCGGGTAGACCCGCGCTGGTGCTACCGGGGCGTGGCCGAGATCAGCATCTACATTGGTGAGCGCTTCCGGGGCCGGGGGCTGGGTTCCCAGCTCCTGAACGCTCTCTGCCAAGAAGCCGAGGAGGCCGGGTATTGGACGCTGCAATCCACCGTCCTGCAGGACAACGCCGCCTCCAAGGGGCTGCACTTGAAATGCGGCTTCCGCCTTGTGGGCCGCCGTGAGCGGATCGCGCGGGACTGCCACGGCCGCTGGCTGGACACCTTTTTGATGGAACGCCGCTGCAAGGACGATGAGCCTTCCGGCTACCGGAAACTGTAACGAAAACTGAGAAAAGAGCGGGGACTCTGTGTGCGGCACAGAGTTCCCGCTCTTTCTTATCTCGCTTCACCCTGCACAAAGGGGGCCGGAAATTCTCCACCGTTTCTTGGTATAAGCGCCGAAGAGTGTTAATCTTTTTTGACACCCCTTGCAATTCCTAGAAAGTTGGTATAGTATAAGGGCCGAGAGTTATCCTACCGCACCACTCGGAATTGAGAGTGCGTGCGGTATTGCGTTACAAGGAGGTAGATCCTATGAGCAGTCCCCTGCTGGAAGTCAAAGATTTACAGGTCACGGTCGGCGAGGAGCAGAAGGTGCTTCTGGACGGCCTGAACCTGACCGTCAACCCCGGCGAGACCCATGTTCTGATGGGCCACAACGGCGCGGGCAAATCCACCCTGATGAGCGCCCTGATGGGCGACCCCCGCTATACCGTCACCCGCGGCAGCATTGTTTTCCGCGGGCAGGATGTGACCCACGAGAGCGCGGACGTCCGCGCAAAGCTGGGCATGTTCCTTTCCTTTCAGACGCCGGAGGAGATCCCCGGCATCACGCTGGAAAATTTCCTGCGCACCGCACAGGGTGCCATCACCGGCAAGCCCGTCAAGGTTTTCGCCTTCCGCAAGGAGCTGGCACAGCAGATGGAGGCCCTTGGCATGGACCCCAGCTATGCCGATCGCTACCTGAACGTGGGCTTCTCCGGCGGCGAGAAGAAGAAGAGCGAGATCTTGCAGCTCCTCATGCTCAAGCCGAAGCTGGCATTGCTGGACGAAACGGACTCCGGCCTTGACGTGGACGCCGTAAAGACCGTGGCGCAGGGCGTCCGCGCTTACCACAACGAGGAGAACGCCCTCCTCATCATCACCCACAACGCCAAGATCCTTGAGGGCCTGAAGGTGGATTTTGTGCATGTGCTGGACGATGCCCGCATCGTGCGCACCGGCGATGGCAGCCTTGTGAACGAGATCATCGAGGAGGGCTTCCACGCGCTGAAGGAGGACGAAGCGAAATGAGAGCCTTTGAGACCGAAAAGACCGACGTTGCCGAAGTGGACCGCAGCATTTACGACATCAAGGACGCCGCAAACGCCGCCTTTGAGGTAAATTCCGGCCTGACACCTGACATCGTGGCCAAAATTTCCGAGGAAAAGCACGACCCGGAGTGGATGCGCGGGTTCCGCCAGAAGAGCCTTGAGATTTACAACAGGATGCCGGTGCAGAACTGGGGCCCTTCCATCGAAGGGCTGGATATGCGCAATATCGTCACCTACGTCCGCCCCAACACCGAGATGCGGGGCAAGTGGAGCGAGGTGCCGGAGGACATCAAGAACACCTTTGAGCGCTTGGGCATCCCCAAGGCCGAGCGGGCTTCGCTGGCCGGCGTGGGGGCGCAGTACGACTCCGAGGTGGTCTACCACAACGTCAAAGCCGAGGTGGCCGCGCAGGGCGTCGTCTACACCGACATGGAAAGCGCCCTCACCGGCCCCTACGCCGACATGGTCAAGAGCCACTTCATGAAGCTGGTGCCCCCCACCGACCACAAGTTCGCGGCCCTGCACGGGGCGGTGTGGAGCGGCGGCTCCTTCGTGTACGTTCCCGCCGGGGTGCATGTGGAGATCCCGCTGCAATCCTACTTCCGCCTGAACGCCCCCGGTGCGGGCCAGTTCGAGCACACCCTCATCATCGTGGATAAGGGTGCCTACCTCCACTTCATCGAAGGCTGCTCGGCCCCGAAGTACAACGTGGCCAACCTCCATGCGGGCTGCGTGGAAATTTACGTGGGCGAGAACGCCCGCGTCCGCTACTCGACCATTGAGAATTGGTCGAAGAACATGTACAACCTGAACACCAAGCGCGCTAAGGTGGAAAAGGGCGGCACGATCGAATGGGTCTCCGGTTCCTTCGGCTCCCATACCTCCTGCCTCTACCCCATGAGCATTCTGGCGGGCGAGGGTGCCCGGATGGAGTTCACCGGCATCACCTTTGCGGGTGCCGGGCAGGACCTCGACACCGGTGCCAAGGTGGTCCACGCGGCTCCCAACACCAGTTCCCACATCACGACGAAGTCCATCGCGCGGGACGGCGGCATCTCGAACTTCCGCAGCTCCGTCACGGTGCTGCCGGGTGCGAAGAACAGCCGCAGCGCCGTCTCCTGCGAGAGCCTGATGCTGGACGACCGCTCCCGCTCCGACACCATCCCGGAGATGGACATCCGCTGCGACGCGGTGGATGTGGGCCACGAAGCCAAGATCGGCCGCATCAGCGAGGAAGCGGTCTTCTACCTGATGAGCCGCGGCATAAGCGAAGAGGATGCCCGCGCCCTCATCGTGGGCGGTTTTGCAGAACCCATTGCCAAGGAGCTGCCCGTGGAGTACGCGGTGGAGATGAACAACCTCATCCACCTCGAAATGAAGGGCAGCATCGGCTGAAAGGAGGGCCGGAAGTGTTATGAATGACTTGAACATGAATCGTCTGCCGGTTCCTACTTGGAACCAGTGCGGCGTCAACAGTGCTCCCAAAGCAGCGGCGCTGCCGGAGATCCCCGGTGACGACTGGGGTGAAGCGAACATCGCCTTCACCCTGCCCGCCGGGGTCGGCGAAGCCGAGAAGGACTTCACCGCCTTTTCGGAAAGCGGCATGGGCGAGGCCGTCGATACCTATCTGCTGGAAAATGCCACCGTCCGCCATGCGCTGACGGTGGCCGAAGATACCAAGGTGGAAGCGCCCGCCCTCTTTGAGGTCACGCTGGACGCTGCCCACCCCAACGCCCTGAGCGTCCTTTCCGTGGACGCCAAGGCGGGCAGCAGCCTGACCGTGGTGCAGGTGGTGCGGGGCGACGCGGAAAACGGTGCCGCCGCTTCCCTCACCCGCATCCGCGCGGGCGAGAACGCCCACGTCAAGCTGGTGCAGGTACAGCTGCTGGGCTCTCACGCCCGCCGCTGGAACGCCGTCGCCATCGAGGAAGCCAAGAGCGCCAAGGTGGAGCAGGTGCGCATCGAGCTGGGCGGTGCCCTCTCGGCATGCGGTGCCAAGGCACAGCTCGCCGCTTCCAAGAGCGAGTACGACCTTGATGCCGTCTACTTCGGCAGCGGCGACGCCGTGCTGGATCACAACGATGTCTCCGTTCACACCGCCAAGGACACCCTGTGCGAGATGCACACCGCCGGCGTCCTGACCGGCCATGCCGATAAGATCCTGCGCGGCACCATCGACTTCCGCCGGGGTGCCAAGCGCGGCGTCGGCCACGAGAGCGAGGATGTGCTGCTGTTCAGCCCCGCCGCCCGCAACCGCACCGCGCCGCTGATCCTCTGCGGCGAAGAAGAGGTCGAGGGCCAGCATGCTGCCTCCATCGGGCGGCTGGATGAGGCCAAGCTCTACTACCTGCGCTCCCGCGGCCTTTCCGAGGAACAGGCACGCCGCCTGATGGTGGACGCCCGCTTTGCCCCGGCCATTGAAAAGATCCCCCTCGCGGCGCTTCAGGACGAAGTGCGCGAGGCGGCAGCAAGGAGGCTCGACGATGCAGAATCCATGGATTAAGGATTTCCCGATCCTGAGCGCCGACGAAAACGGCACCCGGCTCGTTTATCTGGACAGCGCCGCCACCACCCAGCACCCCACGCAGGTGCTGGACGCCGTGACCCGCTACTACACCCACGACAACGCCAACCCCCACCGGGGCGTGTATGACCTCGCCATGCGGGCCACCGACGCCCACGAGGGGGCCCGGCACCGGGTGGCCCAGTTCTTCCACGCGGAGGACGACGAGATCGTCTTCACCCAGAACACCACCGAGTCCCTGAACCTTGTGGCCTACAGCTACGGGCTCCACTTCCTGCACGCGGGCGACGAGATCGTGATCTCGGTGGCGGAGCACCATTCCAACCTCGTGCCGTGGCAGCGGGTGGCCGAGGCCACGGGCGCAGCCCTCGTGTACCTCTACCCCGGCCCGGACGGCCGCCTGACCACCGATGAGCTGGACCGGAAGATCACCGCCAAGACCAAGCTCGTGGCCATCGGCATGGTGTCCAACGTATTGGGGCTGCGGGCCCCGGTGGAAGAGATCGTGGCCCGCGCCCACGCTGTCGGAGCCGTCGTGGTGCTGGACTGCGCCCAGAGCGCGCCCCACATGCCCGTGGACGTGAAGGCGCTGGACGTGGATTTCGCGGCCTGTTCCGCCCACAAGCTCTACGCCCCCATGGGCATGGGCGCCCTCTACGCCCGCAGGGAGCTGCTGGACAAGATGCCCCCCTTCCTCAGCGGCGGCGACATGATCGGCTCAGTCCATGAACACAGCGCCACATGGGCCGAGGGTCCCCGCAAGTTTGAGGCGGGCACCCGGAACGTGGGCGGCGAGGTGGGCTTTGCCGCCGCGCTGGACTACATCGACCACATCGGCTGGCAGACCATGATGGAGCACGAACACGCCCTGCTGGAGCGGATGCTCAAGGGCATGGCCGATATGCCGTGGCTGACCGTGTACGGGGACCCCACCGCCGCCAAGCGGTTCGGCGTGGTGTCCTTCAATGTGCAGGACGTCCACCCCCACGACGTCGCCACCATTCTGGATGCGGGCGGCGTGGCCATCCGGGCTGGGCACCACTGTGCCCAGCCCCTGATGGACTTCCTCGGTATCGGCTCCTGCTGCCGCGCCAGCGTGGCCATCTACAACACGCCGGAAGACATCGATGCGCTGCTGAATCATCTCGAAAATGTACGAAAGGTGATGGGTTTATGAATCTGAACGAGCTTTACACCCAGATCATTACCGAAAACAGCCGCAGCAAGGAGAACCGCCACCCCGTCGAGGGGGCCACCCACAGCCTTGAGGGCGTCAACCCCAGCTGCGGCGACGACATCACCCTTCAGCTGCGGGTCAAGGGCGGCGTTATTGAGGACGCCGGGTTCATCGGCACCGGCTGCGCCATCTCCCAAGCGTCGGCCTCCCTGATGATCGACCTCGTGAAGGGCCGCACCGTGGAGGACGCACGCCGCCTCATCGGCCTGTATTTTGATATGATCAAGGGCAAGATCACCCCGGAGCAGCTCGACGACCTCGAAGACGCCGCCGCGCTGCAGGGCATCGCCCATGTTCCCGCCCGCGTCAAGTGCGCGGTCCTCGCGTGGCACACGCTGGAGGAAGCGCTGGACGGCGAAGGCACGATTGAATCGAAGTAAAGTTTCCCTTCTACGCAAAAACTCCCGGACGAAGTGTCCGGGAGTTTTTCGTTTTAACGTACTATCTCTTACCAGAACCAATACCGCTTCTTGACCGCGATATAGGCGATCAGACAGGCGACGACCACTACACCGGCCCCGATGAAGAAGGTCCAGTTGATGCTGGTGAACCGCAGATTCTGGTTCGTCAGCAGGTACTCGCCCGCCACATCGGCGTGGAGGACGCCGTCCTTGTAGCTGTTCAGGAACTGCCACTTGCCGCTGACGCTGTTGTGCAGGTAGAGGCGGCTGTAGGCTGCATTCTCCCCGGTCAGGGCGATCTGCACCCCGCAGGGCATCTCGTTGCCGTCGTTCAGGGTAAAGCGGAGGCCGTTCTCGTCCGGCGTAAAGGTCAGCGCGGTGGCGATCTCACTGGTGGTGTTGCGGATAGCGCTGCCGTCCACGGTCAGGGTGTAGTCCTTGGCGTTGAGCACGAGGGTGCGGCCCGTGGTGCGCAGGGCGTTGAGCATCTCGGTGGTGATCACCGGCACCTGCTCCTGCGGGTAGGAGATGGTGTCCGACGCCGCATTCTCGATGGCGGTCACGATGGGGTCGCCGTCGGCGGGTTCGGTGCCGTCGCCGTCGGCGGTGCCGCCGTTGCTGCTGGAAGACGCCGTGCGGTTGACGATGACCGTCACCGACGAAGAGACCGTGCCGTTGGAGACGACCACGGAGGTCGCACCGGTGGAAACGCCGGTAACGACGCCGCTGGCGCTGACGGTGGCGATGCTCTTATCGCGGCTGGTGAAGGTCAGGGACTGGGATGCCGTGGAGGGTGCCACCGAGCCGGTGATCTTGCCGGACGCACCCGGCTTGAGCACGAGGTAGTTCGTGTTCAGGGAGAGGGACTCCGTCGCGCCGGTGCTGGAGCTGGGCGCCGCCACCACCGTGACCGTCGCCGAGCAGCTCACATCGCCGGTGGAAGCCGTGATGGTCGCTTTGCCGGGGGCGATGCCCGTCACCTTGCCGAAGTTGTTGACGGTGGCCACGCTGGGGTCGGAAGAAGTCAGCGTCACATCGATGTAATTTGCCGCCGTAGTGGGCAGGACCGCCAGCGAGACGTTGGTGTGATCGCCCACCGCGATGGTGCTGGACGCCAGCGTGATGTCCATCTCGGTGGCGATCATCGTGCTGTCGGGCTGGGTGGTGATGGCATAGGTGCAGCTCACGCCGCCGCAGGTGGCCGTGATCTGGGCCGTGCCGAGGCCGACGGCCTGTGCCACGCCGTCCTCCGTCACCGAGACGATGTTCGGGTTATCGGAAACGTAGCTGACGCCGTTGCGCTTCGCGGCCTTGGCGGGGGTGACCACCGGCGAAAGCTGCTGCGCGGTGCCCACGGTCATGGAGGCGGCATAATCGCCGGTCTCCACGCTCTCGGTGGCGACGGCGCTCCACGGGAAGGTAATGGCCGCGGGAGCAGAAATGGGGCTGGCGGCTGTGGCGGGCAGCGCGGCCCCTGCGGCCAGCAGGGTGAGCAGCGCGGCGCTTACGGCCAACTGTTTCGGGTTCAATTTCATTCTATCGTACCTCTTTGGGCGTTGGTTTACGGACGCTGTTTAACGGAACAAAACGCCCAGAGCCTCCATCACGTAGTCGAAGTAAGTCAGCTCGTCGTACTCGACACGGGCGGTCACGCTCATGCCGTTGGCCAGATCGACCTTGTCGCCGCCGTTGCTCACCACATAGGTGCTGTTGGGCTTGATGGTCATCTTGTAGTAGGAGCCGGACGTGCTGGAGGTCACATCGCTGTCGATGGAAGTGACGGTGCCGGTCAGGTTGCCGTAGGAATACTCGGACAGGCCGGTGATGGCGATCTTGCACGGGTCGCCCACGTTGACGAGGGGCCGGTCGCTGACGGTCAGGGCCGCCACCACCTCAAGGTCGCTGTTCTCGCTGGCGACGGTGGCCAGCGCGGAACCGGCGCTCAGCACCATACCCTCCTTATAGGGGGTGTCCATGTGGATGACGCCGGAGGTGGGGGCATAGATGTAGTAATCGTTCGCGCCGCTTTCCAGTGCGTCCAGTTGGGTCTGCAGGTTGTCGATGTTGGCCTGAACGCTGGTCAGGTTCGCGGTCACCGACTGCAAAGTGGAGTAGTACAGCGACTCGATCTCGCTCTGGTTCTGCTCCATCAGGGCCTTGATCTGTTCCTCGGAGTAGCCCGCGGCCTGATAGGGCGAAGCGTCAAAGGTCTTCTGCTGTACTTGGCTCTTGTAGTTCTCGTACTGATAATAGTACGGCTGATCGTCGATATCCGTCTCGCTGAAGTAGTTCTTGTCGTCCTGAATGGACTTGAGCAGCTTCTCGTACTGGGACTTCTGCTTTTCGTAGATCTCCAGCTGGCTCTTGTAGCCGTCGGTCTGCATATCGATGTCCGTGCTCTTGATGTGGGCAATGAGGTCGCCCTCGTTGACGTAGCTGCCCTCAGAGACATTCAGCTCGGTCAGGGTGCCGGAGTAGCTGGACATGATGTAGGTTTTATTGCTTGCCTGCACGGTGCCGACCGACTGGCTGACGTAGGTGCGGTAATTCTTGGTGCTCCAGATGGTCAGGAACACCAGCAGGAATGCCACGAGGAGGATCATCGCATAGCCGAAGGGCGGCAGCTTTTTCTCCATCATGATGCGGCGATCCTGCAGATCGGAAAGATTCTGAATGGTCGTCATAATTATTTGGTCTCCATAAAGACGTCAAGCACGCCTTCGTCTTCGTCCTGATTGACATAGATGCTGTACACATCGCCGGTGCGCTCGATCTCGTTCTCAAAGGCATAGATGTCGAGCTTCTGGCTGGCGAGGCTGCTGTGATCCATGGGGCCGACATAGTGGGCGTAGAGGCAGTTGCGCACACGCAGCACCGCGTCCATCTCGTAGCCGGGGTCCAGCCGGGTAATCAACTGGTTGACCTGCTGCATAAAGTAGATGTCCGCCGTGGGGTTGGGGCCGGTGCGCATTTTAACGCACTGGATGATGGGGCCAACGGGCATGGCGTTGTGGCTGCGGATAAAGTTCTGCATCTGGGTCAGCACCACGGGCAGGTTGCCCAGCTCGCTGCCGTCCACCTTCCGCGCCAACACGTTGGTCAGCTTCAGGGTCTTGTGTTCTGCAACTTGAATTTCTCTCATCGTTTTGTCCACCTGTTTCATTAGATTTTATGGTAATGGGTGATCGTCTGTGGGAAAGGGGGAAATTGTTATCCTACACCCTCGCTTGAATCTCTTTATGGATTTTCTCGCACACCGCATCGAACTGCTGTTCCACCTCGCGGTTGGAAAAGCGCAATACCTTCAAGCCATACTCGCGCAGGATCTGGCTCCGCTCTTCGTCGTAAGCCTTCCCCTGTTCAGTATAATGCTGTGAGCCGTCCAATTCAATAACCAATCGTGCTTCCGCGCAGTAAAAATCTACCACAAAAGATTCAATGATCCGCTGTTTGTAGATTTTTACTGGGTAGGAGCGCAGAAAGCGAAACCAAAGGTGCTGCTCTGATAAGGTCATTTCACGGCGCAATCTTCGGGCAACCGGAAGCATTTTGTTGTTTTTCACAACCGTGGTTTCCTTCACAAAAACGCCCCTTTCTGCCGTTTCTTGGGTCTGCCCTATCATACGCATCTGCTAAACCTAGGTACAGCGTCCCCTCCGCCGTCCTCGCCCTCTCAGGCCGCCTAACGGCGTCCAGCTCTCCCAAAGGGAGAGCCCTTGGCAAAGGCGGAAAGTCTGAGCATAACGCCTGACGGCTCCCCTTGCGGCAGCAGGGCGTAAAGTATTAAACCGAAAACTCGGCGGGCTGCCAAGGCCTCTCACTTTGGGAGAGGTGGCATCGCGAAGCGATGACGGAGAGG
>OLYN01001944.1_pt1 | contig 10003 bp, 9 predicted proteins | sample 1674231 | NCBI WGS metagenome assembly OLYN01 (sample SAMEA103958153, study PRJEB25191) | human gut metagenome
ATCCTACATTTTCATAGGATCCACCGGATATTTCAATCCACGCTCCCCGCATGGGGAGCGACTATAACTGTCAATGATAAATTGGGGTTCATTCTATTTCAATCCACGCTCCCCGCATGGGGAGCGACCTGCAAATTTTTAGCCTGTTGTGCGGCCATATAGCCAATTTCAATCCACGCTCCCCGCATGGGGAGCGACAGTACAGTCAAAGCATACAGCAATGACCGCATAAAATGGAGTACTTTGCGCGAACCGCATTTTCTCTATTCTAAGAATGCGTATTTTTCGCCCATTGTCTCCATGTGTGCTACTACTTCGCGCACAAAAAAATCAGAGAATCAGAGTTTCATTCGGATCATATCCCGGCTTGGCACCTACGTGTTTCACCTTAGACTGGTATCGATTCCCCAGATTATAGAACCGTATGCTGTCAGACTCCTTGTCCATCAGCATTTCCAGTGTGGCACGAAGTGAGACAGCCTGCGCCTCATCCACCTGACATTCGAAGACGGAATTCTGTACCCGCTGGCCATGAGCTTCGCAGCATTTGGCTACTTTCCGAAGGCGTTTCTGTCCTGCGGGTGTCGTGGTATTTACATCATAGGTAATTACGAGAAGCATATCCATCACTTCCATATAAAAGGCGGATACCCATCCAGGTCTCCACGAATGTAACGGGCTAGCAGCAATGCCTGTACGTAAGGAATCAGTCCCCAATATATTTTCTCGCCGAGGAATGGATGTGTCAATGTTTCCTTCTTCCGCTCCTGCCATTTGCTAAGAAAAGTCTTACGTCCCACTGCATTCAGCAAAACGGCGCCATCCTCCATCAGTTTGAAACACTGCGCAGGAAGGACCCTGTTATTGACCAGTGATAAGACGAATCGATCGGCATATACACTTCGAAGCTCTTCCATGAGATCCAATGCCAATGACTGCCGCCCGGGGCGGTCTCTATGCAGGATGCCGATGTAGGAGTCCATGCCGGCCGCTTCTATGGCAGAAGCACAGTCATGTGCAAGGAGTGTATAGGCAAAGGAAAGCAATGCATTCACTCGATCGAGCGGCGGCCGTTTATTCCTGCCATGGAAATAGAAGTGCGTCTTGTCATTCAAAATGAGCGCATCAAAAAGAGAAAAGTAGGACACGGCAGCATGTCCTTCTATTCCGCGCAGATGATCCAGCGAATCTGCTTTGACAGCCTCCCGGGCAGAGTCTTGCAGATCCTGAATGACTGCTTGAAAAGAAGTCGCATCGACTGACAGCGGATGGTCCCGCAGGAAGCGCATAAGCACGGTACGGCTATTGAGAATTTTTCCTGCGATCATGGTACGCGCAATGACAAGACCACAAGGCTCTTCTTCGGATATACGATACTGTTCTTTTCTGAGAAGCACATTTCCAGCGGTCAGTCCCTGAGCGCGCGCCAGAAACTTTCCCTGCGGTGTCAGAAAGCAAAATCCGATATGCCGCTTCACGCAGGCACCAAGAAGCGCAGGGCTCGCGCCTTTGTATCCAAAGTACAGAATGTTTTCCAAGTTCATCAGCGGTATTCGCTGAAGGATTTCGTTTCCTTTCCATGCTGCCACATTTTCATTATCCAAAGACAGATACAAATCTTCTGAATTGACAAAAAGCGTGTTGAGCAGTTTTCTCATGACCGTTCCTCCCCCAGAGATTTTGCCATATAGTCTGCCACCGACTGAGTGCGGCACAGCTTGGGTAAGCAAAGTCCCTTCAGGGAGCAGGACTGGCACTTCTTGGAAGTTTTGACTTTTGGCGTGTACCCTCTGTGAAACAGTTCGTGCATTTCTCTCAAAGCCGACTTCACTCTGCTCCTGATATTCTCATCAAGGTCGATCTTTCGCCGTCTCCGTATCTCGTGGTAGTAAAGAAATCCGTATGGAATCCTGCATTGCAGCATGTCTTCCAGGCACAGGGCTTCGGCACAGAGCTGAAAAATATCTGAATCATCTTTCTTATCTTTGCCCCTTTTGTACTCCACCGGTACCGCTTGCCAAAGTCCTCTGTGTCCATGAAGTGGCACGCCCTCTTCAGAAGACAAAAACTCTACTACATCACACTGCCCTGTGATTTTCAGCGTGGGAGAAGATACGCGAAGACCTCTCGTCACCAGTATACCCGGACGCTTTTCTATGAAATCATCCTTATGCGCATTCCGATGAATGACTTCACCTTCCACGGTCAGACGGTTCTCCTGCCATTGCTGCTCGATGTGAATCAAGGCCCATTGCCTCCGGCAAAACATAAAATGCTGGATGCCGGAAATCAGCAGGTAGTCATCTTCTGCATAGCTCATATTTTACGTTCCAAGGTGACTCCCTGCGGCATATTTTCTGTGTCGACATGTACTTCATAGTCACTGTAGGAGCGAGCCGGACTATGTGGATCCTTTCTTGCTACATGTACTCGTTCAAACAGCTTGTATGAAGGAGCATTTCCCAGCTCACTGTCATGCTTGAAAACAATGAGTTCGCGCACCGCCATATTTCCTCTCGCAGCCGAATGATCATTTTCGAACATATTGATGATCGCCTGCCACAAAAGATTCAGATCGTCTTCACTAAAGTGTGTAACTTTTCTTGCTAAATTGGCTGAAATGTAACCTTCGGCCTGATAGAGCGCATAAGGAACAATGAACTTGCGTCCCATTTCGGTCTTTTTTTTCAGCGCATCTTCTTCTGTCGTGATCGCTACGCGCGTCAACGTAACCTCCTGGGGAGCGATCGGATCGATGCTTCTTCCAAATCCAAGCTGGACGGGACCACGCACCTGTCCACAGTTTAAAGCGCCTTTCATAAAGGTGGTCATGACAGCCCCGAACGTACGAATATCAAAGAAATTGGAACACATGAAGTCCCGCAGCCGGCTGTCTGCATCCGGATTCTTCTTTTTGGCCGTTTTGATATCATCGATGCCTACATACGTCAAAGCTTCTTTATCGCTCTGTTCCAGCGGTACGTTTTCTTTGATGTAGATCCGATACCCAGGCTCATCTTCCTTGGCTGCTTCCACATAGTTTCTGATTTTACGTTTCAGACAGACATCGGTCACAAGGCCAAGACCCGTTTCCGGATCCACGCGCGGCATATTCCCCGCATCTGGATCTCCATTAGGATTGCCATTCTCCACATCGAAAAGAACCACGAAATCGTATCTGTTATGAATTACTTCTGCCATTTGCTTATTCCTCCTCTTTACCTTTATATCTTGCCTGAGTTTCCTGATAATAACCAAGGATAAATGCGCCTTGTTCTTCCGATGTCAATCTGGCCGGAAACGGAATGCCTTCGTCCGGCATGATGATTTTGTCCATTAAAGCGCCCATTTTCTTTTTAAAATAGACAGCCTTTCCGCCATCGAGCTTAGAGAGATGCGTATTCGCCAGCTTCAGCAGGATGGGAAATACGGGAGCCGGTGTAGCACAGGCAGAATTAAAATATCGCTCCTTTATGGTGGTATTGATGCCTGGATTCGCCCCCTGCTGAATATTTTCCAGCAAAGAAAACATCCGCCCCAATACATAAGAAACATCATTACAATTCTCATTTAACGCCATTTGTAATTTTCCCTCCCAGTGTTCTTTACCATTTTTCAAAAGGTACGCCTTGATGAAAGCCGCCTTGGTATGGCTGATTTTCTCCACGGCCGATCGTCCGCCATCTGCCGCTTTGTCCTGATCCGCAAATATACGGAGCAGGATATTTTGAAATGCGGACGCAGGATACTTTGTGTTCTGCAGCACAGCTCTGAATAAACTGCCTGCCAGCAGAGGCGAGGCTGCCTGTTCTTTGCCATTCGGATTCGCTGTCGCTTTGAGTGTCTTCCACAATGGGATATTTTGTTTTTCCCAGGATGGCCCATCGAGTTTCATCCTCTCCTGATGAAGCGACAGATTCGTCACCAGCTTGCAGAATGTATTCCTTAAAAACAGCCTGACAGAAATTCTGGCCGCATTGGGCGCCAAGCCCAAGATGTAAAAGGGCTCATCCGGTGAGATCTCGACGCCTTCCAAATCTACGGGAAGCCCATTTCTCATATGAGTAACGATCGTATCAAGCGTATGATCATCGATCCCTGCATTATTTCCTAAAAAAGACATCATGAAATCCTGACAGGCAGAAATACCATGCTCTGACCAGTATACGATGGTCGTGTCTCCTATGATCTGGGTATGACTTTGATCAGCAAGAAGCGCATTCAGTGCACTGCCGTAGGCGAAGGCTGCCCGCTCACTGACCGGTGCATTTTTCCCCTGCTCACCGTCTCCGCCATAGGAGCAAAAGGCAGGTGCATTGAATGATACCAAATTTGCCCCAGCCGCCTGCGCTCCACGGACTCCCTTTATTTTGGGATGAAGCAAGGCGATTTTCTGATTATCCGCACCTGTGATCAGGCACTGCCCCGCTGATGTGCTATCTTCGTCCGCTTGACTTGTCCCTTGAAAATTTTCCCATGATCTCTTTATTTCTTCATCTTCGATGGCATCTACTCCATCCACCTGAAACACAAAGTTACTACCGGCTATAATATCCTCCAAATTTTCTTGGATCAATGAATCTTTTTCAGCCTTACCAGATCCCCAGGTATCAAAGAAATGCAGAATGGCCTTCGCCACGGGGGAATGGCAATGTTCTAAAACCTGATGATGCAGTTCTTTGGCCGCTTCGAAGCACTGAATGGTTCTTGGGACTTTTCCCTTGGAATCCACGGCCAAAAAGTAACTGGAATTATCACACAGAAAATTGGCTTTTACGCCTGAAGAACGCGTCACGGGCAGCGGTACACACATTTCACAAGGTACTTCTATCTCCTTTTTCCCTCTCTGTACCTTTTTGCGGGCAGAAATAATCCCACAGAGATGCCCCTCTTTATCAAGCAGAATGCGGTGGGTGACTTTGGCGATTCCCCATCCTTCTGCTTGAATTTTTCCCTGCTTGCAAAGTTCCTCGTATAAGTGAACCAACGCTGAAAGTATCATCGATGCACCTCGCAATTTCGAAGACCCATGACCCCTTTTTCCAGTCTGGCATGAAAAAATCGGGGTGTGATGTGCTGTAGATCAGTAAAATCCATATCGTAAAGCATAAATCCCAAGTCCTGTGTGACAGGGTAAGGGATCACGGTCTCATCATCCTCTACCAGACGGAAGCCTGCCGGAAACTCTCGGCATCCCAAGTACGGCTGATGATAGCATTGGCCTTTTCTCGCACGGCGGCAGAGCATTTCCCTGAATTTTCCCGCATTATCACTGGCATTGGCCTTCTCTGTCATTTCAAAATGTACATGAATACAATACCTGACATTTTTCAAGATCAAGGCTGCTCTCTGTACAATGTCTTCCTTTGGGCATAGATACAAGGCTTTCCCATGTCGGGCGTTTCCTGCAATACTCGACACATTGATTTTGGACTTCACTTCATTTCTTCTGACATTCGTCATCTGGATCGGATTCATGACATCGATCTCGTCGATGACATACCGGAGTCCCGGATGCCAGAAGATCGCTTCGACAAGTCCGCGTGCCGCAGATGGCGTCATCACGTCATAAGAAACTCGTTCCACTTTCATTTCCGGTCGTGTAAAGCAGGCATAGTCGCCCCAGCACTCTATCCTTACTCCATATGCCATACATGTTCCTCTTTTCTTTTTACCACATGATCCCCACGCCATCTTCAGACTTGATTTTGAGCCCAAGCTCCGCATCATAGTCCTCCATATTTACCAAGTAGGCTAGGTTCTCATCACCTGGAAACATCTCTATTTGCCCCTGCGTGAGCAGTTTCATGAAATCGGACTGCCCCTGTGCCTTGGAATACCGTACATTGATCATGTACGCCCCGGCGGCCCGCATCAGCTGCCGAGACCGATTCCCCATCATCAGCTGTTCCTTTATGTTTCTGGCTTTCTCGTCAAAGGGTATAAAGACTGACTTCGTGCTGTCTTGGATCAGATGAAATCGCTTTCCGATCTCAGCAAAGCTGAGTGACTGAGCCAGTTTCTCGATTTCCCGGTAATCCAGATTTCCTTCATTGCTTTGGTACCAGTTTTCAAAATAGGTACGAATAGCCGACGGTTCGGTCATTTCTTCGGCATTGTATTTTTTCCGAATCATATCTGTGACCTGTTTTTCTTTACGCATGAATAGGCTCTTCTTGCTTTCCTTTGTCCAAAAGATGTGTGCCCTGCTTTTTTGTAAAGACTGCCGCCCTTCTCGATTGCAGCGGCCCGCCCCCTGGATCAAACTATCCAGCCCTGTATACTGCAGATATACCACGGGAAAATCGATGTCAACTCCGACAGAAATGATGCTGGTCGATACGACACGACACGGATTTCCATCCCGCAGGCGAGTTTTCATTTCTCGAATGATCTCCCTGCGATGGGCCGGACATAAATTGGTCGACAGGTACATGGCCTCTCCGTCGAGCAGTTCAACTATTTTTTCGGCTTCTTTTTTGGTAGAAGCGATACAGAGTACCTGCTCACATTCATCTAATTTCTTCGCAATCTCAGCATAATCCGTTTCGCCATCTATATCGAATGTCACCCGCTTGAAAAACTGAAACAGTTCTCCCACATTTTCCATGATCTCTATTGGATTCTTCTGTATTGGATTTTTCTGCAAGTAGCGCCCCAGCTCCGGCTGCGTCGCACTGCATAAAACAACGGTGCAGCCGTAATAATGAACCAGCTGCTCAAGTACATGGAGACATGGCTTCAGAAAATCGACCGGCATCATCTGGGCTTCGTCAAGAATAATGACACTGTTTGCTATGTTATGCAGCTTTCGGCATCTTGATGTTTTATTGGCATACAAAGACTCAAAGAACTGCTCATTGGTCGTGATCACGACAGGAGCATCCCAGTTTTCTGCAGCCAGTTTCATACTCTCTGCCACTCTGCCTGCCTCTTCACTCCCCTCTTCCGGCAAACTGTCATAGTCGACCTGACTATGACTTTCCAACACCGCATGATTTCCCAGCAAAGCCCGGAAAACGTCGGCGGTCTGCTCAATAATAGAGAGATAAGGAATTACGTAAATGATTCGTTCCTTGTGCCATTTCATAGCCTGCTTCATGGCAAAAGCCATCGAGGAAATCGTCTTACCGCCACCCGTCGGTACCGTCAGCGAGTACAGCCCCTGTTTCCCCTCCCCTTTCCGCATGCATGTATGAAGGATTTCACAACGCTTCTCATTTAAGGCATTTTTAGGCCGGAAGTATCCATCTTCTTCAAGCCTGCTCCAAAACATAGCCGCTATTTCTTTTAAAGAAGAAAACTCATTTTTCCGGACAGGCTGATTGTTCATAAAAGCTTCTGTGTCCAGAAAATCTGCATCCACAAGGCAAGAAAACAGCATTCGCGTGAGAATCATAACATCTAGTGCATTTCTATTTTCGATAAATGTATTCAGATGATCTACGTCCAGACATGTACTATCGATAAGATATCGCTGCGGATGTCTGATCGAGGGGATACACTTTTTCATTCGTCCATTCAATGTAGATGTCCCGGCACAATCCACCTTGCTTCCCAAGTCTGGGATCCCTGTATGATGTCCTGCCACACAAAAGCCACCTATCAGTTGCAGCCAGCCTATATGACCATTTTCCCAAAAAGACTTCGCGCCGGCCGTCGAATGATCCACGCGTCTGTGCTTTCGACCATGGATATAGTCTTGGAACGCAGCGGTATCTTTCCCTTCGTCATGTATTTTTCCCAAAAGACCAGCTTCTGCCCCCAGTCCCATACCTGCGCCAAAGCCTTCGGCCAAACTCCGTGTGCCTTCTAAATGATCTTCCAGCGACTGTACTCTGCCATCTTGGATATGCCCTGCGGTGATCTCCTCCATGCTTCTCATCTCCTTTTTATTATTATAGCTGATGTATAGGTCAAAACCTTACATTCACCCCTTCATGTAGATAAAAATTTCTCTATAGTTCTCTATAGTATATATTAAGGAAACACTCTCGCTATGAAAATCTCTTCATTTCTTTCCTACCACCCGCAAAACAAAAACGGAGACATGTGCAAATCACGTTTGCCCACGCCTCCATCTTCTGCCATCATTGATAAAAGCAATACCTACGGCGACTTCCTCGTCGTTTCCTTTTTCCAGCGGACGGTAAACTCAAAGAGCCCCGTGCGTGTATTCTTCTTCCGGCTCTTCAGCTCCGTGAGGCCGCCCCACGCTCGCGTGAGATGGCCTGTGAAATTCGAAAGATCGGTCGTCTTCTGTGAAGTCCCTTTCAAAAGGACATCCTCTCCCTCTGCGGAGATCTCCGATAGCACGACACCTTGCGGCATACCATCAGCAAGCAATACCAGACGCTGCTCCCAGTGCGGATCTTTGGCCTCCTCTTCCTTTAGCATCGCAAGCAGAGCTTCTTCCTCCTCACTCGCCTTTTTCATCTCCACCCTCTTCACTTTCAATGGAGACAACGCCTCATTCTCCGCCAGCTGCGCCTTATCCTCCCGATAAGCCGAAAGAAAGGATGCACAGGAAAAGAGGAAAAAGGCTGCGCCGAGCGCACACGCTCCCTGCGCGATGCGAAGCTTTCGATTCTCCTCCGTCAGAAAAGGACGCTCTCCCATGAGAAGAGGCAATGCCGTCCCCGCATGACCTACGGCAAGCGCCACACGCATAGCATCATCCCAGTATCCGCCTTCCTCCAGATGCTCCGTTTCGAGCGTGACTGCCTTGCTCCCCTCGTCCTCTGTCCCTTCTGCCGCAAGAAGAGTCAGCTCCTTTTCCATGTAAGAAAGCCATGCTGTCCGCTCCCTAGTCCCACAGCTCTCCAGCGGAACCAGAAAACATGGAAGAGAAGAGAGCCCATACAGATCCATCTGCCGCCCCATGAAAAGCGAAGCCTTGCCCTCATCTGCCAGATGCAGGATGCGGCTCTCCCAGAGATCCCCCCTGCGGAAAAGAAGCATCGCCGAACGGCAGCGCATATATAGAATAAAGTGCGCTCCCTCTTGCAAAGGAATATCCGTCACAGGAAATGCACGGGTGATGGTAAGCCCCGCCTCATGCGCTCCCATCTCCCAAGCCCCGAGATCCACGCGCGGCAATGCATGCAAGAGCGCTTCCCAGCCTTCTTCATCATGAGAGAGCACACGATGCCCCATGGCGATCGCTTCCTCGGTGTGAAAGACGCGATCTGCCTCCCACTCCATCGATTCAGCAAATTCCTCCTCCGTCATCTGCGGATATCTTTTCCTGCTCCATCGAAGCGACTCCGCATTCACCAAAAGCCAGAGCTTCTTACCCCGAAGTCCGGCAGCCTTCAGTGAGAGGAAACACTCTTTCAAATTTGGCGTATCACCATCGTAGTCCACCTGCCACTGTCCCAGACGCTTCCCTTCTACCGTCTCCACAGCGCAGAGCTTCCCCGCCAAAGGAAATACGACCGTCCGCACCCGCTTCTTCTGCCACGACACGCTCTCGGATCCGGTTCATCAGCTCCATAAAGAGTCTCCTTCCTGAATGACGAAATCATTGTATAGCTATACTCTAGCAGGTTCATAGAAATGCAGCAATGGGAAATATGAATTCCCCATCCATACGCCCAATCCGATGAGAGCCCTTCCGTCCTCGCGTATCGTCATCCTGAGCCGAAGGATCTCATGCCATACATGTGAGACGATTCCTTCCCTCGTATAGTAGAACCGACTGGTTACTAAAATACTACTTTCGAGCATCGCCCAATAAAAAAGGCGACGAAGCCGCTACGAGAGCCCTGAACCATGAACCCTGAACCAAATGAAAGCAAAGCAAAAAGGACCAACCATTTACATGATTGATCCTTCTTAGTTAATCAGCGGCTTGTTCCTCCCGGCGATTCCGGCCGGCGATTCCGGCCAACCTAAACCATTCTCTTAAAAGCAAGAAAAAAGGACATCTTTGTAGATGTCCTTTTAGTTAATCAGCAGCTTCCTATCCTCCCGGGCCGCTTCCAGCCAAGTACTTTCGGCG
>OLYN01001945.1_pt1 | contig 9998 bp, 8 predicted proteins | sample 1674231 | NCBI WGS metagenome assembly OLYN01 (sample SAMEA103958153, study PRJEB25191) | human gut metagenome
CGGCCCCATCTTTTCTCTCGCAAGAGAAAAGATGGGGGAGAAAAGAGTGCTTGGACGCGTTTGGTGCTTCCTGCCTCTGAATTCAGGTGAGCACCAATGTTTTGGTCTGGCGTTCCACTCGGTGGTCACCTTACGGACGTTTTGGTACGCGCCGCCTGATACGTGAGGATCAAATTTGATACTGGTTGCCTCAGAATAGCTACCGTCAATAGAACGTGCGGCAGAAACTATGACAGGTTTTTCCTTCTTGCGGGGCAGTTCTTGGTTCGCAGGCACCAAACGGCTTCCCCCGGGGGAAGCCGTTTCACTGCGGAAAAATCTGGAATTCAGAAAGGACAACACCATGAGGAAGGAAAAGAAGAAAGAGCTCTGGCGGGTGGTGAAGTTTGTGTTGTTTTCGGCTTCGGCGGGGGTGATCCAGATCGGGCTGTTTACGGCGCTCAACGAGCTTTGCCGGTGGAGCTACTGGCCGTGCTATCTGATCGCGCTGGTGGCGTCGGTCGTGTGGAATTTCACGCTGAACCGGAAGTTCACCTTCCAGAGCGCCAACAACGTGCCGAAGGCCATGGCGATGGTGCTGGGCTACTACGCCGTGTTCACGCCGCTGTCGACGATCCTCGGCAACTGGCTGGTGGAGAGCTGCGGGTGGAACGAATATCTGGTCACGGTCATGAACATGCTGCTCAATTTCGTCACGGAATATCTGTTCGACACCTTCGTCGTCTTCCGCGGCAGCATGGACACCAACGAGGCGGCAAAAAAGAAGGCCGCGCAGAAATAAATATGAAAAGAGCCTGTTTCCGGATGGAAACAGGCTCTTTTTTGCTTTTCAGAACTTTCCGCTGCTGTGGGAGAAGCCGCCGGAGTTGACGGAGGTGCCACCGGACTTGGCGGTCTCGATCTTGACGCGGGTCTGGGTGGTGGTGATGTAGCGGTCGTCCTGACGGGTCAGGCGCAGGCTGTCCTGGGTGATATAGGCGTCGGCCTGGGTCTGCAGGCGGGCGGACTTCATCTTCCCCTTCATGACGAGGCAGACGACGAGCGCCGTCAGCAGCGGCACGAAGATCACGACCAGCCACTTGACCACGGCCAGATCCCCCAGCCGCTCCGGGTCGGTGCCCTGGTCGAAGGGCGCGCCCTCGGCGTCCATGCGCAGGTATTCTTCGCAGCCGTCGAGGAAGGCGGCAAAGCCGCCGGACCAGTCATCCCGGCTGAAGGGCTCGAGGAACCAGCGCTCGGCAAGCACGCCCTTGCCGTAGTCTGTGAAGGTGCGGTTGCCGATCGTGCCGTGGGCGCAGATATCGTAATCCCGCTCGGCCATGCTGAGCACGAGCAGGACGCCGTCCTGCTCCTCCCCTGCGCCAAAGCCGAGGTCCAGAAAGACGGACTCGGCGAACGATTCGATGGAATCGGCAGAGTAGTAGGCCGTATAGTCGTCCACCGTCACGAGGTAGACACCGCAGCCGTAGGTCTGCTCGAGCTCGCTGCAGCGCGCGTCGAGGGCTTCCGCTTCGCTCTCGCTCAGCAATTCTGCCGTGTCGATCACGTTGGCGTAGACGGCCGCGGAGGCTGAGACGCTCAGCCCGAGCAGGAGCAGCAGGGCGGCAAGCAGGCAAATGATGCGTTTTTTCATCCCGGTTCCCTCCTTACAGCGCGAACAGCAGCACGGACAGCACAGCGGCGAGGCCGCCCGCGATCCCGGCGAAGTACGCCCAGAACCGGCCCCACGAGACGGGCAGGTCTCCCGTCAGCTTGCCGGCCTGCCCGTTCATGGAGAACAGGTAGTCCTTGCCCTTCCACTTCGTATGCAGCATCCAGACCGGCAGCAGCGCGTACTGCACCTGGCCGCGGCGGATGCGGACGGTCTGCGTCTCCGGGGTGCAGGTGGTATAGCCGGTGACGGTGCTGCGCAGGGCGCTTTCGCAGCTGGCTTTGCAGCGGGTATCGGCGCGGGAAGCGCTCTGTTCGACACTCACGTCGTATTGATCGGCCAGGAAGCCCGGCAGATACGCGTTGGAGAAGGGCTTGAGGGCCTGATAGTCGAACGGCTCGATGGAGTCCATATTTTCGTCCGGCATTTTGCTCGAGGCATCGACGGGGATCTTTTCGAACGTGACGGAGCCCGCGCGGCGGACAAGGTAGTGCTGCGTGTCGGTCACGTCGTAATCGCCCTCGCGGCGGGTCATCGACCGGGTGCATTTGTAGGTGACGTCGCCCTCGGCGCTGCCGCTGAAGAGCCAGAACGGGACGTAGACGCCCTGGATCTGCTCGATATGGTTCTGCGCGGAAAAGGCCTTGGGCAGAAGGGGCTTTTTCTGGTAATGCTTTTTGAGGGCGGCGACGGCGTCGGCCTTGCTGAGGCGGAAGGGGATGATATAGTCCGGTTTCTGCGCGCCGGACAGGCGGCCGGGGACGATCGAGGGGTTGCCGCAGTAGGGGCAGCTGGTCGCGGCGGTCGACGCGTCGCAGACGAGCTCCGCGCCGCAGGACGGGCAGGTATAGCTCTGCATCCCGTCTTCGGCCCAGTCGCCGCCCTCGGGCGCGGTCCAGGCGCCCTCGTCGCCGTCCGGCGCTGCGGCGGCTTCATCCGCCGCGGCAGTCTCGGCCGCGGCCTGCGCATCTTTTCTTTGGTAGAGGGCTTCGATCTCGTCGACGGAGTAGCTCGATCCGCAGTAGTCGCACTCCAGCCGTCCGGACGCGCCCACGAAATGCAGGGGGCCGGTACAGGCGGGGCACTGATAGTTGGTGATCTGATCTGCCATAGAAGAGAAAACCTCCTGATATGCGTCTGCCCGCGCAGAGCGCGGGCAGGGACTCAAATTTCAGTCAGAATTACACAATGATATCGCCGTCGTTGAACGGGTCGCCGCACTCGGGGCAGAACTTCGGCGGATGGGTCGGATCCTCGGGCTCCCAGCCGCACTTGTCGCACTTGTACTTCGGCGTGCCGGCGGGCTTCTTCGTGCCGCATTCGGCGCAGAACTTGCCCTTGTTCGGCTTACCGCAGGTCGGGCAGGTCCAGCCGTCGGCCTCGGGCTTCTTCGCGCCGCACTCGGGGCAGAACTTGCCCGTCGCCGTCTTGCCGCACTGCGGGCAGGTCCAGGCGCCGGCCGGAGCAGCCGGGGCGGCCGCGGCGGGGGCAGGCTGCTGCGCGGCCTGCTGCGCGCCCATCTGGTAGAGATTCTGCGCGTTCACGCCGCCGGCCTGACCGGCCATGTTCATGCCCATGAAGGCCATAGCGGGGCCTGCGTTCTGGTTGTTCGCGGCGGCCTGCATGGCGGACGCCTGCGCGCCGACGAGGTGCGCGGCGGCTCTTGTCGGGTCCATGAAGGCGGCGTTGCGCTGCATCTCCTTGAGCATCTTCTCGTCTTCCTCGCTCGCCTTGACAGACGAGACGCCGAACGAGACGATCTCGAGACCGCGGAGGTTGCGCCACTTGGAGGACAGGACGTCGTTGAGGGCGTCGGCCATCTCCATGGTGTGGCCGGGGAGAGAAGAATAGCGGATGCCCTGCTCGGAGATCTTGGCAAAGGCGGGCTGCAGGGCGGTCAGCAGCTCGGTCTTGAGCTGGCTGTCGAGCCGGTCACGGGTGAAGCCGTCGGTGACGTTGCCGCAGACGTTGGTGTAGAAGAGGATCGGGTCGCAGATGCGGTAGCTGTATTCGCCGAAGCAGCGGATGGCGATGTCGATGTCGATGCCCGCGCGCTGGTCGACGACGCGGAACGGCACCGGAGACGGCGTACCGTATTTGTTGCCGATGAGCTCTTTGGTATTGAAGTAGTAGACGCGCTGGTCCTTGGGCGGCTCACCGCCGAAGGTGAAGCGCTTGCCGATGTTCTTGAAGGTGGCGAGGATGTTCTCGCCCAGCTTGCCGCAGAACAGCGACGGCTCCGACGAGGAATCGTATTTGAATTCGCCGGGCTCCGCGCAGAACTCGGTGACCTTGCCCTGATCGACGATGATCATGCACTGGCCGTCGGCGACCGCGATGACGGAGCCGTTGGAGATGATGTTGTCCGAGCCCTTCGTGTTGCTGCTGCGGCCGGAGGTCCGCTTCTGGCCGCGGACAGCCATGACGCTTTCCGGAAGAGAATCACAATAGAAATACTCAAGCCACTGATCGGCCATCACGCCGCCCGCGGCACCCAGAGCTGCTTTGATAAGTCCCATTTGTTTACGCTCCTTTACTGACAGAATAATAAATGGTATCTGCATCTGTGCTTGCTTTCAGAATACCATAGTTTGACGCATCCGGCAACGGGAATGTTCCAATTTCATGAAAAATCACGAATTTTCGCCGCCCCGCGCGGCTGGGCAGAAACAAAAAACTGACCATAGGAAAGAAGGGCAGGGTTTGGTATGATGGTGGAGAATATCTGTGGGCAGCCCATGCCTTCCCCTCATAGTGGAAGCCTTTGGAGTGCGCAAATCCCAAGCCTCCCCTTCCAGGGGAGGTGGCTCGGCAAAGCCGAGACGGAGAGGCCGCATCAAATCTGCGGCGACCTCTCAGTCAGCCTGCGGCTGACAGCTCCCCTGGGAGGGGAGCCTTTCCGAAGACAGAAAGGAGCACCGATGCGGTTTATTTATTGTTTGTGCTATGCGGCGGGGCTGGGTGTGGTGAGCTTTGTGCTGGGCAGGCTCGTGCCGAAGGAGTGGTTCGACTATACGCGCTTCCCTTACCGGAGCTTTGCGTTTGAAAAGGGCGGGAAGATCTACGAGGCCATCGGCATTGCAAAGTGGCAGAGCCGCGTACCGGATATGAGCCGGATCTTCCCGAAGCTCATGCCCGCCAAGAAGATCCCGGCCCGGCCGGACGAGCAGACGCTGCTCGTCATGATCCGCGAGACCTGCGCGGCGGAGGCCACGCACGCGCTGCTCATTCTGGCGGGGCTCGGGCTGCTTGCCATCTGGCCGGGCGCGGGCGGCATCCTTTTATATCTGATCTACGCCATTTTCGGCAATCTGGTTTTTCTCATCATTCAGCGCTATAACCGCCCCCGCCTTGTGCGGCTGTATGAGCGGATGTGCGCAAAAAGGAGCAAAGAAGCATGAAAGTCCTGATCCTCAGCTGCAATACCGGCGGCGGGCACAATTCCTGCGCCCGGGCCATCGGCACGGAGCTGCAGCGCCGCGGCCACACCTATGAGACCGACGACGCGCTCTTGTACGTGTCGAAGGGCACGAGCCGCTTTGTGAGCAACTGGCATGTGCGCTTCTACCGCTATTTCCCGAAGCTCTACAACAAGGGCTATCAGTACGCGGAGGAGCACCCGGCGTCGTTTGACGAGTCGTCTGCGGCCTGCCGCATCCTGCGGCGCGGGTGCAAGCGGCTGCGCGCGGCCATCGTGCAGGGCGGATATGACGCGGTGGTGTGCGTGCATCTGTTCCCCGCGCTGATGCTCACGTTCATCCAGCGGCAGCAGCCGCTGCCTGTCAGGACCATGTTCATCGCCACGGACTACACCGCAAGCCCCTCGTGCGACCGGATGCAGCTTGACACCTGCGTCATCCCCGACGCGTCGCTGCGCGCGGAATTCGAAAAAAACGGCGTCCGGCCGGAGACCATCCTCCCCTGCGGCATCCCCGTGCGCGAGGAGCTCTATACCTGCCTGCCGAACCGGGAGGCGAAGCTCGCCGTGGGGCTCGAGCCCTCGCACCGGCATCTGGTGATGATGACCGGCAGCATGGGCTGCGGGCCGATGGAAAGAATCACGGAGCTGCTTGCAAATTTGCTCCCGCCGGAGTATGATGTGACTGTAGCCTGCAGCAGCAACCGGCAGCTTCTGCGGCGCATGGAGCGCAGGTTCGCGGACAAGCCCAACATCCACATCCGCGGCTTTATCAGCAACGTCTCCGTCCTGATGGACAGCGCGGATCTCTTTCTCACCAAGCCCGGCGGCATCAGCACGACCGAGGCCATGGTCAAGGGACTGCCGATGGTGCTGGTCAACGTGGTGGGCGGATGCGAGACGCCGAACCTGAATTTCTTCGTCTCCCACGGCGGCGCGGCCACGGCCGGCACGCCGGAGGACATCGCCGCGCTCTGCAGGGAGCTGCTGGAAAACGACGAAGAACGCCTCATCATGCGCCAGTCACTGCTGGCCATGAAGCAGATCCCCGCCGCGCAGGCCATCTGCGACAGGCTGGAGGGATAAAGCGCGCAGACTGCGGAAATCTAATGATATAAGGAGGGCACCCAACATGACGAATGTGAATCTGGATAACTTTGACGCGGAGGTCATGCAGGCACAGACGCCTGTCGTGGTCGATTTCTGGGCCAGCTGGTGCGGCCCGTGCATGATGCTCGCGCCTGTGATGGAAGCGCTGGACGGCGAAATGGACGGCGTGAAGTTCTGCAAGGTCAACGTCGACGACGAGCGCGATCTGGCGATGGAATTCGGCATCGAGTCCATCCCGACGCTGCTGTGCATCAAGGGCGGCAAGGTCGTGAAGCGTCTGGTCGGCTACCGGGAGAAGGACGCGCTCAAGAAGGAGCTGGAAGCGCTGTGAAGGTCCGGCTGAACGAAGACAAGGGGGTCGTCGCCCGCGTCAAGGAGGGGCTCAAGCGCACCGGCGGCTACTGCCCGTGCAGGCTCGCGCGGACGGAGGAAAACAAGTGCATGTGCAAGGAATTCCGCGAGCAGATCGCCGACCCCGACTTTGAGGGCTACTGCCACTGTATGCTCTATTATAAGGAAAAATAATTGAAGACCCTTCCTGTTTCGGGAAGGGTCTTCCTGTGTTTCCGGGGGCTTCCTGCGGCTGGGGCGGAAAGTTGTGAAGAATTTCTGAATTATTTACAAAAGTATTGCAATTTTTAAATCTTACGGTAAACTGGAGTCACAAAAGAAGCGGCGAAGCTCGCCGCAGAAAGAGGTGTACAGGGATGAAACGTACATTTGCAAAGCTTCTGAGCCTGTTCGTGGTGCTGACGCTCGTCATCGCCATGGTCCCGGCGGTTTTCGCCGTGGATGGAATAGTCTCAGTCACAGCGGAAAATACCACGCTGAAGGTCAACAAATCGACGACAGTCAGCGTCAAAGACGCAAACGGAGCTGACGTGTCGAACGTGATGCTCACCAGCAGTCCTGCGGATATCGTCAGCATCAGTGGCATGACGATCACGGCGCAGAAGGTCGGCTCCGCCACCATTACGGCGACGGTGACAGAGGGCGGAGAAACGCAGACGCTCGGCAGCGTCACAATCACCGTGCAGTCGGGCGTGAGCGCGATCGCGGCCGACACTTCCGTTGAGATCGATGTCGACAGTTTGGCGACCGCTTCCCTGTCCGTGAAGCTCACGGGCGCGGCGAGCGGCGACGTGCTGGCGGTCCAGTCGTCCGACGAGAGCGTCGTGACGGCACAGGCTGGCGCTATCACGCTTTCGGATGGCAGCTGCACCGTTACGCTGACGGCGGTGAAGACCGGCACGGCTGCGGTCACGCTCAGCTGCGGCACAGCCACGGCGCAGGTCGCTGTGACTGTCAAGGCGACGAAAGACCATACCGTGACCTTTGAAAAGCAGAAGCTGACGGTCAAAAAGGGTGAAACTGCCGTGAATCCTGTCACAAAGGCCCCGGCGGCTGGCGATAAGCTCACCTATGCCAGCAGCACGGCAGTCGCCACGGTCGACGCTTCGAGCGGTGCAGTGACCGGCGCCGCCGCCGGCACGGCCACGATCACCGCGACGGTCAAGAACGCCTCCGACGTTATCGTCGGGACAGCCAGCTACACCGTCGAGGTCGCAGACGCATATAAGATCGAGCTGAGCGCCGCGCCGTCGAGCCTGACGGCCGGCAGCGCCTCCACTGTCTCCGCGACGGTCTACCAGTACATGACGGACCGGGGCTACGTGCCCTATCAGCAGTCCGTGGAGCTGACGTGGAAAGCCTACATGGAGAGCGTTGCCGATCTTGGCGGCAGCGATCCGAGCAAGGCCGTGAAGACCACGACGAGCAGCGGCTCTTCGAGCGTCACGCTCTATACCTACGCGACGGGCACGTCCAAAACTGCCGTGCAGGTACCGGTGACGGTCTCCGTCACGATCAGCGGCACGACCTATCAGGCTTCTCCGCTCTCCGTGAGCGTGAGTCCGGCCTCCGCGCCCTCGTTTGCGGTGCATGAGGAGGATTATTTCGATCCCGACGACTTCTCCAAGGCCGTCGACGGCGCGACGGGCCGCTACGCGGGCAAGCTCTCCGCCATCACCATCGAGGGCTCGAACGGCGGTTCGGTCTATGAAAACGGCAGCCGCGTGAGTTCGTCGACGAAATACTATGTCTCCGGTGCGCGCAACAAGCTGATCTCCAGCCTGTATTTCCGGACCTCCTCCACCAGCACGACGAACGCCTACTTCACCTACATCGGCTATGACGCCGACGGCGATGTGATCGCCGCGGGCAAGGTGACGCTCGGCGATGAGAGCGTCGACATGGAATACTCCGCCAGCTTCGGCGGCAGCGTGACCTTCCTGGAATCCGATTTCAGCAAGGCCTTCTCCGGCAAGGCGGGCGAAAAGCTCGACTATGTCACGTTCGCGATGAACCGCGCGACGGTCGTCATGAACAACAAGACCTACAGCCTGAACGACGGCAGCAACGCCGCCATCTTCGGCTGGGCCTACACGACCTCCAAGGCCACGACGAAGCTGAGCTCCACCGACAAGTGCTACTATCAGGCGAGCTACACGCAGCTCGACCTCGACGAGGTCACCTATGTGACCGGCAGCTACCGGACCAAGTACACGGTCTACCTCCCCTACACCGCCGTCGGCACCTCCGGCTCGCGGTATGAGGGCTACACCGCCATCACCGTCTCCGGCGACGACTCCATCACGGCCTCCGGCGCGTCGATGAAGACGCTGGGCGCGGCGGATGCGGTCCTGCGGGCCTACCCGAACGCCGCTTATGTGATGTTCAAGCAGCCCGCGGTGAGCGAAGGCCGTCTGCTCTACAACTTCCGCTCCGTCGCCGCGCAGAACTACACGGCGGTCGACTACAGCAAGGACCAGTTCTATCTCAGCGGCACGAGCGCGAAGAACCTGTATCTCGACAGCGTCTTCTTCCTCCCCGCAGCGGACTGCAGCACGCAGATCCGGCTCGCCTTCACGGTCTACGGCACGTCCGGCACGCAGCTGGGCAGCGGCGAGCTGACCGTGCGCGTGGCCTCGAAGACGGCCTCCTCCGTCTTCTCGGATGTGAACGCGCGGACCTGCTCGTGGGCGGCGAACGCGGTCGACTTCATGAATGAATACGGCCTCGTCAAGGGCACGGGCACCTCCACCTTCGGCTGGAAGGGCAGCATGACCCGCGGCGACTTCGTCCTCATCCTCTACCGCAACGCCGGTTCTCCGTCGGTCTACGGCGTATCGAACCCGTTCACGGATGTGAAGAGCACGGATTACTACTATGAGGCCGTCCTCTGGGCGTACCGCAACAACGTCGTCAACGGCACCAGCACCACGACGTTCGGCCCGAAGGGCAAGATCACGCGCGAGCAGATCGCCTCCATCCTCTGGCGGCTCGCGGGCAAGCCGGTCTACTCGGCCAGCCTGCGCAGCTACACGGACTATGCCTCCGTCAGCGATTACGCCTATGACGCGATGAGCTGGGCGGTCGGCAGCGGCTATGTCAAGGGCAGCGGCGCCAAGCTCAGCCCCAAGAACAACGCCACCCGCGCCGAGGTCGCGGTCATGCTCCACCGGTATCTGACCAAGTAAAAAGCAGAAAAAAATGCCCCGCCTGCCGGCGGGGCATTTTTTTGTTTATTTCTCGCGTTCTTTCAGGTCCTGCAGGATCTGGTCGTAGAATTCCTTGCTGATCTTATATTTGCGCAGGTAGATGATGTAGCCGGCGGCGATGAGGATGAGGGGGATGGCCAGCATGGCGAGCTTGATGGTGAGCTTGCCGGAGGCGTCGATGGCGGCCGCGGCCGCGTCACTGCCCCTGGTCTTGATGCCGGCGAGCATGATGCTGATGCTGATGAGGCCGGTCGAGAGC
>OLYN01001947.1_pt1 | contig 9991 bp, 7 predicted proteins | sample 1674231 | NCBI WGS metagenome assembly OLYN01 (sample SAMEA103958153, study PRJEB25191) | human gut metagenome
TGTTGAATATCAACTATTTACGATATCAATTTTTTATCAAAACCATGCAGAAAAATTCATGGATTTTGAACACCCTACCCTTATAGTGGACTTCATATTGCTTATTTCTTGTTTTTATATGAACTTGATTTATACATATTTTAAGATAATTACTTGTTTTGGTGGAAATGGCAATATACAAAATTTAAGAAATTTTTCAAATGACCGAATGACCGCGTAACTTCTGATTATTAGGAAGTTATGCGGTCACTGGTCACTAGTCACTTTTTGTTTCTCTCTAATTTTATTCTAAGGGTTACTTAAAATAAGAGATGGTACGTGTTTCGGTAATTACCAAACCATCGTCTTGTTTTCTATTGCGCTTGGTCCAATTGCCCTGTTTGTCGAAACTTACGTAGTTATAGGTGATTTTTTCTTTTTCGGCGCCTCCATCCATGTAGTCGTGTATGTTAAGGACAGAAGCTACATGTCCCTTGTCATTGTAAGTATAGGTGGTTTTACAAGTATAATCGGGTGCGTTGTACTCGTATTTGCTTAAGTGGTCTTGTGCGTCGTAGTTGTAACTGATATTCTCTGCGTAAAATTCGTCGGGATGATCTTCGGTATACGAGAGTAATCTACCTTTTTCATCGCGTTTAATGTCTGTGAAGACTTTGTTCACAGCCTTGTTGTTTACCTTGGTGAGGTGTCCGTTCTCATCGAAAGTATAGGTTCTTGGCTGGGCCTCTGTTTCGGTCCACTTGCATTCTTTTACGTTGCCCATTAACTGAAAAGCTATTAAGTCGCCTTTTGCTGCGGACTTTTCAGCTTCTGCGTTTTCGGATTCGGCTGCGGCTTTTTGGGCGTTAGCATCTACCGCTTTAGCAGTAGAGTCTGTGGCAAGGGATGGTCCTTCCTTTTTAGAGTTGCAAGCTGCTGAACTTAATAATAGAGCTGTCGAGAGCAGAGAATAGAGACATATTTTTGTAGCGTTCATGAGATGAAATGTTTTGTTAAACAATGGTTTAAACACTTCTGAGTAAAGAAGCGTTTGCTCGCAAATATAGATATTAAAATGTGTGTTGCCAAATATTTACGATGAGAATAGCGCCTTTTGTAATGAAAATCATGAAAAATCATGAATTATAATTATGCTTCACGGTTTTAGAGGAACTTGAATGACATTTGTACTTTAGAGGTAAAAAATGCAAGGAATGTTTTGATAACAGAAACCAGGTATAAGATTCGGGGATAAGCCCTTCTTCTTATACCTGGCAATCTTGTGCTATTCTTAAGCGGAATGAGCTGCTATAAGAAATAGTCTGTTTGTTTACAAAAGATTTTCGTAGGCTTCAATGGCGCGTTCTGCGGTCTTTATTGCCTCAGAAAGAGGGAAGGGGAGTTCGCCACCCGAGGCATTGAGGTGTCCACCACCGTTAAAGAACTCTGCTGCCATTTTGTTGCAAGGAAAATCATCGACCGAACGAAGTGACACACGAATTACATCGCGCTCAGTGTCTTCGCGCAGGGAGATGCTTAAGCGCATGCCTTTAACCTGTAGGGGCATATTTACCAAGCCCTCGGCATCGCCACGAATAAAGTTGAATCGCTTCATTTCATCGCGCGTAAGGGTGAAAACAGAGGCACGGTTGTTTGCGTAAAAATTGAGTTTCTCGTAAAGAATGTAGCCTGTTAAGCGGATGCGATCTGCAGAATAGACGTTGAACACATTGCGATATATCTTGTCTTTGTCGATATTCTTTGTGAGCAACATGGAGATGATTTCGTAAATGGCTGGATCGTTAGAGTTATAAGTAAATCCGCCCGTGTCGGTCATCATACCCGTATAGATGCAAGTTGCCATGCTTTGTGTCATGTCCTCGAATCCACCTAATTGCAGAATGAGTCGGAACACAAGTTCGCTGGTAGAACTCATCTGTGGGTGCGAAATAACCAATTTGGCGACATTACAATCGGGGTTGAGATGGTGGTCGATGAGTATGCGGTCGGCTTTAGCGCGTGCCACGGCTCCTTCCATCTCTTGCAGACGAGAAAGTCCGTTAAAGTCGAGACAGAAAATAAGGTCGGCTTCGTTAATGATTTGTGTGGCTGCTGCTTCGTGACGTGCATAGAAATGAATGAGGTGCGAATTGGGCAGCCAACGCAGAAAGTCGGGGAAGGGATTAGGCAGTACTACGGTTACCTGTTTGCCAAGCGACTTGAGGTATTCTGCCCAACCTAACGAAGAACCTACGGCATCACCATCGGGACCTCGGTGTGCACATACTACAATGCGTTTGCTTTGCTGAATGGCTTTCATTAGCTCTACAAATTCTGTATTGTTGAGTATGGGAGTAAGCATGTTATTTCTTTGTGTGTTAAGGGATTTCTTTGAAAAAAAATTAGAGGTTTTTGAGAATGCGAACTTCTTCAACAGGGTCGGCAGCCTTAAAAACAGCAGAACCTGCTACCAATACGTCTGCACCAGCCTCAACAAGGCGTTTGCCTGTTTCGCGATTTACACCTCCATCAATTTCAATTAAGGCATGAGAACCTGTGCGGTCGATGAGTTCGCGCAAACGCTGTGTTTTCTCTACAGAGTGTTCGATAAACTTTTGTCCACCAAAACCAGGATTTACTGACATGAGCATAACCAAATCGAGGTCGCCAATGATATCTTCGAGCAACGACACGGGGGTATGCGGATTGAGTGTAACACCTGCCATCATGCCTTCGTTTTTGATTTGCTGTACCACACGATGAAGGTGTGTGCAAGCCTCATAATGTACGTTCATTACTTTGGCATTGAGGGCTTTCACCTCTTTAATGAACTTTTCGGGGCGTTCAATCATTAAGTGAACATCAAGGGGTTTTGTGGCATGTTTTGCCATGGCTTGCATTACAGGAAAACCAAACGAGATGTTGGGTACAAAAACACCATCCATCACGTCAAGATGGTACCAGTCGCATTCGCTCTGGTTCATCATTTCGAGGTCGCGTTGCAAATTGCCGAAGTCGGCAGATAAAAGAGAAGGAGAAATTAGTGGCATATTGTATTTTTTGTATGATTTTTCTTGTTTGTAATTAAGAGGAGCCTCTCTGCCCCATACACCATTACGGATTGTTAGGCGCTTCAGGGCGTTTTATGCTTTCAATCCCACTATTGCGCATGTTTTGAATGCGTTCAAGTTCTTTGTGGGCAAAGTCTAAGTTGCGGTTTTCTTGAATCATGTTTTTGCAGTCGTTCTCGGCAGCATCAAGATAATGATAGTCTATAGAAAGCACCACGTGGCAACGCTCAACAAAGTCGTAGAAATGATATAAACTTTCATCAACTTCTGTTTCTTCTTTTTGGGCATTGTCAAGGAATATTCGCAAAGAAATTCGTGTTTGGTTCGTGAGGTCGTAGGCGCGGTAGTCGTTGGCTGCCATGAGCGTTTTTACGAGTTCGGCAGTAAACTCTACGTTGCCTTCTTTTGCTAAGCCGTCAAAATGGAAAAAAGCTTGTGGATATAAGTCCATTTTAAGGTAGCTTTCGCCCAACATGAAACTTACTTCGTTGTATTTTTCTATTTCCCATTGTTCCAAAAGGCTGTATCGCTTATTCATGCGACTCCATGCACGGTGAAAGTGTAAAGAGGCTTCGTAGTAGCGCTTTTGAACAAAGAATTTATATCCCCAATAAAGGTCGTAGGCAGTATTGGGCGATGTGATATCGTAAATAAATTTCTGCTCTACGGTCCACTCATCGGTCTTGCCTTCGCGTTTTTTGTCGATGGCATCTTTCCACATATAAGAAAATTCAGTGCCCTTGCTTTTTCCGTCTTTATAATCAACGGCAATCATCATCGTGCGTGCAGTGAGTAATTCGTCTTGTTTTGTTGCATTGAAATTACGATCGTTCACTGCGCGACGTTCGGGTGACATCGCGTTTATGCGAATATACGTAATGTTATTCTCACTCATCACATGTTCGAGTGCAATAAGCATGAGGTGTGGATGATTATCAACCTCTTTATTTTCGCCCAAAGTGCGCGTGTAGGTTAATTTTATTAAGCCAATTTTTGCTTGAGGATCATCTTTTTCGCCAATTTTATGTACAATGGGTTCAACTATGCAGTAGTTGTGGATGGTATCGCTATCTTGCGTAGTAAAGTGATAGCCATCATCACCTTCGCATTCCATTTTTACCCACTTGTGGAATGTAGGCGGCAGCAAGTTATAGGTTTTTAGCCAAGTGCTGAGTGCATACATTTCAACATCGCTAACAGTGGCATCAGGGTCGAAAGCATCGTTGTCTAAACCTTTATAAATTTCGGTTTCAGCCACTATATTTTTAATACGCCTGTTTGTAAATTGAGTGTATTCGAGGTCGGAAATTCTGCTGCTTATAGAATTCTTTTTAATGTCGTCATAGAGCATACCGAATCCTTTTTGCGCAGAAAAACAGTCCTGAAAAGCCGTAAGGAGTGCATGCACCATATCGCGTACATCGGTTATGCGGGGTAAATCGCATGTGAGGTTAACGACAATGTCGTTTTCATCTCCTTCTGTGTAATAAGAATTTATTTGAATGTTGTTGATATTCAATCTGTTGCAAGTTGTGCGAACCATATTAATTTCTTCAATAGGGCAGTTGGCGATATTGGGAAAGGTGATTCTGAACGTGCTCTGTGAATCTTCGCAAAACTCAATAATGAAATAACCTGCTTGAAAAATAAATCTGTAGAATACGTAGTCGTCGGATTTTTTTTCTTCTGGATGGATTTGAAGATAATTAAGTGCGGTGTTTAGGCATTCTACTGCAGCATGAATATCTACATTTGTTTCGATTTCGTTCTCTTGTTCTTCAGTTTCTTCTACCAAACCTTTTATGAACTTTCCTATCTTCGAAAGTATTTTATTTTTTGCCATATAAAATATTATGTTTTTATGGATGGAATATCTCTTTGCAAAGGTACAAAACAAAGTTCATATCTTCGTGTGTAAATCTTAAAAACTTTTATACAATTAGGCTTTGTGTTGCCCATATTTTGTAGTACTTTTGTACAAAACAAAAAAATAATGCAGAAAATGAAACGAAAAATAAAAACACCCGCATTGGTAATATTCGGTTTGTTGATGGTTGCCATTGTGCTGTTTGTGTTTATTCCCAACTCACAGAATAAGATAAAAGATTGTGTTTGTCGTGTGGATGCAAAAAGCTGTTATGAATTGATATTCAATGAGAAAGATACGTTGTATGTCTCGCTTTGTAACGATTCCTTACAAATGGCAAGTACCCTGCCTGCCGACGTAGATACCATGGTTAGTCAGTCGGGTGTGTTTGTTTCGAATGAGGGAGATGTGCTTACAAGCGATGGTTTGGCATTGGGATATAGTTATACTTTGTCGCAAAAAGAAGTTAATGAGCGTTTGTGTGCCATCGATTCGCTTATGGCACTGCACAAAAAGTTGTATCAGAAAGAAATAGATGAATTTGACTACTATGCTCGCAAGCATACAGTGATAGACGATGGTTATAATGAGGTGCTGAGTCGTCGCGAAGAGGTGTTGCAACGTGTTGCTCGCACAGATTCGGCTATTGCCATTCTAAAACGTGCATTGCAACACAATACTATGCCCAAGGTTTCTATTAAAATGCAAGCAAGTATAACCACTCCTACCACTGCACAACCTATACCTGCCCATTTGCAAGCTCACGATAGTGGGTTGATGCTTGTTCAGTCAGACTCGCTGTGTTTGCCTATGGGGGCGCAACGTTTTTCGGTTTATAGGTTTGGGGCACGTGCCATGCGTATGCGTTTATTGGCGTTTAATGATTGGGGAAGTCAATGTCTTAATTCTCAGGCTGAATTTATTGACCCTAAGAACGACACGATTTATGCTGCTGCCGAGGGTGGGGCTTACGTGAATCGTTCGGGACATTTATGTGGCATACGCCGAGGCAGTGAGCGTGTGGGCTCGTTTATGATAGCACATTTTTTGTGGAAAGTGCATTGTTGGCCTGTGTGGTGGAAGCATAATTTATTTCCGCATCACAGTGGGGCGTCTGCACAAAAAAATACACTTAAATCCTCGGCTGAGGTTTGGCGCATGGTAAGTCTTTCTTTGCCCGATTCGGTGATTTATAAAGGTCAAACCAATGGTAAAAAAGTAAACCATCAACGGGCGATGCGCGAGGGATATGGTGTGCTTTTCTTTGCCGACGGAACAAAAATTGAGGGTGTGTGGCACAACGACAGTTTGAAACAAGGAAAACGCATGGATAGCCAAGGCATGTATGTGGGGCAACTTGATAGTGTGGGACAAGCCCAGGGACAGGGCGTGATGTATTGTGCGAATGGTGATTACTACCAAGGCGAATGGCTTGCTGGCAAGCGTCATGGTTTTGGATTGGCTTTATACCAACGCATAGGTTTGCATTGTGGTGAATGGAAAGAAAACCAGTTTATGGGCGAGCGCATGGTGTATACTGCCGACCGTGTGTATGGCATTGATATTTCGCGTCATCAACACGAAAAAGATGGCAAAAAATTTACGATAAATTGGAACGACCTTCGCATTACGAGTTTAGGAACAGGACGCCGTGTGCATGGCACAGTCAATTACCCTGTGTCGTATATGTATATCAAATCGACCGAAGGACGCACGGTTTATAATAAGTATTATGCGACAGACTTGCAGCAAGCGCGTAAACGGGACATTGCTGTAGGCACTTATCACTTCTTTTCAACAACCAGTTCGGGAGCACAACAAGCAGCATACTTCTTAAAAATGTCGTGGATTGGGGCGAACGACCTTCCTCCTGTGCTTGATATAGAACCTACTGATGCACAAATAAATAAGATGGGGGGTGATGTTGCCTTGTTCCGCGAGGTATTGGTATGGCTGCGGACTGTAGAACGTAAATGTGGCAAGCGTCCTGTGCTTTATGTGGGACAGCGTTTTGTAAATGAACATTTGGCAAAAGCACCTGCCGCTGTGCGCAATTACGACACTTGGATAGCCCGTTATAGTGAATTTAAGCCTTTTGTGCGTTTGCAACATTGGCAACTCACACCTTATGGACGTGTAAACGGCATAAAGGTTGAGGTGGATGTCAATGTGTTTAACGGTAGCCGCGAAGATTTTAGAGAATATCTAAAAAGTTGTCGAAAGAACTAATGCGCGATAAACTTGATTGTAGAATGTTTCTTTGTTTTTTTACATTCGCAGTCTTAGAACCACCCTTGTGTTTAGCCCAATCTGTTTGCCCCAGGTTGCAGATTGGGCTAAAAAGTGAGGTGTAAAAGCCTTTCCTTTTGCAAAGAAATATTTTTCACTATAATTTAATAGTTTAATAATGTGTTGAACTCCATTTATTTTCGTATATTTGCAAACAATATAGGTGTGTCATCCCCCTAAATGGTAAATGGCGCATCTATCCCCACGCAATCAGTAGCGCAAAAACATACGGTTGTGGTCAAATTGTTTCAAGTAAATATTAGCAAGGCGATAATGGGGCATTGTTTAACTAATTTCTTTTTTCATGGGGCTATTACTCCTATATCTTATTGGTGCGCTAAGCATCTCATTTCTTTGTTCAATTCTTGAAGCGGTGCTTCTTTCTGTACCGATGTCGTTTGTTTCAATGCTCGAGTCAGAAGGACGTAAGGGAGCACCCTTGCTCAAAAAATACAAGCAGAACATTGACAAACCTATTGCTGCCATTCTTTCGCTCAACACCATCTCGCACACCGTGGGTGCTGCAGGTGTCGGTGCGCAGAGCAATGTAGTATTTGGTAGCCAATTTTTTGCTGTTACATCAGCAGTACTCACACTGCTTATTCTTGTATTCTCAGAAATTATTCCTAAAACCATCGGTGCGGCTTATTGGCGTAGCATAGCCATTCCTTGTGCACGTATCATCCATGTGTTGGTTATCATTACCTATCCTTTGGTTATCATGTCTGAGTTTATCACGCATATCTTCTCGAGCAAGAAGCAGCAAGCTTCGGTGAGCCGTGAGGAGGTTTCGGCAATGGTAAATGTAGGTGCTGAAGAAGGTGTGTTCGAGAAGAAAGAGAATAGCATGATTCAAAACTTGTTGAAACTCGATGACATCAGTGCTCGCGATATTATGACTCCAAGTTCGGTAGCTGAGATTGCTGAAGAAAGTATGACTTTGCGTGAGTTTTATCGCAACGAGGCTTTCCGCCAATTCTCGCGTATTCCTGTTTATAATGAGGAAAACGATGACTATATTAAGGGGTACGTGCTTCGTCAAGCCATTCTCGAAAAGTTGGCTGAGGACAAGTTCGACCTTCGTCTTTCAGACATCATACGTCCTGTGCTGACCTTCCAAGAAACCGACAATGTTTCAAAAATTTGGGAACGCTTGCTTGCTAAGAAAGAGCATATCTCTATCATTATCGACGAGTATGGTTGTTTCCGTGGCATTGTTACCATGGAGGATGTAATCGAAACCATGTTGGGCACAGAAATTGTCGATGAAAAAGACCGTGTGACCGATATGCAAGAGCTTGCTCGCGAAAAGTGGCAACAAGAGCAACAGCAAAACCATAAGTAAAAAATAAGTATTAAGTTTTAAGTGGCTGCGCAAGTAGTGGTGAAATAAGCAGATTGTTTATTGTTTACATCATGCGCAGCCACTTATTACATTTTACTTATCATATTTACTTATCATATTTACTTATCATATTTACTTATCGCTCTCAGTGTAGCTTATTCATGCGGCAGCCACATAATACTTAATACTTAAATATTTTCTCTTGTTCCGATTTTTCTTTTTACTCCTGATACTACTCATCTTGCCCGACTTGTTTATTTGGTGGAATTTTACCCGTGAACAAAGTACATGGCGCACCGTGTTAGTAGTCTTACCCACTGTTATAGCCTTGGCATGTATGATATTATTGATGTGCCATGTGCGAGCCTCTTTGCTTATGCAGTGGGCATTTATCCTCATTATTTGTGTGAGTGTGCCCAAGGCGGTGTTTATGGTTACATGGCTTGTGGGACGTGGCATTATTTGGCACAATGAGGCAGCTTTGCCCATGCTTCGTACAGTGTCTCTCACACTTGCTGTGCTTATGGCTGCCCTTCAAGTCTATGGCACAGGGTGGGGGTGGAAACACTTACAGGTGCAGCGCAACCACCTTAGAGTTCGCCAATTACCGTCGGCTTTCAACGGATATAAAATCGTGCAAATATCCGACCTTCATCTCGGTACTTATGCGGGTGATACTTCGCTGATGCAAGCTCTTGTTGATAGTGTAAATCGCGAGAACCCCGACCTTATTGTCTTTACGGGCGATTTGGTTAACATGGCATCGGCTGAGGCTGTGCCTTTTGTGCAAACACTTAAAAAGCTAAAAGCTACCGATGGTGTGTATTCTGTGTTGGGAAATCATGACTATTGCATGTATCAACCCGGACTAACGCCTGCACAACTAAAGGCTGAGGTACAACGTATCGTTCGCATACAGCGTGCTATGGGGTGGAATGTGTTGCTCGATGCACATCATCCTATTGTGCGTGGTGCCGATACCCTTTATGTGGCAGGTGTCGAAAACATTGGCAAACGTCCTTTTACTTCGCAAGGCAATTTGTCGAAGGCTATTGAGGGCATTCCTAAGAATGCTTGCACCATATTGTTGAGTCACGATCCTTGGCATTGGCGCCATGGCGTAATCGGACAAAATGTAGCACTTACGCTTTCAGGACATACGCATGGTTTGCAAATGCAGATAGGTAGATTCTCGCCTGCTGCTTGGTTTATGCCAGAGTGGGGTGGACTTTATCGAGAAAAGAACCAACAACTTTTTGTGTCCATAGGTGTTGGTGGGGGCGTACCTTATCGTTTGGGCGCATGGCCCAAAATAGAGTTGCTCACTTTGCACAATTAATTAAAGTGCGATATACTAAAAGCAAAAAGGAGGGTGTGTCAAAAGCAAAAAAACACCTTCAATATAAATCAAAACTCGCAACTTTAGTGAAATACACTTAA
>OLYN01001948.1_pt1 | contig 9989 bp, 5 predicted proteins | sample 1674231 | NCBI WGS metagenome assembly OLYN01 (sample SAMEA103958153, study PRJEB25191) | human gut metagenome
TGAAACCTTTGGTCGTCGTCCGCAGACGACGAAACTCTTTTGCCTACCAAAAATCAGGAGAGGAGTTTCAAATGTCCGGTGGACATTTGAAATCGGGGAACCCTATTAAGGGGGGGCTCCGAAAAAACGATAGCTTTTTAGAAAATTAAAAGACCGCTGTATGATTTGCATTACGCACATACAGCGGTCTATTTTCATTTCCCCTCCAGCACAGTGCATTTACCGCACCTTGCACAGCCGTTGCAAATCATGCGGCTGCCGCATTTTTCGCACTGGGGGCCGAAGTATTTTTCGTATTTTCGCCCGGCGTCGAACAGGCCGTAATCGTCTTCGAGCTTGAATTTCATCGGCTTGCCCTGATACGATATGCCGGATTTATACGCCATTTCGCTTTGCACGCGCTTATTCGGCAGGAAATACCGCCGACCGTCCTTGATGAAGTTTGTGCCCGTCTCGATAAAGCAGAACGTGACGTTTTGGTTTGCGCACTGCCTGTGCAGCGAGCGCACCCAGTCGTAATCGCACGGACGCGCGCCGTCGTAGTTTTCGCCGCCGCAGATAACCTGCTCAATCTGCCCCATCGCGAGGTATTTTTCAATCTCTATGGGGCCGAGCAAGGGCGCTGTCATGATGCCCTTGTGCTTAAACGGCAGGCTGTGCAGCATGGGAATACGCTCGTCCGCGCGGCGCTGATTTTCGCACGTGACGTTGAAAAAGATGTGCTCCCAACCGTCGCCCCAGTTATACGGCAAACATTTTTCTACGCGCTCCGGGCGCTTTGTGAGCAGGAAAAACGAGATGTCCCGCCGCTGATCCATGATCTCCCACGCTTCACGCCGCCACGGATCGGCCTGCTCCAAAAAGAAATCGGACGTCATGCACACGCGCAGCTGCTCTCCGCTTTTTACTTTGTAGTTGCCTGCGCGGTCGCGGCTCAAAGGATAGTGAAAGCCCGTTTTTGTGCGGTAAATTTCCGCGCCGTTATGCCCGCGCTGACTGTCGAGAAAATACATATAGCAGTGTGCGCAGCCCTCGCTGCACTTCACGCACCCGTGCCACGGGTTCCAAATATCGTGCATACCGTACCTCCTTATCGCAGGGTAAGAAGCCGAAAGACCTGCTCTGCGCTTTCGGCGAGGTTTTCCGCCGCGGTTTCGGGGCGCATGGCTTCGTCTAATGTCGTCACGCCGCGCACGGCGGGGAAAAACGCCGTGATGCCGGCTTTGTTGCACGCTTCCGCGCCCTTTTCAATACCGCCCGCAAACGCGATGACGGGCTTGTGATACTTCTTAGCAAGCTTCGCCACGCCTACGGGCGCTTTGCCCATGGCGGTTTGGGCGTCCAATCTGCCCTCACCCGTCACGACGAAATCGGCATTTTTGATTTTTTCCTCTAAGTGTGTTTCCTCCATGACGATCTCAATGCCGGGCATGAGCTCTGCGTGCAGGAACACGCCGAGTGCGAAGCCGAGGCCGCCCGCCGCGCCTGCGCCGGGGGTATCAAGATTGCTTTCGGGATACAGTTCTTTCGTCAATGCAGCGTAATTTCGCATATAGCCGTCCATTTCGCGAATCATTTCGGGCGTAGCACCCTTTTGCGGACCAAAGACGGCACTGCACCCGTTTTCGCCGCACAGCGGGTTTGTGACGTCGCACGCCGCGCGGATGACGCAGTTTTTGAGCGCAGGCAGGGCATTTTTGTTCTCGATTTTCGCGAGCACGCGCAGCCCCTCTGCGCCGAACGGGACGGGGTTGCCGTCTTTATCCAAAAGATCGAACCCGAGGGCTTGCAGCATGCCTGCGCCGCCGTCATTCGTTGCGCTGCCGCCGATGCCGAGGACAAACCGCTTGCAGCCGCGATTTATTGCATCGCGCAGCATTTCGCCCACGCCGTAGGTGGTAGTTTTCATGGGGTTCCGCTTATCTTGGGGTACGAGCGGCAGGCCCGCTGCCTGTGCCATTTCCAATATGGCGAGGTCGCCTTTGACGCCGTATTCCGCCGTGACCTTCTCGCCGAGCGGACCCGTGACCCGCACGCGCACCGTTTCGCCGTGCAGGCCCTCTGTGAGCGCTGCAGACGTGCCTTCGCCGCCGTCCGCCACAGGGCACACCACGCACTCGATTGCGCCGTCTGCGCGGCGTACGCCCTCTGCCACGGCCTTGCCTGCCTCTATGGAAGACAAACTGCCTTTAAACGAATCCATCGCAATCACAACGCGCACTCAAAACGCCCCCTAAGAATTTCTTTTCACCATAATAGCACATTTGTTCCCTGTTTTCAAGATGAAATCGGGCATGAAAAAAACGCAGGAAAGCGCTTTGCCTTCCTGCGTTTTGTATTCTATGAAATTACTTGAGGGTAATGGGCTTTACAGGTTTGTTCTCCTCGCGGGCGCTGGTCTTGCCCTCGGGCTTGATTTCGCCTGCGGCAAGCAAGGAACGCTTTGTGAGAGACGGGCCGATGAGCTCATACACCAGCACGGAGAACAGCACGACGTTGCGCACGATGCTGCCGTCTGTAAGGGACGTAGCGGTGAGCGCCATGCCGAGCGCCACGCCGGCCTGCGGCAGAAGCGTGATGCCGAGATGCTTTTTGATGTGGTCACTGCACTTTGTCATGGCGCAGCTGATGTAAGAGCCGGAGATCTTACCGATCGAACGGAAGACGATGTAAATGATGCCGATGAGCAGCACGAGCGGGTTGCTTAAAATATTTAAATCGAGCTCCGCGCCGGAAAGCACGAAGAACAAAATGTTGATGGGGCCTGTCCAGCGATCCAGACGGCTCATCAGCTCTTCGGAAGCGCTGCACACATTGCAGAAGACCGTACCAGTCATCATGCAGACGAGCAGCAGAGAGAAACCGATCTTCACGCCGCCGAGCTCAAATTCCATGGAGGAGATACCAACCATGAGAAGCACGAAGGCGACCGTGAGGGACAAACGCTTACTGCGAGAGTGAAAATAGGTCTCTAACCAGTTGAGCGCAAGGCCGGAAAGTGCGCCGAGCACGAGGGAAATCACGATCTCGATGATGGGCTCTAAAATGACGCTGACAACGCTGATGCTGCCCATTTCGAGCGCGCCGGCGATGCCGAAGGACACGGAGAACAGCACGAGGCCCACGGCGTCATCGATGGCGACGACCATGAGCAGGAGCTTTGTGAGCGGGCCGTCTGCCTTATACTGGCGCACGACCATGAGCGTAGCCGCCGGGGCCGTAGCCGCGGCGATGGCGCCGAGGGTGATGGCAGAGGGCAGCGAAAGGAGGGCGGGATTGATGAGATGCAGGACAATGAGGGCGATATCGACCACAATAGTCGTGATGACCGCCTGCAGAATGCCGACGGTGATGGCCTGCTTACCCATCGTTTTGAGCTGCGAGACGCGGAACTCGTTGCCGATGGCGAACGCGATGAAGCCGAGCGCCGTCTGCGTGATGACGCTGAGGCCCTCCACCTGCTCCAGAGAATTGAAGCCGATGTACGGAATGTTCAGCGCGCCGAGACAGAACGGACCGATGAGCAGACCGCCGACGAGGTACGCCGTGACCGCAGGCAGATGTACGAGCTTTGCCAAGCGGGACATCAGCAGACCGACGACCAGAGCGATGCCCAGACAAATCAGGGTTTTTTCCACTTTTTGAACACTTACCTTTCTTCGAGGTACGCGTGCGGCCACACAGGAAAGTGCCGGTCTCCGCCCCTCCATTTATCTATCGTTTTTCCCGTGATTGGGAAAAAGCAGAACTCCAAAAAATCTTACAATAAATTCACGAATATGTCAATATTCCTTGGCACTATGTTTCCGCGGAAAACGTTTTTTCCCGTTGTTTTGCTGAATATGGTAAGTCGTGAAGTAAAACCTGTTGAAGGAATAAAGTTTTGCTCAAGCTTTCTGCGCGGACAGCTAAAAGCAAGCGTAAATGAAAAAATCCCTCTGACAGAGGGAGCTTATAGCTTTTGAAAAATAAAAAAGAACCACATTTCTGTGATTCTTCTAAGTGTTGGCGCCAACCTATCGTCCCGGGCCGTTGCCAGCCGAGTATTTTCAGCACAAACGAGCTTAACTTCTGTGTTCGGTATGGGAACAGGTGGACCCTCGTTGTAATCAACACCAACTATTCTGTTTGCCGTCTCATCTGACGGCTTTATTATAATACCACATCTCTTTCTAAATTGCAAGCCTTTTTTAAAAAAACTTCAATAAGTTTTGAAAAAAGCAAAATATGGTATACCAAACACTTTGCATACCATATTTTGTAGATTATTCTTCTGTGTAATCACCGGTGTCATCCGTATAGTCGCCCGTATCATCGGTGTAATCCCCTGTGTTGTCCGTATAATCGCCGGAATCATCCGTGTAGGTGTCGCCGGCGGTGTTCGTTGTATCGGTGTTATCGGTGCTGTCGCCGTTCGGATCGGGGGTCGGCGTGGGGGTCGGTGACGGCTCCGGCGTTTTGTTGCCGAGGAGATAATCTGCCCAAATGGCGCAGCCCTCGTCGTTTAAGTGGATGCACAAGCCCTCGGGGTCAGCGCAATACTCCGCGGGAAGGTAGCCCTCTGTACAGAATGCGGCGATGTTTAAAAACTTCAGGTTCTTTTTGCCCGTGCAGTAGGTCTGCATCGCTTCGTTATACTGCGCGATGGTGCCGCTGCTGAGCCCCTGATAGTCAATCCACTCCAGCATGGGCGTAACGGCCTGCACGGTAATTTCAAGGTTCGGGTACTTCGTTTGCAGCGCGGAAATAACCGCCTGCGCAGTGGACGTGACGTCGGAGACGTCGTTATACGTGAGGTCTTCCTTGCCGAGCTGAATGTAAAGCTTCGTCGCGGAGAAACGGTCGATGGCTTCCGTGACGGTGAGAGCGGTGTCATCGTCGAGCCGCAGGCCGCCCTCACCGCCGTTTAGTTCGTTCTGCGCTTCGCCCCACGAATAATCACTGCGGGTCACGAATTCCGCGTCGCTCAAAGCGGTAGTGCTGCCTACGCCGTCCGTGATGTAGTTTTTCAGGCACGTCGTCATGCTGTCGCCGATGAAAAGTGCGCCGTCGAAAGCGGAAGACGGCGTAGGCGCGGCGGAAGCGGTGTTTTCTGCCGGTGCAGCGCTGGCCTGCGGTTTTACGGTGGAGAAGAACTCCGGCTCGCCGTCTGCGGCGATACTGCTGATGGGTGTGCGCACACCGGCAGCACTGGCCACGCCGAGGGCAACGAGCGCCACGAGCACAGCGGCGGTGCAGACAACCGCCACGCGGAACTTGTTGATCTTCTTTTTATGAGGCACGCCTGCTTTTTTCGGCGCTTTCGGGGCTTCCGTCTTCTGCGGGACATTCTGTGCGGCCTGCTCTGCGGCTCGCCTTGTGCGTCGCTCCGCACGGGCGGCTGCGCGCTGTGCCTGCCGCTCTTCCTCGCGCATAGCAGCGGGGCGTTTTCTTTTATTCGCCAAAATATAGTCATCCTTTCGGAATATTTCTTTGTTACCTTGGGTTTATTGTACGGCGCGGGAAAGATTCTGTCAAGTAAAGAGGACACTGCGCAGCGCTGCGGGTGCCCTCTTTTACGGTTTATTTAAATTTATACGCTTTATGAATGTTCACACGCGCGTGAGGCGCACGGCCATGTACTCGTGGCCCGGCAGCACAATGCGAAACTTGCCGCTGTGCACGCCGGCATCGGTGATGGTCATGTTCCACGTATCGATGACCTCCACGCGCCAGTTTTCGCCCACGGGCTTTACGAAATTGCGGAAGCCCGGGCGGCCGAAGCCGTAGTAGTGAATCTCGTAGCCGGTGACGGGGATCATCTCGTCCGGCACGGCGACGGTCTCATCAAATGCGCCGGGGCCTTGCTTTAAGCCGAGACCGGGCGTCTGCGTGAGAATTTCATGCAGGAAGCGGATGCGCGCGGGGCTTTCGCCGTGCAGCTTGCCGCCGTGGCTCCACCACAGGATGTCTTCGGGGTTCATGAAGGTCTCGCCGTGGCCTGCATAGCCGCCGCGCATGGAAGCTTCCCAGAAGCGGCGGGTGAGCTCCTGCCCGGAGATATTGCCCCAGCCCATATCGATATTGCCTTCGTAGGCAATCTCATCCCACACGATAGGCTTTTGGTAGCGCGTGCGGTAATCGGTGGTGTATTCCACGTGACGGTAGAGATCCTGGCGCTGCAAGCTGCAATGCGTAATCCACGGACGGGTGTGGTCGTAGAACGGTATGCAATTGTGGATGGAACGCATATGGTTGTACGGATCTTTTTTGCAGAGCAGGTCTGCGTAGTGCTCCCAGTCCTCAAGCTTCTTGGCGCGCATGAGATCGTATTCGTTTGCAAGGCTCCACCACACGTTGCGGTAGGCGGAGAAGCGCGCGATGACGTAGTTCCAGTAGAGGTCGTCCTGCTCGCGGTTCATGGCGGAGAAGCCCCAGCGGTCGTAGGGGTGCATAACGATGATGTCGGCCTCGATGCCGCGCTCCTGCAATTCTACGATGCAGCGCTCCATGCGGCGAAAATGCTCGGGGTTAAAACGCGTAAAATCCCAGTTGTTGCCGGAAAAATCGACGAAATACGAAAAGTTTTCTTCGGTGAGGTTTGAATTATCGACCGGGGTGCCCTCATACGGGAAGGTCTCCGGGTCGCGGAAATTGTGGATGTAGTGCTTCGGAAAGACGCAGAAACGCATTTTGTTGAAGTAGCCCTGATCGAGCTCCTCGAGCGTTTGCTTGTGCACTTCTTCCGGCTGGTGCGCCCACGCGTAACACGTGGTGCCGACGGAATAGTATGGCGTGGTGTCTTCATAGGCGAAATGGTACGTGTTCGCAATACGCACCGGACCGTGGTTATTGCCAGTCGGCTCCGTTACGGTGAAATCGCCGGCAGACTCCGCTTCCGGGAAGCTACCGACCGTTTCATAGACGTAATCGCCCGTAAAAGAGGGCATGAAGCGCACTTTATAAACGCCGTCGCCGTCATAGAAGCCGTCTACCGTGACGATTTCGTTTTTGCTGCGGAATGTGGCGGAAACGGACTGCTCCGTAAACGGGTTGCCCGCAGACGGACCCTTGAGGGAAACTTCAAAAAGCCCCCATTTTTCTACTGTATCCATTAGATGTCACTCCTTATTTCTCGATGACGCCTTCATAATTCATGCCGAAGCCGTAGTCGTAGGCGTGGCCGAATTCATCCACGTGCACTTCAAGGTCAAACGGAACGTCTTCGCAATGCTTTTCCACGGTGTCCATGTCCTTCGGCATCTGCACGGGCAGACGGCCGGTGGGATCGTAATCGCCGAAGACGACATCGAGCACCGCGGCGCGGGAAACACCGAACTCGACGACGATGCCGTCCGCTTCACGCTCAAACTCGTGCATGACCATGGGGTTGTTGATCGCTGCGCAGACAATGACGGGCTTGTCTCCCATCGCCTCGCGACAGTTTAGAATGTTATCGAGGTCGCATTCATTATAGGCAATGTTCGTTTTGCCGCGGTAGCTGCGGTTCGTGAAATCCTCGCGGAAATCGCCGCCCGCAATACTCACTTCGCGCGCATTCACCGCCGTATAGGGGCGGTACTGGAGTGTGATGGGCAGGTAGCCGTTGCCGCCGTTTGCGACGTCTTCCGTAGAATACGCGTTGCACGCAGGGCTTTCCACAAAGACAAGCGCCACATCCGCTTCCTCGGGCGTATGGACGCGCACGCCGTATTTCGAAATCACCTCGTCCGTCACGGGGTCTTCCGTGTGGGCGGGAATATCGTTGCGCATGAAGCCCTTCATGGTGCGGAGCTTGCGCTGCGGCACGTAGATTTTGATACCCTTTTGGAGCGGCAGACAGTGATTGCGATTCTTTAATAATACGACAGATTTGCGTTGTGCGTCATAGCCGTGGGCGCAGAATTCCGCGTTGCCGACAATCTTGGCGGACTCTTCGGGATCGAGATACGGGTTCTCGAACAGGCCGCACCGGAAAATATTTTTGAGCAGACGCGCGGCGGAGCGCTCCATTCTGGCGCGCATGGCTTCTTCGCCGACCTTTTCGCAGCCGATTTGATACGCGTCCATGATGGGCGCAATCTCTGCGTTGCCGCCGAACTGGTCTACGCCGTTCATGATGGCGACGAAGCAGCGCTCGCCCTCGGTCATGTTTTCCATATTAAAGCAGCGGCTTGCAAATGTATCCATAATGGGTGCGGGATCCTGCGTGATGCCCCAGTCTGTGCAAACGACACCCTTAAAGCCGTATTTTTCGCGCAGGAGATCTTTGATGAGATACTCGCTGTACGAGTTGCCGACGTTTTTGCCGTTTTTGGTGTCGAGGCCCCAAGAAACCGTGTAGTACGGCATGACGGCAGAGGCGCTTTCGGTGGGACCGTCTAATTTAAACGCCGCTTCCGTAAACGGTTTCCTGTGTTCTTCGGAATTATTGCCCGGGTAAACCGCGTATTTGCCGTAGGCATAGTGCGCATCGCGGCCGGCCTCACCCGTGCCGCCGCCCGGCCAGTGCTTGACCATGGTGTTTACGCTGTCATATCCCCAGCCGTTTTCGGAATTCTTGGTGGTCTGCATACCGTCGCAGTACGCCTTGACCATTTTCTTTGTCATTTCAAGATTTTCACCGAGCGTATCGACAAAGCGCATCCAGCGCGGCTCGGTGCAAAGGTCAATCTGCGGGCCGAGCGCCGTGGTGATGCCGAGCGCACGGTATTCTTTCGACGCATCCTCCGCGAACCGACGGACAACCTCGGGGTCAAAGCACGCGGCAAAACCGACACCCTCCGGCCACTTGCTGACGTCACTGCCGGCGGTTTTAAACTCTACGCTGCCGCTGCCGCGCGCACCGTTGCGCGGGTCGGAGGAAATGTTCACCGGGATGCCGTGCGGCATGCTTTCGGCAAGCTTTTGCAGCTCATTGTTCCACTTTGCGGCAGTCTTCGCGTCTTCTACCGTAATCATGAGGACGTGGCGGATGTGCTCTTTGTTCATGAATTCCTTCTGCTGGTCGGTAAGCGTATACGCAGGGACATTTGCTTCCGCGTACTTTTGGCCGTTATATGTACCGCCGAACGGGCCGAACGCCATGGGCGGCACCGCTTGGTGCGGCGAATAGAGCATAAGGCCCGCAATCTCCTCTGTTGTCAGGCGGGATGCAAGGTCTGCGGCGCGCTCCTCAACGGGCAAACGCCAATCTTCATACGGGAGAAGCTCGCCGGTCTTCTCCAAGTCTTTAAAATACAGGCCGTCTTTTTCGATGAGCTCTACGCCGGACGATGCAGACCACGCGATCGGCTTGCCGTTTTCGGGATAGGCGCGGACAATGCCGTCTCTTTCCGTTTTTTTCACGTTCATTTTCATACCTCTTTGTTTGGATTAAAACAAGGAATTTTCGCATTTGCTTTTGTACAAAGTATAGCGTATTCTCGATAAAAAGTAAAGATTTTTATAAGGTATGTCATGCGGGCTGTATGCACAGAAAAGCGCGAGAAAACGGCGTATCTTTTTCCTTGCATTAAAGCGGCTCCTAATGGTATAGTTAATAGGCTGCGGTAAAAAAGCGGCAAATTATGCGGAAAAATCAATTTATTGGAGGGAAACATGATAAAAAACTATTTAACGAGCCTGAAATAGGAGTTTTCGGGCTACAACACCGCCAAGCTGATGAAAGACATCATGGCGGGCCTGACTGTTTGCGCGGTGGCGCTGCCCCTTGCGCTGGCGTTCGGCGTATCTTCCGGCGCTACGGCAGCTGCGGGTCTTGTTACGGCAATCATTGCGGGCGTTGTCATTGCAGTACTTGGCGGCGCTTCGTTCCAAATTTCCGGCCCCACAGGCGCGATGAGCGCCGTTTTGGTGGGCATTGTGGCGTCTTACGGCTTGCAGGGCGTGTTTTTCGCGTGCTTTGCGGCGGGCGCACTGCTGCTTTTAGCCGGTATTTTTAAGCTTGGGCGGCTCATCAGCTTCATCCCGATGCCCGTCATCATGGGCTTTACGTCCGGCATTGCGAT
>OLYN01001953.1_pt1 | contig 9978 bp, 20 predicted proteins | sample 1674231 | NCBI WGS metagenome assembly OLYN01 (sample SAMEA103958153, study PRJEB25191) | human gut metagenome
TCATCCTTATCTTTATCGTGCTTAAGTCGTTTTAAGTGAGATTCTTTATTTTTATCTTCAAGACTATTATAAATAGCAATACCTATGCTTGCTAAAAACAAAAGCAAAACGACAAGTATGATAATAGATAATGCTCCAAAAATCCAATCAAGCAGTCCCATTTAATTCTGTTCCTCCTCATTTGAGTACATATTTGCAAACTCTTCATCAGAGCAACTTAGCGGTTCAACACATCTCATTATATCTTCTTCATTACAACCTTCTGCCATAAGCATTCCAATTTCAGCCATAATATCAGTCATTGTGTGTCCTCCTTTTCATCCATCTTTGCACCACAATGATAGCAATATAAGTCAATTCCCTCTGGATTAGTATTCACACCTCTACCACATCGGCTACACACCCAGCCAAGAGAATTATCTTCGCGTATCCATCTTCCATGTATTACTGGTGCAACATCAGCAGTAGGTGTGCGATATATAATACTCCGGACGAGTTTTTTGGCAGTTGCAATTGTAACAGCACCAGTTTCATCTTCTGGCGCATCTGGTTGTACCAATGAAAGTGCTATTTCTTTATCAATATATTCAGCTATTTTAAGCACCTCCGTCCATTTTTGCACCACAATTGGGACAGTAACTGTGTGCATAACCATTTATATCGTTATCAGGGTGCAAACAGCAACTACACACCCTATCGTGAAAATATCCTATATTCCAATGCCCGTGACGAACAGGCACAACATCGGCGGTATCCATATAGCGGATGCAATCGACAGCATCTTCGCGGGAGTAACCAACCTGTTCAGGGGCATCGTTCATAAGCTCTTTTATGGCGACCTCCCGCTCAATATATTCAGGCATTATTAATACCTCCGTCCAGTTTTGCTCCGCAGTTGGGACAGTAGTTGAAGTGTTCTGTGTCGTAGATAATCGTACAGAAATCTGTCCTACAAAAAGGACATACAATTCCGTCCCCATCAGATGCTTCTTCCCACCGCCCATGTCGCACCGGAGCAACGTCGGCAGTAGGAAAACTTTCAATATCAAACTTTACAGTAAAATATCTACTCGTTCCCATCATATGGTCAATAAATGCTTGCTTATCAATATATTCAGCCATTATCTATGCCCCCTTACTCAAGACTTATCATAAACGAATTGTCTTCACCGAGAACTGTTTTCGGAAGAACGCCTTCCCACTGTTTTATGTAATAATATTTAACAAGATTTGGCGTAAGAGATTCCGCAATACGCTTATTCATTTCAGCTTCCTTTTCACCAGCATAGAGAGCGGCTTCTGCTTGAATTTTTGTTACTTCAAGCTCTGCATTCGCAGCGATAACATCCTGTTCTGCTTTTGCTTTTGCACTAATAACAGCACGGTCTGCCGCAGCCTGTTCTTCCATGGTTTTCTGCGCCTGTTCAGTTTCTGCCGCAAGTTTGTTTTGGGTGGCTACCTGTTTTCTCTCAACTGCGTCGGTAAACTCATCGGTAAAATCTATATCCTCAACAGAAATTGAAATAATATTGATACCATACGCAGCAGCATCATCGGTAAGGCGAGTAAGAATTTCGTCAGAAAGCTCGCCACGCTTTGCAACAAGATTTTCTGCACTATATTCGGCAACTACCGCTTTTACATTTTCAAGGATTCGCGGCAATACAACGCTTTCATAATAATTTACACCCACCGTTTTATACAGCTCTTGCGCTGTTGCTTGGTCGATGCAAAAGTTGACGGCGAGACTGACTTTAACCTGCTGTATGTCTTTAGAAAAAGTATCAGTTTCAACGCTAACTTTCTGCGTGCGATTATCAAGTTTAACAATTTTCTGCCACGGTGCAATCACATGAACGCCGGCACTAACAGTATTAGGCTCAACTTTTCCAAAGGTAGTAAGAATTCCTGTGTAGCCAGTAGGAACGGTTTTAATCATTGAGAACGCAAGAATAATTACGACGATTAACGCAACGAAGCTGCCAATCATATGTCCCCATTTAAATTCGTCCATTTCTTCATCATAAAAAAATTTAATCATTAGTTAATTCTCCTTTTATTTTGTTGTCAGTTTTCCTTTTTCTTAAAAGCTTATTAGTTAAAATGTTTATATTATTTTTTTAATCTCATCAATTTTATTATCAATTAGCAGTATAACTACTGAAAGTTCTATATGAAATATACCAAAAGTTATCATAAGAGCGATGCACACTTCCTCATTGCTCATTTATCATTCTCCTTTTCATCCATCTTTGCTCCACAGTTTGGACAGTAATTAAACCTGTCATTGAAAGGATAACCATCAATATAGTCGCAATTTGAGCAAACAAATACCCATTCATAACCGTGATGATTTTTGCTAATCCATCGCCCATGCACAACAGGTTTTGCTTCTATGGTAGGAGCTTTTTTTAATCTATCCGATAAATACTGATTGTCGCTCGTACAAGTTCCAACAAGTGGAGCACTGCCACAACGGTCAATTTCCGTTTTAAAAAATGCTTCCGCATCAATAAGTCGCATTGTCATTCTCCTTTCGGTGGTTGTAATTCCCACATATCTATCCATTTCGTGATTTGTTCTGTTGGATATGAGAAATTTTCATCAACATCGTACCAACGCTCTTCTTGATAGAAACCGTTATGTATGTCTCCATTTTTTGTCATAAAAGTTATATCGTAAGAGTAAGCACATTCTTCAAACCTTTCGGGCAATTCTTGTTGTGGCTTTTTCCATTCAGCCATTGTCAGCCCTCCTCTTCATCTTAAAAACATTTATATAAAATCTTATACTAATTCTGCATATAAATATTCAGCTTCACAATCATACTTTGCAAGATGCCACTTTCCACTAACTGATTGAGACAATACTATATCATCATATTCTGGATGGTCCATTAAGTAATTACAAAGTGCTTGTCTTTCACTATTTGCTTTTATAAATTCACAAGTTATTCCATCGTAAGATTTAATTTCAAAAATTTTCATTTATAAGTCTCCTTATAAAGTTAATATTTTATTTTCTACTTATATTATATAAAATGTTTTCAAGCATAATCATTACTTTTCCGGCAATCTATCATTGACCGAAATCCACTCCTGCACCACTTCAATCGACGGTTCTTCTTTACAAATTGTAATTGGTGCATTTTTTAATTGCTTCAAAAGCTCATCGCTTATTTCCACATTTTCCTGCACCGTTACACCGTGGGCGATAAGATAGTCAGCAATTTTTTTATTTTCGATAACACTACCAAAATAACCTGTTCCACTTCTCTGCATATCATCAAGCAACTCCACTAGCTTTTCCCTAACATCCATTGTCAGTCATTCTCCAATTTCTTAATAATATCTCCGCCGAAAGAGTTTTTGGTAAGCTTGATAAACTCCTCTACTGTCATTTCTCCGTCAAGATCAACATTATGGTCTTTTGCAAACTGCTGTCTGCCCATAAGACAGGAGCCTGTAAGCTTGTGATGCCATTCAAAAAAGTCCTTTGTCGGATATTTAACACCTTTTTTGTGACACTCCCAAAATTCCGCTATGCGCTTCTCGACAGTCATTTTATCAAAAAGCTTGTCTTGCAGCCCCTCGCGTGCTTCCGCAAGAGTTTTGCCGTGAGCAAAATATTTGCCTTCTTTTACTATGTAGCATGGCGTTTCAGTCAAATCTCTATTTATGATTGTTCCCTTTGCGATATTGCCGTGTATGTGGCTTATAGTTATGGCAATGCCGTCAATCATGTATATTTTTTTCCCATTTATACTCTTTAAGTTAGAGCCGTAGCAATCGCCGAAACCGGAACCATCGTAATCGCCGTAACCAGATCCATAGCCAGAGCCGTAGCAATCGCCAAAGGCGTAACCATCACCAGAGCCAGAACCAGATCCGTTGCCAGATCCATCTCCGTAGCTGTCGCTATAGCCATATCCAGATCCATAGCCAGATCCGTCACCAGATCCGTTGTCATAGTTGTCGTGATAGCCATAGCCATAGCCAGAACCGGAACTTATAAATTCTAAAATCTTTATCTCTTCCATTCTTTTACTGCCTCTATACTTTTGATAGCTCTGTCGGTGCAGGGAATAATCTCAATAGCGTCCAACACTACAAGGCTATCAACGGTCATCGTGAATTTGCAGTTGTTGGGGTTTGTTGTGCCCTCTGCCGCAAGTTGCAAAAGTGTGGCTGCTCCGTCCCAGTACCAAATACAACGCACATTACGCATTTTGATTTCTCTGCCGTCTCTTCCCTCAATTTCGCCGTAAAATACTCCAGCTCTGTCACACCTTACAACATATTTCTGCTTTTCCATTTGATTTTTCTCCTTTTTATTTATTTCTTCAATTCTGGCAAAAAAACTCCAACTACCGAAATCAATCCACTGAACTTGTTTATCTTTCGGGTCATTCAATATACGATAATAGAGCATATCAAATCCATGCATTTGAGCATACTCTTTGAGAGCCGTAAAAGCTAATTCTTTTGTCTCAAACTCTCCAAGCGACCGTATATAATCATCACTAAACAGTCCATTATAAATATCAATCTTCCACATTATATCCCTTCTTTCTTAAGCCCATTCTTCCAACCAAAAATTCTTGTCAATCGCAGAAATTCGTTTTGCTTTTTCGGGCAACGGGCGCACATTTTGTTCCAAATTAAAATCTGCGATTTGTTCATAAGTTAATTCTTCTTTATTAACAGTTTTCTTCCATTCTGCCAAATCGCTTTGAATAGCTTCATCATGCCATTCCCAATTATCTACGCCAGCGTTAATCAAAGCATTGAGTTCATAGTGGTCTGCCAAAAGTCTAATGAGATCATCGCGTCGAATGCTGTAAAATTCATTCATATTTTTCTCTCCTTTATTCTTTCTATATATATTATATCATATTTTTATAAAAAAATCAAATTAAAAAAGACTGACTATTAAAACATAGTCAGTCTTATTCTTAAATTTGTTTTTCTTTGGTTTGCTGACTAATAACAGCATAAATTGCTTCATAGGACTGGTCAGTAAAGGCATCTAATAAACATAATATATTTATGACAGGAATTATACTTACAAATGAAAACATTAAAATAAAAGCAATAATTACTATAAAATTAATTTTATACCCATATCCATCTTTATTTTTTATAACTGCTTGGTTAATTTGAAAAACATAAATTGTCAAATAAACAGAAAAACTAATAATCCAAACTAACAGATAACCCCACCAAGGAATTGCTCCCATTATTTTGCCTCCTTATCATAATGATTAACCAAAGATAGCAAATTAACGAGATCTGCCGGAACATTATATTTTTTAATCCAATTTTCAAAACCAACTTCATAATGTCTCATATGGAAGTTAATAAGCCAAGCTTCAAGCAAAAGCTTTTGTCCATGCTGACGCCTAAAATAAACATCATTATCATAAGCTAAAACTAAATAGGCTCCGTAATTAGCGTGCCCATAGTAATGAGCGTCTTTGGTTTCTTCTCCACGGCAGTTGGTAAAAGTTTTCGTAAAATATTTACCAATATCATGAAAATAAAGAGTTCTGTTAATTAAAATCCCGCAATTATCTGCTGACGCAAGTTCAAAAGCTTTGTGCATATGTCCATATATAGACTGAGAATGATGTATATTATCGTGTTCCATACCCATAAATTGAATTTGAATATCTTCCAAGCCTATCTCAAGATTATCTTCTTGTTCAATTTCAATATAATCCCAACCTTCATAGAACATAGGAGTTTCAAACTGCATAAGCATTCTTTTTATAACGCGGGCATCAACTTTTCTTTCTCTCAATGCTCTTCTGCGGTCAATGGTTTCCAATGAAGTCGCCATTATAATGCATTGAGTTTCTACCGAATTGTCATATTTAGCTCTAATATCTCTTAAAAGAGCAACACGATGTTTCATAGAAAGGTTGGTCGCATTATACCAAACAGTTTTACCAGTTGCAAGCCCTTCAAGAGTGCGCTTCCGCATTTTCAAAAAAACTTTCTGCGGGGCAGTTTGGATTGATGCATCTCCGTAAAGCTCTTCTCGAATTTCATCAGAAGATACTACAATATCATCAGGATGTTTATTATGCTCAATATAGTAGTCTTTACCTGAATAAGGCAGACCAACCATCATTATAAACATTACTTACCCTCCTTTTCTCAAGCTACATACCAACCGTCATAACGACCATCACGCAGAATAATACGAAGACCATCTTTAAACTCAAAATAACAAACATTTTTGTCCTCTGCACTACGAATTACTTTAAACCACTTATTTTCTTTTTCAATAAAATCTTTCATTTTACTTCTCCTTGCTCGTAAGCCATATTATCATATAACCTAAAATCGAGAAAAGCGTCAGCCAGCCGAAAAATAGAAATATACCCCACAATATTTTCAAACAGCTATAAAAATTCATTATAAAGCTCCTCTCGTTTTCTTTTTATACTATTATTATAGTACAATTTTAAGATTTTTCAAATTTTATTAGTAATTGGAAGTTTCGCTTCCCAAGAGCCATAGCACTGTCCATCACTTCTAAAAATCTCATAACGACCTGTGGCAGTCTGACAACTTTCATCAAGTCTTATAGAACAATTTGAACTCCCATTATATTTATTTACAATTTCTCGAATATTGTTTAAATGTGCTTCATCCATTTTATGCTGACGAATCCATTCATTGACTCTTTCATCATCTGATTCTTGAAGTGTTTTAAAAGTAATTTGCTCGAAGCCCATTGTATTAAAATTATTCGCCGTCAAAAAATTAAATTCATCAGTTAAAATAATAACAAGACGATGCATTGGAATATTATAATCGCAATTATTTATACCCCAATTCCAAGCACACAAATATTCACGACTATTTGTAATAGAATAAGATACAGTATGAATACGATTATAACAATTAGCCAGCATAGGCTCACAATTATAATTATGGGTAGTAAGTTCAATAGGAATATTTTTAGGAACTGTCTCACAAACTGCTTCAATAAAACGATAGTTTTGAGTTGGGTCAGCTTCGCCAGTTATTACAACTCTATCTATGTCGCCTTGTTTACAACGAGCAATTAGTCTCTGTTGCCATTCCTTATAATTAGTCTTATAAAGATTATCAAACTGATAGTTATGCTTCTTTCCACGAGCACAACAAAAAGGGCAACTATATACACATTTTTGATAAGGCATTACAACTTGCAAATTAATTCCCATTAGCTTTTCCTCCTAACACAATTATAAATATCAATTGTCCGCTCATCAATGGCAGTCAAATAATCTTCATTAACAGAAATTGCTTTACTCAATTCCTTAATTTTCTTATCATAGCGGTCTAATCTTAATTTAAGTCCAATAACCAGTCCAAAAAGCGCTCCTATTAGAATAGCGCACATAAACAAAATCGCAAATATTACCGCCACTAAAATTCCTCCTTAATAAGAAGCATAATCACAAATTACGGGCTGACTGTAATCGCCATTTCTAAAGCCAAAATTCCCAGAATGAACATCCCGCAAGCCAATTTCATCACACCAATCAGTGAATGCATTTCCATACTTGGTTCCAAGATAAACTTCTACCATATCAGAACCGCCATAACTATAGTTCTGAAGAGTATCATAAATCTCTTCTTCATCATAGCCATCCTCTTGATACATACTCTCAAGAGTCTGATTACAAATATTTGCGTTTTCGTCTTCATCGACATCAATGCGTTCCATGAGCAACATTGGAATACCACGATAATCAGGAAGTTTGTAGCATTTAGCAAATATATTCTCATATCCAGCTTCAACTGCTTTTTGATAAGTGTCAAATTCATTTTGATTAAAATCTACGCTTCGTCCACTTAAAAAATTTGCAGGAATTTTAAGAACATAATTAGATTCATCAGTCAGAAACACAATACGACACCAACCACGGACCATAGTCCAACCATTCTTTTCTTCGGGAAAAAATTCAAAAGCGGGATGGGAGGAATCGCCATAAGTAGATTGGCATACTAATTCACCATTATCATTATAAAAACCATTTATTGACTGCTCCCCATAGGACTCTTCCCAAGAAAGAAAGTCACTACGGACTTTATCGTTTTTACAGCATTTACCCGAATAAGGCATTTGAAAAGTATCCAGCATAGTATCAATGATATTGTGGAAAATTTCACTCTCTCTCTTAAAATCAATAGCCATTAAAGCAACTTCCTTTCTTTATTTTCTATATATATTATAGCATAAATCTAAAAAAAAGTCAAATTAAAAAAAGACACTTATATCTCTATAAGTGCCTAAATAAATTTTATTTACTTTAAAATCCTATCCCACTGTCCCGCAGTAAAATTTTTAATATAGTCAATAGGAAGCAAATCAGGATTTTTCCAATTTAGCCAAATATAATTTTGAATATAAGGCAATTTACAAATTGGAATTTTATTCATAAGAATTTGAATTTGCTCTCCAGTCCAATCCCGCCATTGATTTTTAGACATTACATTCACACAGGATAAACCCGCCTCGCATTTTTTCCCTACATTAGTCATTGCCCAAGTAATTTTATACATAGCTTCCTCATAATCAGGGCAATAAGTAAGAAATTCATCAGCTTCATTAGCCAAGATTACTTCAATTAGTCTTCTTTGAGTAATTACATTATTATTTCTCAAATAATGAGCTTTAACATATTCTGGCGATTTAATTTTTACGCGGTGTCCAAATTTATCTCTTACAACATAACCCTCTTCATCCCAAGGAAGCTCTCGCGCCGCCCGCTCACACTCTTCATAAGAAGAAAGTTTTTTTACTTCTGGTTTAAGCACATCAGATGGATAAGCCCAAGACGGAAGTTCAGTAAGGTCTGCGTTTTTGACCGAGCACAAAAAATAAAGTTGCGGTTTAGGATATCCAATTACAACGCGAGTGTAAGGAGAAACAAGTTCAAAATTATAAGTGAAAGAACGACAAAAATTCTGTTCCTTATATCCTTGCTGACGCATAGCATAATTGATAAGTTCTTGATAATTTTTGAAAGGACAATTTACATCTGCAGGAAGAGAAGTATCGACCGCATCAATAGTTTTGGAAGTTGCCCAACGCCATTTTTGCTGATATTTATCCCACCAAGCAGAAACAAGCGACCCATCAATTTTTTCAGATACTACTGCGGACTGCCAATCAATTTTCACATCACAATTAGACTCGTCCGCATTAAAAAATTTTTTAAAAGCATAACGGGCAACAGTCCAGTCCGTGGAGTCAAGAATAACTCCACGGCATTCTTTTACAATTTCGTTAGTAAAGTCAGAAGAAAGCTGATTATAATAAAACAGAACAAATTGGTCTTTTTTACGAATTTTCAAATTGTAAGGGTCAGCCGTTAATTTAGTTTCCCAATCAGAATTTTCTTTGATAAATTTAATTAGTTCCATTTTATTACCTTCTTTCTTTTTTAGTAAGGAAGCGCCCACTTAGTGCTATTGAGTATATCAACCCATTTGTCCTAAAATTTTAAAGAGTCTGATGTAATAGTTACCTTCTGTTCATTTTCTTTCTGTTTAATTGCTTCTTTTCTTTCAGCTCTTTCTTTTTCTGCTTTTTTGGAGAAATAATAATTCTGATTGTTGCCACAATAAGCATTCATTGTATCTGCAAATTCCCTGTTGCCGAGCTGTCTTTTAAGAACGCAAAGAGCAAAGCCTGCCTCACGGCTATATGCATCACCCTCAACTGCTTTAACAGTAGTAAAATCATAATCATTCCACCAAATTGTAGTAGTGCGGTCGGTGTCATTATAAACAACTTTTTTAAAGCTTACAACTTTTGAACTTTTGGGGCTTTTTACGGGAGTTGCTTTTACAATGGTTTTACACCGAATATCTTTTTTTGGTTTATTTTTAGAACGAGAGAACAAATAAACAGGAGTAGTATATTTATCTCCTTCTGCTGTTTCAATCATATAATATTTATCTGGTTCAAAAT
>OLYN01001957.1_pt1 | contig 9972 bp, 6 predicted proteins | sample 1674231 | NCBI WGS metagenome assembly OLYN01 (sample SAMEA103958153, study PRJEB25191) | human gut metagenome
GTCAGCTTTGTGGCTTTAATCAGCTTTCTCTCAATACTCTATCTTATTCGCAAAAATTACATAAGCATAAGACTAAAGGACACTGAGATAAAATATCGCGAAGAGTTGTTTTCAGTACTTTCAAACAATGTAGATGACATATTTCTTATGCTTGATAAGAATAGTTTTGCTGTCAGCTATGTAAGTCCGAATGTCGATCACCTGCTGGGAATTTCTCCTGATGACGCAATACGTGATATCAGTTTGCTTGAAAGTGCACTTGAAGATGGGACAAACTATGCCGTTCGCAGTAAGCTTGCAGGTATGAAAAAAGATGAACGCATTGAATGCGACAGTGTATGTACCCATCAGAAGAACGGAGAAAGCAAATGCTTTCACATTACCGTACTATGCCGAATAATAGGCGGTCAGGAAAAATACATAATTGTACTGTCTGACCGAACCAAAGAGCGCCTGATAAACCGGACACTCAAAAACGCAGTAGATGAAGCAGAACGCGCAAACAAAGCCAAAAGTACATTTCTGTCTAATATGTCGCATGATATACGTACTCCGCTCAGTGCAATAATCAGTTTTGCTATGCTTGCAGGCAGGGAAAAAGGAAATACAGAGCTGACAAATGACTATCTGTCAAAAATAATGATATCAGGTAATTACCTTCTCGGACTTTTAAGCGATATTCTCGACATGAGCCGTATCGAAAGCGGTAAATTGACATTTGATATTTCCGATGTGGATATTTCTGAAATTCTGTTTGATATAAGAACTGTAATGTACACATTGGCGATTGAAAAGAAGCATAAATTGACTATCTCTATGTCACAAGTAATTCACGAAACAGTGCGTTGTGACCGCCGCAGGCTTGAACAGCTGCTCAACAATCTGCTTTCAAACGCCATAAAATTCACACCGGACGGCGGTATTATTACGCTAGACATCAGCGAAGAAGCAAGCAAAACAGATAATATATCGATATATGAAATTCGTGTCAGCGATAACGGAATAGGTATGAGCGAAGAATTTAAGAATAAAATATTCGAGCCTTTTGAACGTGAGCGAAAGGTAACGAGCAACATTCAGGGAACGGGACTCGGAATGCCGATAACCAAAAATATAGTCGATGCCGCAGGCGGCACTATTAAGGTAAATACCAAGAAAGGGAAAGGTACTGAATTTATAGTACGCCTGCATTTTCCCATTACGGAAAAAGGCGTAAATAAACCATTTCCTGAACTTTCTGCTTTCATAGCAATCACAGACAGTAAAATCAGGGAGGAAACGTGTACTGCGCTTAAAAAGCTGGGAATACATACTGATATAGAAAACAGTATCACAAAACAAAGACAATGTACCCGTTATGATATTATAGCAACAATCCCGGACAGAATAGCCGAATTAAAAAAAGGGGATACAGACACTTTGTATATTGCCGTCACCGATAGTGCACAGTGCAGTAAAATTCCATGCTCTCTGTCACACTCGGTACAGATATGTACTGTGCCGATTCTGACATATGAGCTGAGGAAAATAATATCATCACATTTTAACTTGGAAGATAGCAAAGTAAGCAGTACCGTAAAATCCTCCGTCTTAAGCGGCAAACGTATTCTGCTGGCGGAAGATGTCGATATCAACTGTTGTATAGTAAAGACGATGCTTTCACCATATGGAGCTGAAATTGAAACGGCGGAAAACGGCGCAGTTGCATTAGATATGATAAAATCTCACGATAAAGGCTATTACGACTGCATAATTATGGATATTCAGATGCCGATCATGGATGGTTACGAATGTTCTCGCGCCATAAGACAACTTGATAACGGATATGCACCGGATATACCTATTATTGCCATGACCGCAAATGTATTCAGTGAAGACAGAAACAAAGCCGCCGAATACGGTATGAATACATTTCTGACAAAGCCGGTCAGCACAAAACGGCTTGTAGAAACCCTGACCGAATTGCTATCCTGATAATACCGGATAAGTGCTCTGCTCCGCTCTTAACATTTCCTTCGTATTTTCATATAATGTATTACATTAGCTGAAAGGTGAAAAATATGAAATACGATAAAGAATTTACGGTTGCGCTTGCAGGCAATCCGAATGTCGGCAAAAGCACGGTTTTCAACGCTCTGACCGGGCTAAAGCAGCATACAGGAAACTGGGTGGGCAAAACAGTCGGTAATGCGACAGGAAGCTATATATATCATAACAACAAGTACGAAATAACCGATCTTCCCGGTACATACTCATTGTGTGCTCATTCTGCGGAAGAAGTGACGGCACGGGATCATATCTGCTTTGCAAGACCCGATTTAACAGTAATTGTTTGTGACGCGTCCTGTCTGGAGCGTAATCTCAATCTTGTGCTTCAGATAACCGAGATCACAAATAAAGCCGTGATGTGTGTCAACATGATAGATGAAGCCTCAAAAAAGAATATAGCGGTCAATACAAAAAAACTGTCGGAATTGCTCGGCATACCTGTGGTCGCGACCTCGGCTCGCAATAAAAAAGGTCTAGATAAACTGATGGCAGTAATAGAAAGTGTAGCGCTTAGCAAAGAAAAAAATCGCGATATCACAGTTATCTACACAAACCGCACGGAAAAAGCGATATCAGAGCTTATGCCGCTTGCAGTAGGAATTACCGATGACATAAGAAAACAGCGTTTCATATGTCTCAGATTACTGCAAAACGATGATGATATCAAAAAAAGCCTGTGCAGCAAATTCGGGATATGCTCGCAGAAATACGAGCCTTTACTGCTTAAGGCTGGGGAGCTGATATCAAAATCGGAAAAACCGTTTACCGATGAGATAGTGTCATGTATATTCATTACTGCCGAAGGTATAGCGGCAGAAAGCGTAAAAAAATCGTGCGACAGAAAATTATCCCGTGACAGAAAGATCGACAGAATACTTACAGGAAAATTAACGGGAATACCTATTATGTTTCTGATGTTGCTCGGCATATTATGGATAACAGTCACAGGCGCGAATTATCCCTCTGCGTTGCTTTCAGAATTTTTCGGAAATGCTGAATTACTGCTTTATAACGGATTATCATCAATAGGTATACCGGAAATAATAAACAGTGCCCTTACACAAGGTGTATTCAGAGTACTTGCATGGGTCGTATCTGTTATGCTTCCGCCGATGGCGATATTCTTTCCGCTGTTCACGCTGCTTGAAGATTCGGGATATCTTCCAAGGGTAGCTTTCAACCTCGACCACAGGTTCAAGAAATCCGGCGCGTGCGGAAAACAGGCATTAACAATGTGCATTGGATTCGGCTGCAACGCGGCAGGAGTTACGGGATGCCGGATAATCGACTCGCCGCGTGAGCGCCTCATGGCGGCAGTCACGAACGGATTCGTGCCGTGCAACGGGCGATTCCCGACGCTGATATCGCTGATTTCACTGTTTATCGTCGGCGCACTGCCCGCTCCGTTTGACTCGTTTGCCGGAGCCGCTCTGCTGACGGCGCTCATAGTTCTGTCCGTCTTTGCGACCTTTGCGGCGTGTTCCCTGCTTTCAAAGACGATACTTCGCGGAGTACCTTCATCATTCACGCTCGAGCTGCCGCCGTATCGCCGACCTCAGATAGGCAAAGTTATAGTGCGCTCCGTATTCGACCGCACGCTCTTTGTGCTGGGGCGCGCCGCGGCTGTTGCGGCTCCCGCCGGGCTTATAATATGGATAAGTGCGAACATAAAAATAAACGGCACGAGTATTTTTTCATACTGTTCGGATTTTCTTGACCCGCTCGCGCGGATCTTCGGCATGGATGGAGTCATTCTGACTGCGTTCATTCTCGGATTCCCGGCAAACGAGACTGTTGTGCCGATAATGCTCATGGGCTATCTCGCCGACAGCGGCATCTCACAGACTGACGGCGCCGCACTGCACACACTGCTTACAGCAAACGGCTGGGACATAAAAACAGCCATATGCGTGATAATATTCATGCTTTTCCACTGGCCGTGCTCAACAACGCTGATAACGGTAAAAAAAGAGACGGGCAGCATGAAATGGGCTGTTATCGCCGCACTTCTGCCGACCGCCGCAGGGCTTATATTATGTTTTGCCGTTTCTCATATTTTCGCGCTGATCTGAGAGAGCAAACCGGGAACTTCCGAAAGCTCTTTTATTGTGTAGTCCGGCTTTATGTCGCTGTCGTTTTCTATTCTTTTGGGATTGAACCAGACGGTTGTTATCCCGGCGTTTATGCCGCCTTTTATGTCAGAGCTCAGGCTGTCTCCGATTATGACCGTCTCGCTGAGCGAAAAATCGGGTATTTCCGCAAAACAGATATCAAAGAACTGCTTGTCCGGCTTATTGGCGCCGAGAATCTGAGAGATAAATATACCGTCCATATATTTTGCGATTCCGGAGCTTCCTATCCTGCCCTCCTGCACCTTTGCGGTGCCGTTTGAGACTATATAAAGTCTATACTTTCTGTAAAGCTCCTCGAGCAGCTCGGGCGCGCCGGGCATAAAATAGTGGCCGATTGCGAGCATACTTTCATAATACGCAGTCGCCTTTACGGGATCGCACTCAACGCCTATCGTTTCAAACAGCTCGCGGTAGCGCCCAACTTTGACTTCTTCGCGCGAGATTTCGCCGAGTTCGAGGCGCTTCCAATGGGCTGCGTTTATTGTGCTATAGAGAGCCAGTGTCTCCTCGGTCGGGTCGATGCCGAAATGCACAAGTGTTTTCGTGAGGGCTATTTTCTCCGCCTTATGAAAATCGAAGAGCGTATCATCCAAGTCAAAGAGCACATTTCTTATCATCATAAACCTCCGCGGACTTTTTCGACTATTATAGCACCGATTTTATTTCTATATAGTATATATCAGAATTTTTTACCGAATATTTTTCGTTGCGAGGCACTTGTTCACAATTTGTTTAAATTCGAGTGGTACGATTGTCGCGGTCATTATATGGGAACACTTGGGAGGCCGCACAAAAATGAATAATGCAGCAGAAAAAAGACGAAAAAAAGCACTTCTGATAGTCAATCCCTGCGCAGGAAAGAACAGAACGAGATCAGATCTCGGTGAGATAGTCAACGCCTTTCCGGACGGCGTTTTTGACTTCACCATCAAATACACCACCTGTCAGGGCGACGCAGTGAATATAGCGCGCGACTTTGCGGAGGGTCACGACCTTGTTATCTGCTGCGGCGGAGACGGCACGCTCAACGAGACTATAAATGGACTGATGAGCGCGGGAGCAAATATTCCGATAGGCTATCTGCCGATGGGTTCGACAAACGACCTCGCGGTGACGCTCGGAATACCAACAAAGCTCAACGAAGCCGCCGAGCTTATCGCCTCGGGGCACACGAACGGATACGATGTCGGCGACTACAACGGACATCAGTTTTCATATGTCGCCTGCTTCGGCCCCGGCACAAAGATATCATACAGCACCCCGCAGAAGATGAAAAATCTGCTCGGATACAGCGCATATATGATAAACGGCTTTTTCCTGCATCTTATCCCCGCTCTCGCCGATGTCAAGCCGAGACACATTAAAATAGAATATGACGGAAATGTGCTTGAGGACGATTTCTATTTCGGCTCGTTTTCAAATTCGACTTCTGTTGCGGGACTTTTCAAATTTGACAAAGATGATGTCAAGCTTGACGACGGTCTGTTTGAGCTTCTGCTCGTGCGCAAGCTCTCTAATCCGCTTGCGGCGTTCAACATGCTCCACAGAATAATGAAACGCGACTTCGACGGCGACTCTCTTATATACATAAAAGCTTCCGAAGTAAAGCTCACATTTGAAAAGCCCGAGATATGGACGCTTGACGGAGAATGCGGCGGCGAAGCAACACAAGTAGACCTCAAGGTTCTCCACCGCGCCGTGAACATATTCTCGCCCGAAAATCCGATGTTCTCGCACAGAGAAAGCAAAGAAGAAGCAACCGTATAACCGCAAAAGTTTTATCCGCAGACTAAGCTCTGCGGATATTTTTTTGTGCTTTTATATTGCTATTGATTTCTTGCGGCTAAGCTATTATAATGTTGTAGATTTTGCGGCATATATGTGGTATTATATTTACATATATAGTGTTGCATTCAACCGCCTATCTTATCGGCGCAATCCACAGGAGGACACAGCATGAATCTTGTTCATCTGAAATACGCAGTTGAAGTGGCTGAGACCGGGTCTATAAACAAAGCTTCTGAGAAGCTCTATGTCAGCCAGCCCAACCTCAGCAGAGCGATAAAAGAGCTCGAAGCGAGCCTCGGAGTTACCATATTCGACCGAAGCGCAAAGGGAATGGTGCTGACGCCGGACGGCGAGGTTTTTGTTCGTTACGCCCGCTCGATACTCCGTCAGGTCGACGCTATCGAAGAAGTGTTCAGCAAGGGTACGACCGAGAAGAAAAAATTCTCGATATCCGTGCCGAGGGCGAGCTATGTGACCGACGCATTCGCCGAGTTCTCAAAGCTTCTCGACAAGGACACGCCGGTTGAGATATTCTACAAAGAGACTAACTCCATGCGCTCGATGAAAAACATTCTCCAGGATGAATACAAGCTCTGCATAATCCGCTACGCCGAAGGATACGACAAATATTACAAATCGACATTCGACGAAAAGGGGCTCACCTACGAGCTTATAACCGAGTTTCAATATGTTCTGCTCATGAGTAAAAACAGCACGCTCGCAGAGAAAGAGGACATTACCTTCGACGATCTCCGCGACCGCATCGAGATAGCACACGCCGATCCGTATGTGCCGTCCCTTCCGCTGTCCGAAGTCAAGAAAGAAGAACTGCCGGACAATTCGCAAAGACGCATATTCGTGTTCGAGAGAGCAAGTCAGTTTGAACTGCTCTCGCGCAACCCCGATACTTTCATGTGGGTCTCCCCCATTCCGCAGGAGCTTCTCGACAGATACGGGCTCATCCAGCGCGTCTGCCCGGAGAACACACGCAAATATAAAGATGTGTTGGTTCACCGCAAGGATTATGAGCTGACCGAGCTTGACAACATGTTTATAGAGCAGCTTGTCAAAGCGAAGCGAAAGACTTTCGGATAAAGGAGAAAATATAAAATGAAATGGTTTATAGCATCCGACATTCACGGCAGCGCGTACTACTGCCGAAAGATGCTTGAAAGATACAAAGCCGAAAACGCCGACCGTATGCTTCTGCTCGGCGATATACTCTATCACGGTCCGCGAAACGACCTGCCGGAAGGCTACGCGCCCAAAGAGGTCATCGGGATGCTCAATGCGATGAAAGATGAGATTCTCTGCGTGCGCGGAAACTGCGAAGCGGAAGTCGACCAGATGGTGCTGAAATTCCCGGTTCTCGCCGACTACGCGATAATAGACCTAGGGAACAGCATTATTTACGCGACGCACGGACATATATACAATGAAAACAATCTTCCGCCTATGAAAAAAGGTGACATTCTTCTGCATGGACACACGCATGTTCCGAAGTGCGTTGAGCATGAAGACTATACATATATGAATCCCGGTTCGGTTTCGATACCGAAAGAGAACAGCCATCACGGCTACATGACGCTTGAAAATAAAAAATTTGTCTGGAAAGATCTCGACGGAAACGCAAAAAAAGAGTTCGTTTCAGGTTAATAACACCATAAAAAAACTGAATATCCCCCACTATCTGTAAACTATGCCAAATAAAGGTAAAGGTATATCGATATCAATAATATCGATATATAAAAGTCGTAATTCCCTTTTGCCCCGTTATGCGATAGAATAGTATTGGTCAGAAGTCAGACTACTACTTTTCGGGAGGTGCAGCATGAAAACTACGGACGTGTCCAGAGCTGCTCTGGGGCGCATCCCTGTTTATCTCAAATTTATTGAGAGTCTGCCGCAAGATGTCGAAACGGTCTCGGCGACAACGATAGCAAAGGCATTGGGCTTCGGCGAAGTTCAGGTTCGAAAGGATCTCGGAGCGATATGCGGCTCCGGCAAGCCGAGGATAGGTTACACCGTATCCGACCTCAAAGCGAGCCTTGAATGTCTTATCGACAGCCGCAACGGCAAAACGGTGATAGTCGGCGCGGGAAAGCTCGGAAGGGCGCTGCTCGACTACGGCGGATTTTCCGACTACGGGCTTGACATTCTCGCGGCGTTCGATACGGATGTTTCGCAGAATAACGCAAGCGGAAAACCTATACTGCCGATTGACGGACTGCACGATTTCTGCAAAGAAAACAATGTCAGCATCGGAGTCGTTGCAGTGCCGGCAAAGGCGGCGCAGGAAGTATGCGACAAACTCTGTCAAAGCGGCATAAAAGCCATAATGAGCTTTGCGCCGTGCAAACTCATAGCACCCGAGGGTGTAGCGATCCAATATGAAAACATGGCTCTCTCGCTCGCACACCTGAAAACACAGATAAAACAGTAAACCGTTTAGGGGGATAAAAATCATGAACAACGAAAGAAAAATCATCGACAGCGTTGAAACACTCGAATCAGCTCTTGCTTCGCTCAAAGAGGCAGAGAAAAAGTTTTCAACTTACACCCAGGAGCAGGTAGACAAAATCTTCCTCGCCGCCGCTTCCGCCGCAAACAAGGCGAGAATACCGCTTGCAAAGATGGCGGTCGAAGAGACAGGCATGGGCATTGTTGAAGATAAGGTCATAAAGAACAACTACGCGGCAGAATATATTTACAATGCCTACAAAAACACAAAAACCTGTGGTATAATTGAAGAGGACAAGGCATACGGCATAAAGAAGATTGCCGAGCCCGTCGGCGTTATCGCGGCGGTCATACCCACAACGAACCCGACTTCCACCGCTATATTCAAGTGCCTGCTTGCCCTCAAGACCAGAAACGCTATCATCATCAGCCCGCATCCCAAGGCAAAGAACTGCACCATCCGCGCAGCTCAGATCATGAAGGAAGCCGCTGAAGCAGCAGGTCTGCCCAAGCACATCATCTCCTGGATCGACGTGCCCAGCCTGGAGATGACCAACCTCATCATGTGCGAGTGCGACTGCACGTTGGCCACGGGCGGCCCGGGCATGGTGCGCTCGGCCTACTCCAGCGGCAAGCCCGCGCTGGGCGTGGGCGCGGGCAACGTGCCCGCCGTCATCGACGAGAGCGCGGACATTCTGCTCGCGGTCAACTCCATCATCCACTCCAAGACCTTTGACAACGGCATGATCTGCGCCTCCGAGCAGTCGGTCATCGTGCTGGACAAGGTGTACGACGCGGTCAAGGCCGAGTTTGCCGCCCGCGGCTGCTACTTCCTCAACCCCGATGAAACCGACCGCGTGCGCAAGACCATCCTGATCAACGGCGCGCTCAACGCCAAGATCGTGGGTCAAAGCGCCGCCAGGATCGCCGCGCTGGCGGGCGTTACCGTGCCTGAGAATACCAAGATCCTCATCGGCGAGGTGGAAATCGTCGAGCTTTCCGAAGAATTTGCGCATGAGAAACTCTCCCCGGTGTTGGCGATGTACCACGCGAAGGATTTCGACGAGGCGCTCGACAAGGCCGAAAAGCTGGTCTGCGACGGCGGCCACGGCCATACCGCGTCCCTGTATATTCATCCGGCACAGAAGGAAAAGATCATGAAGCACGCGGAGCGCATGGAAGCCTGCCGCATCGTGATCAATACGCCGAGCAGCTTCGGCGGCATCGGCGACCTGTATAACTTCAAGATGGCGCCGTCGCTGACGCTGGGCTGCGGCACGTGGGGCGGCAACTCCGTCTCCGAAAACGTCGGCGTGAAGCACCTGCTCAATGTCAAAACCGTTGCCGAGAGGAGAGAGAACATGCTCTGGTTCCGCGCGCCGCAGAAGGTGTATTTCAAGAAGGGCTGCATGCCGGTGGCGCTCGACGAGCTGGGCACGGTGATGGGCAAGAAGAAATGCTTCATCGTCACCGATACCTTCCTGTACAAGAACGGCTACGTCGCCCCGATTGAGGCGAAGCTCGATCAGCTGGGCATTCAGCA
>OLYN01001961.1_pt1 | contig 9964 bp, 9 predicted proteins | sample 1674231 | NCBI WGS metagenome assembly OLYN01 (sample SAMEA103958153, study PRJEB25191) | human gut metagenome
GAACGCTCGGACTTTGACGGTAAGGGAGTATCAGCCTGCCTGTATGTCATGGCCCGCAAGCAGCCGCGCTTGCATTGCGGCGTGGTGGTGATCGCTCCACTTTTCAGAGAAAAGCATCGTGGCGCACCCGCCGTCCGGCTCGATACAGACAGCAACGTATCCGTTTGCCCTATGATGCACCGCCATTGTCCTGCGGGCTTTCTTTGTCAAAGAACTAGAAAAGGCACCGTATGGAAAGGGGAACAGCACACGATGCCTACGTTGAATCAGGTCAAGTCAAAATCAAGGATAGCAATTATCAGTTTTGCTTCCAGACGATTGCGCAGTTCTTCATCAACTTGCAGACGAGGATAGCCGTCAGAGCCATAGCTCGTCCGAGTTGACAGTGCAGCAATGTAGCTAGAATAATGCCGGACTACCCGGCTCACTGCTTCGGCGTCTCCTGCAACAGCGGCAGCGATTATCGGGTAAGGAAGCAGCGATGCCCGTGTGTGCGCAGATTTAGTCATCCGCTTCACCTCCCATCAGCTTTTTCAGCAGCCGATAGGCTTTATACCTGCGAGTATTGACCGTTCTTCTGGCCATGCCCATGCACTTTGCTATCTGTTCGTCTGTCATCCATAGAAACCAGTGCATCATAAAAATTTCCCGGTCTTTTGGTGACAGCCGTAGAAGTGCTGTGGCCAATCGGTCGTTCTCGATTAGCACAACAGCATTTCCCACGGGAAAAGCCGTATACTCCCATGAGTAACGATCGTAAACTGCAAGCTGGGCCACATCTGCCTCGGACAGTTCTTCCAAAGATGCAAAACGTTTTTGATGACGGCTGATCTGCCGATAGCCGTTACATGCCTCGCATTTCAACACCTTTTTGCAATAGCTGTCAAAGGCGTGCTGCTTGTGTTCGTAGTAGCGGTTTGGTTTCAAGTTTTCACCTCCCCTCGTGCTGGGAGGCAGCTCTTTTCTTCCCCTTTCGCTCACTACTCGTTCACCAATGGGTTCATTTGGCTGATTTTTAAGATTGGTATGAAAATTTTTCCTGCCGTTCATAGAATTGTTCCTTTCGTTCTGTTCGGGTTTATAGGCCGGAGCAAAACGAGGCGGAGAACGGCATCCGATACCCAATCGTAGGTTGTCAAAATGCGGGGCTTTATCGGATGTGAATTGAAGTATATAAAAAGCGAGCCACAACTCACTTCTATGAGTATGGCTCGCCCCTACGTTATTTGAATATTTTTTTAATTGGTGTTAGGGCTTTTCGAGTGGGCGGTAAGCCCCATTTTATTTTGCGCTCCTTTATTTTGATACTCTTATCCATATAGCTCTTTGCTTCAAATTATGAGCTATAACTCACACAATATGAGTTATATGGTTATTTATATGAGCGATAGCACACCCTACAATGAGGTAGAGGTGATGTATAGTGAACAATCCTCTTGACTTGTTTGCATGGAAAGTGCGGTCAGAACGTAAGCGGCAGCATTTGACACAGAGAAAATTGGCTGAACGGCTCAATATGAACGCCCGTACAATCATAGATTTGGAAACCTGCCAGAGTAACCCCAAATTTGAAACGGTGGCTCTTGTCGCCAAAGAGTTAAATATCAGCGTGGATGCTGCCATTTTTCCAGACATGGTAAATCAGACGGTTTCAAAAACAGTTGTAGACTTCTTTGCCGGGAAAAGTGAGGCGGAAATTGAAAAATATATTGCGCTTTGCAAACAGGCGGAAGCATTTCAAAAAGACGAATAACGCGGCCGGATATATCAATCCCGGCCGCGTTATTTTTTACCTATTTGTTTCTATGCGGACGGATTATGATATACGCACAATGGAACCTCCGCATCGCATACGCTGAATTTTGTTAAGCAAGGCTCCATCCAGCCGCATTCTTTCGGATGTTGACAAACTCCTGATAAATGCCGGGCTGCTTCAAAAGTTCTTCGTGCGTGCCCTGCTGTGCAATCTGGCCGTTGTCAATGACCAAAATCTGATCGGCATTCTGGATGGTATTCAGACGGTGGGCGATTACGAGAAGTGTCTTGCCCTTTACCAGTTCCGAGATGGCCTCCTGAATATAGCTTTCGTTATCAGTATCTACGCTTGCGGTAGCTTCATCCAAAATGATGATAGGGGCATCTTTCAAAATGCAGCGTGCAATCGAGATGCGCTGCTTTTCACCGCCGGAGAGTGTAGCACCGCCTTCACCAACTACGGTCTGGAATCCATCAGGCAACGCCATGATGAAATCATAGCAGCGGGCCTTCTTAGCAGCTGCATAGACTTCTTCCTCTGTGGCGTCCGGTTTACCTATGCTGATATTGTTGTAAATGGTATCTTGGAATAAGTACACTCGCTGGAATACCATGCTGATCTGCTCCATCAGCTCTGCCAAAGGCACGTTCCGAATGTCCATACCTCTTATTATTATGCTGCCAGATTTTACATCCCAAAGCCGAGCCAGCAAATTGGCAATAGTAGACTTTCCGCTGCCAGAAGGTCCGACTAAAGCAGTCATAGAATCTTTCTTCATGGCAAAGCTGATATGATGCAGAACTTCTTTGTCCTGATAAGCAAATACAACATCGTTAAACTGAACTTCTGGCTGTCCCGGCTGTGCCTGTGCAGGAAGATGCTGCTTGCCCGTGTCGGGAAGTTCAGGCTCATTTAGGACTGCTTCAATGCGGTCAAGAGCTGCATTCATAACGGTAAGGCGAGATGCTTCCCCATAAAGAGCTTTCAGCGGTCCAAAGAGGTCAAACACAAACAGCAGAACACCAAGCACATAGGCCAGCGGAAGTGCGCCGCGCTGTTCCAATACAATCGACAAGCCGAAAATCGCCGCAATACCAATGCCGTAAAGGATATTCAGACTCATTGTCCATGGTGTCATTTTCTGCTCAAAAGCAAGGGAGGTGTTTCTGGAACGCTGGAAATTGTCAGTCAGTTCTTCTGATTTTTCGCCCAGCAGGTTGTAGCTCTTGATGACGCCAATGCCCTCCACAAAGGATAGCACCGCATCGGTCAGCCGTTCGCTCTGCTCCTGCCGCTCTGCGGCTTCCCGCAGGGAAACCTTGTTCATTCCTTTTGACACCAGCCATGCCAGAACCGTGACGGCGGCAGCAATCAAACCAAGCTGTACGTTCAAATAAAACATGAATACCAGCAGAATCAAGGAGGACAGCAGATAGCCCATCATGTTGCCCAGCGTACTCATAGCGACTTCTTCAATGAATACCATATCAGTGCTAAGAACAGAGCTGATTTTGCCAATGTTGCCGGAAGTAAAATAGCCCATCGGAAGTTTCCGCAGATGGCTGCCCAGTTCCATGCGTTTATCCGCAAACATCAAATATCCTGCGGCACTTTGCAGGCTGTCGCTGAGGTAATGAACAAGCATTTGCACCAACACTGCTGCGGCAAGTCCAAGGCCGATATAAAGGCAAGTCTGGCTGGTCAGTGTGTCAGCTGCAAAGCGGCTTAAAACTACAAAGGCAAGAACAATTGGCATTTTTGACAAAATGGATTCCAAAAACGCACAAACGAATGCACCTTGAATACGGCCTTTATAACGGCCGGAGAGTTTCAAAATTCTTGAAAACATCGCAAACATTTAGGCTCCCTCCTTTGCAGTGTGTACTTTCCATTCGGCACTGTCCTGTGCGGCTTTCCACAATTTCTGATATTCAGGGCAGGAGCGAATCAAATCCTGATGCTTACCCGCTGCTACCAATTTTCCGTGGTCGATGACACAAATTTGATCGGCATTCATAATGGCGGGCAGTTTGTGAGCAATCACCACGAGGGTCTTGCCTTTTACAAGTTCTGCAATGGCTGCTTCCATCTTTTCTTCATTTTCGGGGTCAGCATAGGCTGTTGCTTCATCAAGAACCACAATGGGGGCATCCTTTAAGATTGCTCGCGCCAGAGAAATACGCTGACGCTGACCGCCGGAGAGCATTTTTCCGGCATCGCCTGCCATGGAGTGAATGCCCTGCGGAAGTTTTTCAATGAACTCCATGCACTGAGCTTTCTTTGCGGCCTCTATTACTTCTTCATCCGTTGCAGTCAACCGACCGAGCCGGATGTTTTCCAGCAGAGAAGTATTAAACAAATACTGATCCTGCGCCACATAGGAGATACGACTGTTCAATGCTTCAAGGCTCATATCGCAAAGTTTCTGTCCGCCGATGGAAATGCTGCCCTTTTGCGGGTCATAATAGTGAATCAGCAGTTTTGCCAAGGTACTCTTGCCTGAGCCAGATTCACCGACAAGAGCAGTTTTTTGTCCAGCCTTTGCCGTAAAGGAAATATCATGGAGAACTTCATCCTCAACCACCGCGGGCTTTCCATCCGGGCTGGGCTGTGTTGTCTGGTAAGCGAAAGAAACATGGTCGTAAGTAATGGTGTCATCTATTCCATGGAATCTATCATTCGTCTGCTGAAGTTCCGGCGCATCCAACACCTGCTCCAATGCGGAGATTTTATAGTTGAGCTGGGGCATGGTTGGCAGAAAGCCAAGAGATTTCAGCAGCGGCATACCGATACTCAAAGAAAGACACAGCACCAAAATCAAATTGGGCAGAGCCGACCAGCCGCAGAGGACAAACCATGCACCCACAGGCAGGGTCAGGATGATGGTACAAGGAAGCAGGCTGCTGTAAATCGCCATCCACGGCCATGCCGCCCTATACCATGCCAGTGTATAGTTCCGATAATCTGATATATCTTTGCGGAACCGTTCGTAAGAATCTGCGTCTTTATTGAAAACCTTGACGACTTCCATACCGTTGATGTACTCAATAATGGTATTGTTCATCTTTTGCCCGGCCATATAGTAAGGTCCCATTTTCTTCATACCAACGGAATACATCGTCATCATGGCAACTAAGCTAAGCGGAATGGATGCCAAAGATAACAGTGCCAGCTTCCAGTCTACAAAGAACATTGCCACATAAACTGCAATGGGAACCATCAGGTTGGCGATGCCCTCCGGCATAGAGTGTGCCAGCAGAACTTCCAGACTGTCTACATCGTCCACGAACAGCTTTTTCACGGTGCCAGTGCCTTTGTCCTGAATAACACCCAGCGGCAGTTTTTCAAACCGTTTTTGCAGAGCCGTCCGCAGGCGGAGCAGCGTGTCATAAGCTGCTTTATGAGAGAGATTCAGGCCCCAGCCATAGAAAAGAGCTTGCAGCACCAGACATACCAAGACCAGTATGACATGCTGGATGATAAAGGAAGCAGTGATTGCCTCCCCCATGACCAGCGGTGCAATTACCTGATATGCCAGCACAAAGGGAAAAACACCCAGCAGAACACTGACCAGCACGATGGCTGTTGCAGCATAGAGGCCTTTTTTATGAGGTCCGGCATATTCAAATACTTTTTGGAACATAAGTCCAACCTCCTATCATGTGAAATATTTTTCAGAAAGAGATTTCAAAACCGTTGGTGATAACTGCTGATTTTGAATTGTTCCATCATCATCCAGCTGCACAACCTCTGTGCAGGTACGGACAATAAATTCAAAATCATGAGAAACCACGAACACGATTACCCCGGAATCGGAAAGTTGTTCAATCAGCTTGCTGACACGCACCATAGAATCATAATCCAAGCCGCTGGTGGGCTCGTCGAAGTAGATTACGGGGCTGTCCTTTACGATTGCCACTCCAATGGTAACCCGTTGTTTTTGACCGCCTGAAAGCGACGCTGGGTGTCTTTCCCGATAGTCCGACAGTTCCAATGCGTTCAATACTGCATCTATTTTTTCTTTGCAATCTTCCTGCATTCCAAGGGAAAGCTCTTCTTCCACGCTGCTGGCAAAGAGTTGATAGTCTGTATCCTGCATAACAAGATAGGAAAGTGACCGCCGCTGCCGGGGTGTGAGCTTTTTTCCATCAAGACGAACTTCTCCATGCCGCTGTTTCAACAGGCCAGTCAGAATAGACAGGAGCGTTGTTTTTCCGGCACCATTATGGCCTAAAATGCCTATCACGTCCCCTGAATGAGCTTCAAAGCTGACATTTTGGAATACTTCTGGACCTTTCTTGTAGGCAAAGCCTAAATCGTGGACTTCTAGTAAGTGCGTTGTATTTTGAGAATGCGACTTTTCCTGATAATGCTCTGCATCACGTTCCGGGTATGCGGTCCGCAGACCATAAGAAATTCGTGTTTCTTCGGGCAAAGAGCAAAACTGTTCCCTTGTAAACTCATGCTCAATTTTTCCATTCTGTATCAGAAAAGCTCTGTCAATCAAATCTCGCAGATAGTAAAAGCGGTGTTCTACTACAAAAATGGTATAGCCGGCACTCTTGAGCTTTTCCATGATTTCAGCAAGCCGTTTGGTGGCGGCATAGTCCAGATTGGCCGATGGTTCATCAAAGATGTAGACCTTTGGGGCAAGCGCATAAACAGAGCCAATCGCAATCTGCTGTTTTTCTCCGCTGGATAACGCAAAAATACTTCGATTCAGGTATTCGACCAACTCCAATTCTTTGACTGCTCGTGCAATCCGGTCAATGGTTTCCTCACGGGCCAGTCCGAGATTTTCACAGCCGAACGCCAATTCTCGTGTGGTATCGGTCATAAAAAACTGTGAGCGTGGGTCTTGAAAGACAGTTCCTACCTGTCCGGCCAGTTCGGAGGGCTTCATTTCCAAAAGCGAATGTCCATCCATAAGCAGATCGCCTTTAATTTCACCGGGGTAAAAATGTGGAATAAGTCCATTGAGGGAACGAATCAACGTTGTCTTGCCGCAGCCACTTCGCCCGGTCAGAAGAATAAACTCGCCGGTCCGTACAGTCATGTCAATGCCGCGGAGGGTAAAATTTTTGCTTTCTTCATAACGAAAGCTGAAATTCTGGAATGAGATCATCGTCATACCCTCCACAAAATGATTTTGCCGATTTGGGTCTGGTCAATAAAAAGCAGTCCGACCAAAAAGAGGATACCAAGCAGTGATACCACAATTTCCGGCCATGCAAAACGAATCGGGCGCAGTGCATACCGCTTACATTCCAATTCCAGACCACGCGTTGTGCCGGAGGCCGCCAGTTCATCGGTAACTTTCAAGCAGCGCATCAGCAACGGTATCAAAATGTACTCTATGGTTGCTAATGGGTGACATACCCGCTTCCACACTGTATCGCTGATACCGCGAATATCCATTGTGCTTCGGATTTGCCGATATTCAATCCGTAGGGTAGGAATATAACGGAACATGACCACAAGCGGAATCGTAACTGCCTGCGGCAGCCGCATTCTTTGGAGGGCTACCATCAAGTCATCCATATAAGTGGTCCGCAATATCCAGAGCCCCATCATTACAATGGGAATCAGTTTCAGAACGGTCACGCCAAATACGCTCATAATCACGCTCAAAACTGGAACTTGAACATAGCGGAGCAAGGCATTAAGATAAGCCACAACGATATAAGTTATTATCATTTTTGCGGCCCATTTTCCGCCATTACCTAAGGCAATGAACAGCCCATAAACCAGCATGAGCGCAAGGCTGACCACTTCTCCGGCCAGAAAATAACTGACAAAACCGATACAGACTAAGAGAAGAATTTTGCAGCGCGGGTCCAGAAGCGCAGTTCCATGAAGGGGCTGTCGCTCAATAATTTGTTTGATTTGTGTTTCATCCATTCTGATGCCTCCTTATCAACAGCAGAGCGCGGGACTACTTCCAGCCCCGCGCTCTGAAATCAGGCAGCCCGTTTGCCTGCGTTTGTATGATGGATTTTCAGGGGGCTGTTCTTGTTATTTTACAGAAACGAGTCCAGCCTTGATGAAATGCTTTTTCAATGCTTTCTGGCCGATAAATCCGCCAATCAGGCCGCCCACCAGTCCAGCAGCAACAATGACTACCAGCATGGGAACAGAAGTGATATTGAGCATTCCCTGAATGTACTCCGGGGCAATATTGTTTTTCTCCATTGCGCCAACAAACGCACTTTGAAGAAATTTGATGGGGCAGATAGCACTAAAAGCAAAAATAGCACTGAACAGCGCATAGGCCGCCATCATGGACTTCATTGTGATTTCATTTCGGCCCATGATCAGAAAATCGCAGATGACACCGCCAATTACCAAGCCGATGGGAAGGAACCAGAAAGCACCTACCAGCAGGAACAGGATAGCCTGAATTGCAGCACAAATGGTAAACACGCCTTTCTTCGGAACTTTGGCCAGCAGAAGCATCATAACGATGCCATTCGGAATAGCCACAACGGACGGATAAAACACGTTGGTCACTGGGCCAGCCACGCTCATAATAGTGCTGATAATCATGCAGATAATCCACATGAGCGCTGTCAGGATGCCAATGAGAATAAAGTCTTTCGCATTCAACTTTTGTTTCATTTTTATGCCTCCTCGCTTTTATCGGAAAATAAAAAATGCGATGTGGTTATTTGAAACTAACCACATCGCAAATTGTACCAATTTAGATTATCAAATCCAACCCAAAACCTACCCGTTTTGACCCAAAAACAGTCAGAAGCTACTTTTTATGGGTATCAAATCGGCTTTCACGGTAGTTCTTTGGCGCCACACCATATCGCTTTTTGAAAGCGGCGGCAAGATTGCTGGGCTTTCCGTAGCCAACGATTGCTGCAATCTCGCTTACATTTCGGTCCCCCTCCAATAGCAGCTGTGCTGCCTGTGTCAAACGCTGTTCAATTATGTATTGATGAATAGGCATACCATAAAATGATGAAAAACCGCGTGTCAATTTTGTTGTGCTTAAATGCACCAGATGGGAAAGTTCTTCACAGGATGGGGCAAACGCAAGCTGACTGTCTATAATCCGTTTAGCTTCCATAATGGCAGTCCGTTCCGTTCTGGACATGGAAACATTTTTTCCCATTAGAATATCCAATTCAAGGACTTCGCCTAAATAAATAGACAATAGCTCCAGAAGTTTTCCGTCAAGATATAAGTAACCCAATCCTCCACGGTATTGTGTAAATTGGCTTGTTTCCGCTAGAATTTGTTCCATGATGGGGGTCACAGGAACTTTTGAAATGCCATCAAGAAGTTTCTTTTCGTAAGCCGTTGCTTCCTGCCCATCAAAATAATCTGTGAGCAGCTGCGAGAAATAGGCAATCGGAATTTTTATACTCTTAAATGAAAAATTGCTATCCTTTTTATAGCAGGCATATTCGGTTCCACCATGTCCCGCATAGATGCAGGATTCATTTTTTTGAATCGTAATGGAACGCTTTTCATCCATGATGCCCCAAGAGATTGCATCATTCAGGCAGAAGATAATCTGCATATAATCTTTACTGACGGTTCCCTGTACATTCATATCCGACTGGTAACACATTTGCCAATCCGAAAAGATGATGCCGTGCTTGATTTGGGTTTGTGCAATTCGTCCTTTCCCCATATCAGACGGAATATCTATTGAAATTGTTTGGGGCGAATTGGCTATCAGGTCGTTGTATAGCTTACCAAGATAGTGACTTCCATGCGTCATAGGATGAGGTTCACCTCCCATTTTGGTTAGTCTGTGCTAATTATGATACTTTATTTTTGCATCACAGTCAAGATGTAGCCAAAAGACAGGGTTTGAATTGTAGTATTAGTAGAGGGGACGGTTTAGGGGAGAACTTACAGAGCAAGCATAGGAAGTGTGTACCCACTTCCGTATTTTGCTCTGCAAAACAGCTTGTTGGGAAGTGTCCCAAACCCTCAAAACGGAAAGGAGAGTAAAACGAATGGAAGGCAGAAAACGAACCGTGCAGGTCAAATTTTATGTGACGGAAGAAGAACGGAGGTTGATTCGAGAAAAAATGAAATTGATACCAACCCGGAATATGGCTGCCTATCTGCGAAAGATGGCGATAGATGGTTATGTTGTCCACATCGACACCACCGACATCCGGGCGCAGACCGCCGAACTGCAAAAGATTGGTGTCAACGTCAATCAGATCGCGCGGCGGCTGA
>OLYN01001964.1_pt1 | contig 9951 bp, 10 predicted proteins | sample 1674231 | NCBI WGS metagenome assembly OLYN01 (sample SAMEA103958153, study PRJEB25191) | human gut metagenome
CTGTTTTCGCTGCCGGTGCTTTTGAAAAAATTGTCTGAACTGCCGTTGCTCCTTATGACGGCGCTGGATATGAAAGTCAAGGAATTTAATGTCAGACACAAATACAATTTCCAGATTCAGGCAGCCCCATCGTATAATAACAATTTTTCGCTGCTTGCGAAGGATATCCTGCGGCTGAAGAAAAACGGGTACCGCGTGCTGGTGCTTTCTGCCTCGGGAACGCGTGCAGAGCGGCTTTGCCAGGATTTGCAGGATTACGAGATCCCGGCGTTTTACAGCAGAGATCTGTCGCATGAACTGCTTCCGGGGGAAGTGATGATCGGCAAAGGTACACTGCGAAAGGGATTTGAGTACCCAAATCTGCGCTTTGTCGTAATGACGGAGGGCGACATTTTCGGCGGGGTAAAGAAGAAACGGAAAAAACGTGTCAAACGTTACGAAGGGGCGGCAATCCACAGCTTCAATGACTTAAAGATCGGGGATTATGTCGTTCATGAAAACCACGGACTCGGTATTTATGAAGGAATTGAGAAGATCGAGGTCGATCACATAACGAAGGATTATCTGAAAGTGGCTTATGCCGGCGGGAGCAATCTGTATATTCCGGCGACTTCTCTGGAAGTGCTGCAAAAGTACGCGGGAAGTGATGCGGCGAAAGTGCCGAAGTTAAACAAACTCAATTCGCCGGAGTGGAAGAAGACGAAATCGCGTGTCAAAGGGGCCGTCAAGGAGATCGCGCAGGAACTGGTCGATCTGTATGCAAAACGACAGGCGAAGCAGGGACACGCATTTGAAAAAGATACGGTTTGGCAGCGCGAATTTGAAGAGGTCTTTCCTTATGAGGAGACGGAGGATCAGCTGCACGCGATCGAAGATACGAAAAAAGACATGGAAAGTATCAAGGCAATGGACCGCTTGATCTGCGGGGATGTCGGATATGGAAAGACGGAAATCGCGATCCGTGCGGCATTCAAAGCCGTTATGGATGGTAAGCAGGTGGCTGTTCTTGTGCCGACGACGATTCTTGCGGGCCAGCATTACAATACGTTTGTCCAGAGAATGCGTGATTACAGCGTCGAAGTGGGGATGCTTTCCCGTCTGAGAACGCCGAAAGAAAACCGGGAGACGGTGGAAAAACTGCGAAAAGGCGCAATTGACATTGTCATCGGAACCCATCGGCTTTTGGCAAAAGATGTCGTTTACAAAGACCTTGGACTTCTGATCGTCGATGAGGAACAGCGTTTCGGCGTGACACATAAAGAAAAATTGAAACAGTTGAAAAATGACATTGATGTATTGACGCTTACGGCGACGCCGATTCCGCGGACACTTCACATGAGTCTTGTCGGAATCCGCGATATGAGTGTGCTGGAAGAGCCGCCGGTCGATCGTATGCCGATTCAGACATTTGTTATGGAGAAAAATGACGAGATCGTGCGCGAGGCGATTCTTCGTGAACTTGGACGCGGCGGACAGGTTTACTATGTGTACAACCGCGTCGCCAATATGGACATTATCGCCGGAGAGGTGCAGAAACTTGTGCCGGAGGCCATTGTCGCCTATGCTCACGGTCAGATGAATGAGCGTGAACTGGAACGGACCATGTTTGCGTTTGTCAACGGCGAGATTGATGTCCTTGTCTCGACGACGATCGTAGAAACAGGGTTAGACATCCCTAACGTCAATACGATCATTATCGATGAAGCCGATAAACTCGGGCTTTCACAGCTTTATCAGCTGCGTGGACGTGTCGGTCGTTCCAATCGGACGGCGTACGCATTTTTGATGTATAAGCGCGACAAGATGTTAAAAGAAGTAGCAGAAAAACGACTTGCCGCAATAAAAGAGTTTTCAGAACTTGGTTCAGGGTTTAAAATATCTATGAGGGACCTTGAGATCCGTGGCGCAGGAAACCTTTTGGGAGCCAGACAGCACGGACATATGGAGGCGGTCGGATACGATCTGTATTGCAAGATGCTCAATGAAGCCGTCAAACGCCTCAAAGGGGAAAAGGTCGAAAATGACGAGTTTGAGACAAATATTGATCTGAAAATGGATGCGTTTATCCCGGCAGATTATATTCCGAATGAATTCCAGAAACTGGATGTGTACAAGCGCATCGCGGAAATCGAGACGGAGCCGGAGAGAGACGATATGGTAGACGAGCTGATTGACCGTTTTGGCGAGCCGCCACAGAGTGTGTGCAATCTTTTGGAAATCGCGCTTTTGAAAGCAAAGGCACACGATGCGTATATTACGGCGATCGTGGAAAAGGCGAACCAGATACGGATCACGATGTTTCCGCAGGCCAAAGTGGCGACGGCCAAAATTCCGGACCTGCTTGCGGTATACCAAGGCAAACTGCGTTTTGTACCGGAGACAACGCCGTATTTTGTATATCAGCAGAAAGAGGAGCCATTGCTTCGACAATTGTCAGAACTTGTAAATGAGATGCAGAAGATCAAGGAGGAAGAAAATGAATAGATTTGGAAAGAAAATTCTTTGCGGATGTCTTGCCGTGAGCCTGATGCTTACAAGTGTCGGATGTTCTGAAAAAACGGAAAATGCAGAAGAGCAGACGATAAGTGTAGAAAAAGCGGCGAGGGTAAACAATGGAGATCTCCAGGGAGATTCCATCGCTGTCGCTGTCGGCAAACAGGGCGTAACTTACGATGAATACCTGGTTTACAACTGGTTTTTGAAAAATCAGTATGACTCTATGCTTGGCACGGATGTCTGGAATATTTCGGTCGATGATCATACGATCGGACAGACTGCGATCGAGGATATCGTGCGTCTTATCATTCAGATCAAAGTAATGAACAAGGCGGCCGAAGGACAGGGCGTGACGCTTGGTGTCGATGAAAAAGAAGACATTGATTATAAGGCGGACCAGTACATCGCGACGATTCCGGAGGATGTCCAGAAAGCAAATGGGATTACGACCGAGACGATGCACCGCATTTTTGAGGAAAATCTCGTGGCAAGAAAAATGTACGATGTTGTGACCGGTTCGACACAGGTTTCGATTGACGCGGCGACGACGCAGGCGGCAAAAGTGCTTTTGTGCTATCTGCCGGCGACGGATGCAAACCGCGAAGGAGTTCGTGCGCAGGCAGCAGGATATGCACAGGAACTGGCAACGTATCAGGGAAATTTCTATTCGTTTGTGAAGGAAAAGACCGGAAGTGCGCCGGAAGAAGTGATTTTGGGAAGTCTTGACAGTCGTACCAATCTGGCAGCCAATGTTCTCGCTTTGAAAAAGGATGCGACAAGCGGTGTCATCGAAGAATCGGATGGCTTTTACATCGCTTACTGCCTGAAGGCGAATACGAAAAATCTGAATCAGGCATATGTAGAGCAGGAAGTGGAAAAACAGCAAAAAGATGCGTTCCGCACGGCTTATGAAAAATGGGCGGAAGGCTACGAAGTGCGTGTGAGCAAGTCATTGCTTGCCAAATAAAAGGAGAAAAAGTATGAGAGCAAGTGGAATATTACTTCCGATATCAAGTATCCCGTCTCCCCACGGAATCGGGTGCTTTGACCGAAATGCATATCGTTTTGTCGATACCTTGGTAAGCTGTGGACAGAAATACTGGCAGATCCTTCCAATGGGGCCGACGGGATACGGCGACTCTCCGTACCAGTCATTTTCGACATTTGCCGGAAATCCGTACTATATTTCGCTTGACGCGTTGGCGGAAGAGGGGCTTTTGACGGCGGAAGAGATCGCAGCAGCAGACCTTGAGGACGAGGGAAATTATGTAAATTATGAAAAACAGTACAATCAGCGTTTTCCGCTTCTGCGCAAAGCTTTTGACCGCAGTAACATCGCAGAAAATGAAGAATTTCAGACATTTGTTTCGGAACAGCAGGAATGGCTGCCGGATTACTGCCTGTTTATGGCAATCAAGGACACCCGCAAAGGGGCCGGTTTTCTGACCTGGGAGGAAGAATTGAAACGTCGCGATGAGGCAGCGATCGCGCGGTGTCAGGAGACGTATAAAAACGAGATCAGTTTTTATATGTTTCTTCAATATGAATTTGACAAACAATGGAAACAATTAAAAAAATACGCCAATGACAAGGGCGTGCAGATTATCGGGGATATTCCGATCTACGTAGCGCTTGACAGTGCAGATACGTGGGCGCACCCGGAATTGTTTCAGTTTACGGAAGACCTTGAACCGATTGCGGTAGCGGGCTGTCCGCCGGATGCTTTTTCGGAGACGGGCCAGCTTTGGGGGAATCCGCTATACCGCTGGGAATACCATGAATCGACGGAGTTTTATTGGTGGATCTCGCGCATCCGCCATTGTTTTAAATGGTATGACATGGTGCGAATCGACCATTTCCGCGGCTTTGATGAATATTACGCTATTCCATACGGCGAAGAAACAGCAGTAAACGGTGCCTGGGAGAAAGGCCCGGGAATTCTTCTTTTTGACAAGATTAATGAAGTGCTCGGTGAGCAGCAGATCATTGCCGAAGATCTCGGTTTTCTGACGGACAGCGTCCGGGATCTCCTGGCTGCGACCGGCTACCCGGGAATGAAGGTGCTTCAGTTTGCATTTGATTCGCGCGAGGAAAGTGATTACATGCCACACAATTACAATTCGAACTGCGTGGTTTATACTGGAACACATGATAACCAGACGACATTTGACTGGTGGAAAGAATTGTCAAAAGAGGATCGCAGCGTGGCACTCCGCTATCTGAATCTGCCTTATGGCGGCAGGTTTGTCGGCCGCAAAAAGCTGACATGGCAGCTGATCACGCTGGCGCAGCGAAGTGTGGCAAAACTTTGTGTCATTCCGGCACAGGACTACCTCTGCCTGCCGGGCACGGCGCGCATCAACACGCCTTCGACGCTTGGCTACAACTGGCAGTGGCGCATGAAGAAAGATGCCTTTGATAAGGAACTTTGCGAGAAGATCTGCCGGATGACGAAATTGTATGGAAGATAGGGAAGGAAACGGAGTTGGGTTTGAAATTGAGTTTGGTTTGACGGGGCGCCGAAGGCGCCCCTTTTTTTGGTGAGGTGAGGGGGGAAGGCAACGCAAACAGAGGAAGTTGCTAAAATATGTTGCCTTTCCCGGGCAAACTCAGGCGAAAAGGCAGCGAAAAAAGGGAAACTAAGCGAAATCCGATGCTTTTAGGGCTGGCAAGAAGCAAAAAAGGCAGCGAAAATCGAGGAAGACGCCGAAATCCGATGCCTTTCCCCGGGCGAGACAAGGCGAAAAGGCAACGTAAAAAGGGAAACCAAGCGAAATCCGATGCCCTTAGGGCTGGCAAGAAGCCAAAAAGGCAGCGAAAATCGAGAAAACCGCCGGAATCCGATGCCTTTCCCTGGCGAGACAAGGCGAAAAGGCAGCGAAAAAAGGAAAATCAAGCGAAATCCGATGCCCTTAGGGCTGGCAAGAAGCCAAAAAGGCAACGAAAATCGAGGAAATCCCCAAAATTCGTTGCCCCTCTCAGCGATTGCTACGGAAGTTATCTTTATACAGGAAAAAGAGAAAAAGATAAAATTTGTAAAAAATGCTTGCGAAAAATAAAGTTATCATTTATAATGTATATGGAAAATGTTACCAAAATAAAGGGCATATATTACGAAGGGAGAAAGGGATATGATGAAAAGAAGAATACGTAGAGGATTTTGTGCCGTTTTGGCGATGGCGATGTTATTAGAGGGAAATGTATCCGTAACTCTTGCAGCAGTAGCAAATGATAAAACACAGGAGACAGCCGCGGAAAAATCAGCAGAATTAGAAGTTGTTGAAAAATGGGATGTCAAAGCGAATGAAAGTCTCGAAGAAGATGTATTGGTTGTTCAGGGTGATTTTACTAGTAGAGTTACAAGAGACGCAAAAGAAATTGAGGCGGGAATTGTTCAATTTGCAGGGAATTTATGTTAAATGGAAAAAAGTCATTTGGAAGATATGGGACGATATATGTATTTCCGATTTAATTTCAGAAGATTGGGGGAAGAGTGATGAAATAGAAAGTGTTGAAACTTTGTTTCAAGGTTTATTGTCAAAAGCTATGGTTGAAGGACTATCTTCTCTTGGAGTAAAGAAAAACATAGGTTTGGCGTTGTTACCGAATTATGGTGGTGATATTGGATTTGTTGTGATGATTTTCTTTGGTGTTCATAAGGCTACTTTTGAATATTCTCATACTTATGAAACCTACTTGGCGATGATAAATAGTGTGCCGGAAGATGTACTAAAATCACCCAAAAAATTGGTAAAAGGTATCATTAACTGTCCCGTGGATCTGGAAGTTATTGGTGATTCAAAGCAGTTTAAAATCAATGCGTCATTAAATTATAAGATAAAACTCACGGGAAATGCTGATGGTAAGATGGATTATATTCTGTCTACGGAAGATCTGGATGCAGGAGAAGAACAACGTATTTTGTTCAAAGATATTTCAGTATCTAATAAAAGAATAATGGAGATGAATATCTCGCCTGATGTGAGTTTAAAAGATCAAAGTTTAAAAAGTGAAAATGGCAAAGAAATTCATTGTGATCAGCTTTTGGAGCAAGAAGATTTGAATACATTATCAGTTGCGACAGAGGTGCAAGGGGGGGACTGCATCTTCTTTTGCGAATTTAACGTATGGAGATGCTGTTGTATTAAAAGCTGAAACGGACGAAAATAATGAGTTTATTGGTTGGTATGATGAAAAGTGGATGAAGAAAATTAAAGAAAGGTGATGAAAAACTATGCAGAAAAAAAGCAAGACGAATGATCATGAAATTTCGTTGATAATAACATATGGAAGTATTCTGGCTTGGATGGGGATTTTCTTTATACGCTTCCTTATCCCGGGAGAGTTTGTTCCTAAATTTGTGAATTATCTTGTACTTTGGTTTCCGACAATAGGCCAGATGATATCCTGTTATTTTGCAGTGCGATTTATACGACAGAATCCCGATAAACGAAAAAAGGGAATCGGGGGTATCGTATTGGTGTTAGTTTTTTATATTGGAACAGCGCTTTTGTCATTTGTATTAACCCAAATGCATGTTTCGTTGATGAATGGGAGGAATTTATGAATATAAATAAAAATAATGGTGTGTTGTGGTACGTTCTTTCTTTGGGAATGTCGATGAGTTATCTGCCGATAAAAGGAATTGTATTGATGATAGGATCTGCATCTTTGCAGGGGGTTATTCCGGTGATTATATGGCAGGCTGTGGCTGCTGGTTTTAGCATTATTGCGCTTGGAAACCAGAAAAGCAAAGAAGATTTTACACTTTCTATTGTGAGTCTGATATTTGCTATTGTATTTGCAGTAGTTGTGGTGTTGTTTGAGTGCCTGCAAAGATCGTAAAAATGTACTTTCATGAGGAAGAGGAGTAAAAAAGAAATGCAAAATAAATCAAAAAAGACAGATATGAATGATTTTGAACAGTCAATAGTGTTATCGGTTACATGTATTCCCATGACACAGGTTTTTATGCTGCTTGCAGGTAGTATGCCAACGGGCTTGGCGCTGTTCCTCCTTTGGTGCCCGGTAATATGGCAGATATCGGCAGTCTTTTTTGCAATAAGGTTCTTCAAAAACAATCCGCGCAAAAAAATGAAAGCTTGGAGTGGCTTGATTTTGTCAGTAGTATTTCTGATTTTTGTTGGATTTTTTGCACTTGCCATTACGGGCTTGGCAAAACGTTTTGGTTAAATTAGTTTGTAACTATTCAGGACGCCCCGCCTCCACATTCGCATTTCGAACACTTCGTGTTCTTTTCTCGCCTTTGACAAGGCTAAAAATGCTCATATGTGGAGGGGAGCCCTATTAGGATCTCAATGTATGGAAATCAAAGTCTCTTACGTGCAAGCACGACGGATTCATTGATTTCCATACATTGGATCCTGAATAGTTACGGATTATTATAAAAAGAGCAGCCTTGCGAATAAAATTCGTAAGGCTGCCGGTTTGTATTATTGTCGAGAAAAAAAGGTTAGTTTACAGAAGAGGTATTCTGGTCAACAGTATCCATCATTTCCAAAACCTCAGATACTTCACACTCAGCAACAACAGCTTTTCCAAGATCACCGTAATCAAGAGTGTAAGTACCATCACCATTGTCTTCTACACCAAATGTGATAGCTGTCTGTGAAGACTCATCATTGATCGTCATAGTGCCATCGCCATTGTTAGTAGATTCACCGACAAAACTTGCATTTTCGTTAGATTTTGCATCAACAACTACCAATACAGAGAATGTTGCGTCATCGTTCATAGCAAGAAGGATTGCAGAATCCTCGTCATCTGTAGGTGTTCCGGCGTATCCGGAAGTAAGGATTCCTTTCAGATCTTTCATGGAAGTAACCTGTCCGGAAGAACTGTTGTCATCAGAAGAAGCAGCATCATCAGAAGAATCTGTTTTTGCCTCTTCCGTAGCTTTTGGAGCTTCCGTAGCCTTAGGTGCCTGAGTTGCTGTTGTAGTAGTTGTAGTGGTTTCTTTTTTGTCTCCGCATGCAACCAATGTAAAGGACATGAGAGCAACTAAACCAAATGTTAATAATTTCTTTTTCATAATTTTATTTCTCCTTTATGTTTTTTTTACTCTTGTGATATTATATCTGACAACAGGGCGAAATGCAAGCATTTTTACGAAAATGTAGTTGAATCGTCGAAAATGTTAATGAAATACTTAAAAAAAATGCGTGAAAAGCAGGTTTTTTGTTTCAAACGACATATCCGAAACAGAAAAAATATTTTATAATAGTATATAGGAAGGGGATGATAAACGATGAAAGTATGGATTTTAGAACAGGATATTTCAAGAGGTGAGAATCTCGGAAGAATGGTAAAAAGATTTTTGGAAAATGCGGGAGCAGGCAGCCGGATTACGATGTATCAGCGGCCGATTGAGGTGGTTTCAGCCTTGAAACAACACAAAGGTAAGCCGGCGGTCTTATTTATCAATCCGGATGCCTTTGATATGAAATATTCCGGGCTCAATCTTGCCCACAAAATTTTTGAAAAGAAAATGGATATCAGTCTTGTGCTGGTGTCAGAATCCATCGGATATGCATATGATGGGTATGCTTTTTGTGCCGAGGGGTATGTGTGGTATGGGAAAAATTTACAGGAGCAGCTCAATCATATTTTGAAGCACCTGTATTACCGCTATTCGATGGAAGTGGAACGATTGGAATTTTTTGTGAAACGCCAATGCGTCCAGATGCCGTTGTTAAAAATATCTCACATTGAATCGGATAATCACTATTCGGTGATTCATACGGACTATGGTCGGTCCTATCGAAGTTATATAAGTCTTTCGACGTTGTATGAGCAGCTGGCAGACCGTGAGAATTTTATTATGGTAGGAAAAAGTTATGTGATAAATACAATTCATATTAAAATGTTTACCAAAGAGGAAGTAGCACTTCGTGAAAACGTTAGTATACCAGTGCCGGTTCGTTTGCAGAAGATGATTTATGAGACACTGACAACGCAAATGTCGTGATACCAGCATAAATATCATCAATTTATTGACTTTTGCTCATTTGATATTGTATAATAATACTATCTTTATGCTAGAGGTGGTCATGGTTGAAAATTGCGATAGTAGATGATATGCACCGCGACAGAATATGCTTGGCGTCTTACATAAAAAAGTATTTTTCCACCCGAAATGTTCCCTACGAGAGTGTTGAGTTCTCATCGGGAGAGGAATTTTTGGACCATTTTGTCAAGGATGCGTATGATCTTGTATTTATGGATATTTATATGGATGGAATGACAGGAATGGAAGCGGCTGAAGAATTGCGTAAATTTGACACGGACTGTATGTTGATTTTTACAACGACTTCCACAGATCATGCTTTGGAAGGTTTTCGTGTGCGAGCATTGCATTATTTGGTTAAACCATTTACGGAATCTGATATTGATGCATTGACGGATGAATTAATTGACCGTGTGCCACAATCAGAT
>OLYN01001972.1_pt1 | contig 9925 bp, 7 predicted proteins | sample 1674231 | NCBI WGS metagenome assembly OLYN01 (sample SAMEA103958153, study PRJEB25191) | human gut metagenome
GATGTATCGTTCATATTTATACGTCCGCAGAGATATACAAAGAAATTCATTGATGAACAGGATTATTTTACAATCAGTTTCTTTGACCCCGAATACAAGGATATGCTTCGCCTTTGCGGAAGGATCTCGGGCAGGGACTGCGATAAAATAAAAGAAGCCGGTCTGAGCCTTGCAACCGACGGCGAGGCCGTTTACCCGGCCGAGGCAAGACTGACGCTCAAATGCAAAAAAATTGCGGTTCAGCCCTTGGACAATTCGGGATTTCTCGATAAGACTATCGAAAAAAACTATGCCGCAAAGGATTACCACTATATGTATGTCGGCGAAATTGAAAAAGTTATCGAAAAAAAGTAAAAAACTTTCAAAAAAAAGCTTGACAAATCGGCAATCACGGTATATAATAAGCAAGTCGTTTGGGAACAATAGTTCCCAACAGAGTCGGTGTCGATGGCGAAGAGGGTCCACCCGTTCCCATCCCGAACACGGTAGTTAAGCTCTTCCGCGCTGAAAATACTTGGCGGGCAGCCGCCCGGGAAGATAAGGCGACGCCGACATAATTAAACAGTCGTTTTCGCAACGGCTGTTTTGCTTTCACGGATCCTGTCAGCAGACGGGGTCTGTTTTTTTAAAAATATTTGTAAAAGCTATTGCATTTTCACAAAACCTGTGATACAATAGCTGTTGCGTGAATATATCGAAAGAGGTGAAACACATGAAGGAAGGAATTCATCCTAAGTACGAAGAGACGGTTGTTCGTTGTGCTTGCGGTAATGAGATAAAGACTTGTTCAACAAAGAAAGATCTCCGTGTTGATATTTGCTCAAAATGCCACCCGTTCTTTACAGGTAAGCAGAAGCTTGTTGATACCGGCGGACGTGTTGACCGCTTCAATAAGCGTTTCAATTTGTCTAAATAATGATGAGAGAAAAGGCGGTGTATTTAACACCGTCTTTTTTTAGATAAAAGGAAGGGGGATCGCCTTGGAGTACAGAACGATTGCGAAAGCATCGAGCGACGAGTTCGTCGAGAAAAAATCCAGATTTATCGGCTATATTAAGCCCGTTGCAACTCAGGATGAGGCGGTCGCCTTTATCAATGAGATAAAATCAAAGCATTGGGATGCGACTCACAATGTCTATGCCTATGTTCTCCGGGACGGGCAGATACGCCGCTATTCCGATGACGGCGAGCCGCAGGGAACGGCCGGAATTCCCGTGCTTGATGTTCTTGTCAAGGAGAATCTGACAGACTGCGTTGTTGTTGCTACCCGTTATTTCGGAGGCACGCTTCTCGGTACGGGCGGGCTTGTCAGGGCGTATTCCCACACCGCCAAGATTGCTGTTGAGGCAGGCGGAATCGTAACGATGAAGCTTTGCAAGGTGCTGAAGGTCTGCTGCGATTACAATTTTTACGGCAGGCTCAATTCGCTCATACCCGAATGCGGAGGAGTGATCGATGATACCGATTTTGCCGATACGGTGGCGGTTACTTTCAAAATGCCGACAGATGATGTCGATAATTTTGAAAAAAAGCTTGTCGATTTGAGCTTCGGAAAGCTAAAAAGTGAAGAAATCGGCGAAGCTTTTGAGGCTATGCCTTAAATTTTTTAAAATAAAAAGAGGAAAAGGGCGAAAAACGGAGTATATAATTATTGAGAAGCCTTCCGGAGGTGTTTTGTATGGAAAAAACGGTCAGAGAAAGACTTTGCGAAAACGAGCATCTTATTCTGAGCAGCAACGCCTGCTTCTCCGATTCGAGCAGGGGCAGACGGGTCTTTGAACCGGAAACCGAGCTGCGAACATGCTTTCAGCATGACCGTGACCGTGTCATCCATTGCAACTCTTTTCGCCGTCTCAAGCATAAAACCCAGGTTTTTCTTTCGCCGCAGGGTGATTACTACAGAACTCGATTGACCCACACCCTTGAGGTCGCTCAGATTGCGAGGACTATTGCGGTCTGCCTCGGACTTAACGAGACGCTGACTGAGGCGATTGCACTCGGTCATGACCTCGGGCACACCCCGTTCGGCCATGCAGGTGAGCGTGCACTCAACAGCGTTTGCTACGGCGGATTTCGCCACTATGAGCAGAGCGTCAGAGTGGTTGATGTCATTGAGAAAGAGGGCAAGGGCCTGAATCTCACCTGGGAGGTCAGAAACGGCATTGACCGTCATACAAACGGCGAGGAAGCGGCAACACTGGAAGGCAGAATTGTCCGTATTGCCGACAGAATCGCATATATAAATCACGATATTGACGACGCCGTTCATGCCGGAGTGATGAAAGAGGAGGATATTCCGAAGGATATCCGTGATGCACTCGGCTATTCAAAGGGGCAGCGTATAGATAAGCTTGTTAAATCCGTTGTGAAAAACAGCAAAAATGATATAATTCTCGGCGAGGATTGTGCCGATGCGTTTGCAACTCTTCACTCGTTCATGTTTGAGAGGGTTTACACGAATCCGGCTTGCAAGAGCGAGGAGACAAAGGCGATCGAGATGATAAAGTGGCTTTATGAGTATTACTTGAATCATCCCGACGAGATGCCCGAGCTTTACATAAAAATAAGCAAAAAAGAGGGCGTTGAGCGTGCCGTCTGCGACTATGTTGCAGGCATGACGGACAGATTTGCCGTCAGCACGTTTGAAATGCTTTTTGTGCCAAATTCGTGGATGATGGTTTAAAATAAAAAATAAGGAGGTTGATATTATGGCAATAAGCGATGAGTTTCTGAACGAGCTGCGTGAAAGAACCGATATCGAGAGCCTTATATCTCAATATGTCAACCTCTCAAAGCGCGGCAGAAACCCCAAGGGCTTGTGCCCGTTCCATAACGAAAAAACACCGTCCTTTACCGTTTATCCGGAGAGTCAGTCGTTTTATTGCTTCGGCTGCGGAGCAGGAGGCGACGCAATAACATTTATGCGTCGAATCGAAAATCTCGATTATGTCGAGGCGGTCAAGCAGCTTGCCGACAGGGCAGGAATGAGAATGCCCGACGAGGGCTATGACGATACCATCGCAAAGCACCGTCAGCGGATTTTGGCTGCTAACCGTGAGGCAGCAAGATTTTTTCATCAAACAATGATGTCGCCGCAGGGCAAGGTAGGTCTTGATTATTTTGCGGGCAAGCGACGGCTCTCAATGCAGACGATAAAGCATTTCGGCCTCGGTTTCGCACCCGATTCGTGGGACGCACTGCGTGAGCATATGCACTCAAAGGGCTTCACCAATCAGGAGCTTTATGACGCCAACCTCGTCAAAAAGAGCGAAAAAAACGGCAGAGTGAGCTATTACGACAACTTCAGAAACCGTGCCATGGTGCCGATAATCGACCTCAGAGGAAATGTTATCGCCTTCGGCGGCCGTGTGCTTGATGATTCGAAGCCGAAGTACGTCAACACGTCGGACACGCTCGTTTACAAGAAAAGTAACGGCGTTTTTGCACTGAACTTTGCCAAGAACGGTAACCCGAGCAGCTTGATTGTCTGTGAGGGCTATATGGACGTTATCGCCTTGCACCAGGCAGGCTTTACGAATTCCATTGCCTGTCTCGGAACGGCACTTACGCAGGAGCAGGCGAGACTGATTTCCAGATATGCCGACGAGGTTATTCTTTCCTATGATTCCGACGAAGCGGGTCAGAAGGCGACCAAGCGTGCAATCGGAATTTTTGGACAGACGGGACTGAAAATCAGGGTCTTAAAGCTCACGGGCGGTAAGGATCCCGATGAGATTATTAAAAATTACGGCAAAGAGAAGTTCCAAAATCTTCTTGACGGTGCCGCAAACGATATAGAATATAGCATTTTGCGTGAGCGTGACAAATATGACCTTGAGTCGATTGACGGCAAGTCGAAGTTTCTGACAGCCGTTGCCGATATCCTTTCAACGGGCAACCCAATCGAGCAGGATATTTACGCAACGAAGCTTGCCAACGAGATGTCGGTCAGCAAGGACGCCATAATGCAGGAGATAAAGCGTGCATACAAACGGCTCACGAGGGCACAGAGCAAGGAGCAGTTCAACGAGATCGTCCGTGACACGGTCATGCCGAAGGACACGGTGAATCCCGAGCGGTCAAAGCACCTTAAAGCCGCCAAGGCCGAGGAAACGCTCATTGCCACGGTAATGCAGAATCCTGATTTTTACAGAAAAATCAAGGGTAAGGTCGGCGAAGATATTTTTGTTACCGATTTCAACCGCCGAGTGTGGCATGCGCTTGCAAGCCGACTTGACGAGGGCAGAGGAACGGAACTTTCACTGCTTGCCTCGGAGTTCACTCCCGAGGAGATGGGCAGAATCGCACGCTTCGCTTCAATGACCGATCAGCTAAGTAATACCGTCACGGAATGTGACGATTGTATAAAAGTTCTTGAAAAAGAAAAAAATAAGATGTCTGTTTCCGATGTTTCTCAGCTGAGCGACGATGAATTCAGAAATCTTTTCAAAAATCCAAACGGAAGTTAAATAAGGAGTAACGCTATGGAAAACAATGCAATGACAGCACCTTTGGACAAAAAAACCGTTCTTAAAAACCTCATTGAAAAGGGCAAGGCAAACGGCAAACTCACAACTCAGGATATTGACCAGGCAATTCTTGATATTGACCTCGATCTTGAGGACCTTGATAAGCTCTATGAAACGATTGAAAATCAGAATATCGAGCTTGTTGACGACCTTTCAAACGTTGACCTCGAGAATGTTGATTTTGACATGGACATGCCAAAGTCGGCAGAGCTTGCAACAGAGGATGTTGACGATAAAAATCAGGGCGCAGACGATCCTGTTAAGGTTTATCTTAAGGAGATCGGACGTATTCCTCTTCTTACGGCCGAGGAAGAAATTGACCTCGCAATGAGAATAAACGATAACGACGCTGCCGCAAAGAAGCGTCTTGCCGAAGCAAACCTTCGTCTTGTTGTTTCAATAGCAAAGAGATATGTCGGCAGAGGTATGCATTTTCTTGACCTTATTCAGGAGGGTAATCTCGGTCTTATCAAGGCGGTTGATAAGTTCGACTATACAAAGGGCTTCAAGTTCTCAACCTATGCTACATGGTGGATCAGACAGGCTATAACCCGTGCAATCGCCGACCAGGCAAGAACGATCCGAATTCCCGTTCACATGGTTGAAACTATCAATAAGGTTAAAAAGACCAACAGCCAGCTCCTTCACAAGAACGGCAGAGACCCGAGTGCAGAGGAGATCGCACAGGAGCTTTCAATGCCTGTTTCAAAGGTTCGTGAAATTCTCCGTGTAGCTCAGGAGCCTGTTTCGCTTGAAACTCCTATCGGCGAGGAGGAGGACAGCCACCTCGGCGACTTCATTCCCGATGACGATGCTCCGGCACCGGCAGATGCGGCTTCGATTCTTCTTCTCAAGGAGCAGCTTGACGACGTTCTTGAAACGCTTACTCCCCGTGAGGCAAAGGTTTTGGCTCTCCGCTTCGGCCTTGAGGGCGGACATCCGCACACTCTTGAGGAGGTCGGCAAGGAGTTTGACGTTACCCGTGAGCGTATCCGTCAGATTGAGGCCAAGGCTCTCAGAAAGCTTCGTCACCCGAGCAGAAGCAAGAAGCTTAAGGATTTTCTTGATTAATATTAAATTTTGTCAGTCTCTCTTGAACGGGAGACTGATTTTTCTTTTGCGCAAAAACTTGACAATGATGCTTGCATGTATTATCATTAAATCAAGGAGGGATATTTATGAAAAAATTTATCAGTGTAATGTTAATGGTTGCAGTTCTTATTTCATCGCTTCTCGGCATCAATGCCTTTGCAGAGGAAAGCAGATCCGAGGCTTTCATCAAAAAGATGAATGAAACCAAGTCCATAAGTGTGACCGTTCCCGACGGCGAGCTTGATTTCGGAAAAATCAAAATAACCGATGTTAAGCTTGCGGTTAAGATTTTTATGGACAAAAACGGTAAGAAAGAGCTTAAAATCGCAGGCACGGGAACCGTGTTCGGACTGAAAGCAAAGCTCATTATGGATGAAAAGGATTTGTGGATTTACATTCCTTCGTGGAAGGTCAAGATGAGAATAACTGATTTTCTTGATTCCGATATCAACCTTTCGGGCGGCGGCGATGACCTCTTTGCTGCAGTTGAGGTTCTTGCTAATGACATTATGCCTTGTCTGAAGCTTGCGAGTGTTGAGGATAAGGAGGTCGAGCCTTACGGACAGGTCAGTGTTGAGCATTTTGTACCCGATGTTACCGCAGTCGCAAAGAAGGCGGTCGAAAAGGGTATTATCACCCTGCCCGAGGGCGTGAATCCCGAGGATATCACAAAGGAAGAACTTCTGAAATACGCCGAGCTTGCGGGTGACAACGGCGACGGAGTTGCCGCAATGCTTGAATCATACGTTGATTTTTATTACCGCGGAGAGTCCTTGGTAGGTCTCACGGAATATTCCGTGGATATTGAGGGAGCGAATCAGACACTTTCTTCCGCCGAATTGCTTCCCTTCAATGTATCGGAAATAACGGCGGATGTTTCGGACGATATGTTTGATATTTCGGGCTTCTATTTCAACATTACCTTCTTAGTTCCGATTATTATCGCTATTTTAGAGTCAATGCTCTAATATATTGATTGCTCAGTTCCTCACCGACGCTTTTGGCATAGTATAAAATAGGCGAAAAAACAAATGAAATAAAAATCCTCCGATTGAGGCGATAGCTTTTATCGTGTCAATCGGGGGATTCTGTTTATTATGATTGAGACCGGAGTATCAAATCAAAACGATATTTTCATAATATTTTTGCCGAGTGCCGTGGATTTTGACTCTTTTTCAAATATCGCATAGTAATCTCTTATGTTTGTTACATCATTGATTGAAAGCATAAGTCTGAGAATATGTTCACGAAATTCGGGAATCGTGAGCAGTTCAACTGCTTTTTCAAAATCGCAGCGAACGCTTCTTGTTGTTCCTCTTATTGAGATTCCGTGTTCAAGCACCATTCTTGTGTTGAGCGGAACGTTTTCATTGGCAACTCCTGAAAGAATAAGCTTTCCGCCCGAATAGAGCTTGTCGATTGCCTGATTAGCAGCTATTCCGGATGCATTTCCACCGACAGCCTCGATTGCAACGGACATTTTCGGGAGAGCATCAATATCGTTTGAATAGTAAACGTTTGCAAAGTCAAACATATCGAGCTTTTCTTTGTTAAGGCCTACAATATTGACGTCACAGCCGAAGCCGTATTTTGCAACGAGAGAGATAATATAACCCATTATTCCGTCGCCCCAAACGGTTACGCTTTTGACACATTCATGCTCGGTGAAGCCGGCACGTCTCATGGCACAGCAGCCGACTGAAATAAGCTCGGAGAAAACCGCTTCAGGGCCAATCTCATCGGGAATCGGAATCATGTATTCGTGCTCAAGGTCAATAAGTTCCTTTGAAAAGCCGTCATAGTTGCTGGAGCAGAACTTTGATTCGGGACAATAGTTGTCAAGCAGGTGAGGGTTATTTCTTACGCAAACCTCGCATTTCGTTCCGTCACAGTCTGACTTGCGGCACGGGAGAAGAACAACACGCTGACCGTTTTTGAGTTCTCCGCTCTTGTCGCGGACAACAACACCTGTTGCCTCATGGATAAGGCTCATAGGAAACTTTCTTTTGAGTATGCGAAGACTTCTGTTGCCGAGATAGTAGCGTATGTCGGCCTTGCATACGGCGAGATATTCGGGGCTTACAAGCACATTATCGTTCCTGATGTCCTCGACGAATATTTCAAATCTTTTAGGTTCCGTAATTTTGTAACTTTTAGCGAACAAAATTAACCAATCCTTTCTGCCTTATCTTCCGGCTCTAACAATGGATTTAACGAGGAGCAAATCCTCCATTGTTGTGATTTTCATGTTGAGCTTATCTCCCATTGCCATGCCGATTTTGACGCCTGCCGAAAGTACAAGTCCGCAGTCATCGGTCATAACGGGACGCTTGTCCTCGGGAATCGCAAAGTAGTCGTCATAAGCTTTTCTGACAATGGAATATTTAAACGACTGGGGAGTTTGTCCGAGGTAAAGCTCTTTCCTCAGCGGAATTGAATCAAGTGTTTTTTCGTCTACACTTTTTATGATTGTATCGTGAGCCGGTATAACCGTATCGCATGCACCGAATTCCTTGACCTTTTCAATGTTTTCGTTAATGATTTTCTGAGAAACAAGCGGTCTTGCCGCATCGTGAATAATAACGTAATCGTCGCCGCTGCATTCCGCCTGAATTGCATTGAGAGCGTTGAGCGAGGACTCCTGACGTGATGCGCCTGCGTCCGTTATCCAGCGAACCTTGCGGATATCGTATTCCTTGAGCCACATTGAAAGGTCTTCCTGCCATGCCTTAACACATACAACGCAGATAGCATCAATCCTTTCGTTGATTTCAAAGGCTTCAAGGGTGTGAATGATAACCGGCTTGCCGTAGATATCTATAAACTGTTTCGGTCGGTCAACCATACCCATACGGCTGCCCGAGCCTCCTGCAAGAACTACTGCTATATTCATAATATAATTACCTCAATTCGTAATTTATTTCACTTCAAATTATACTATACCCTTTTTTATTTGTCAACAAACCCGAGGCAGCTATATTTCTATGTTTTTAGTTGAAAAAAAAGTTATAATATTGTATAATAAATCAGATTTATCTTTAAAGGGGGTATAATATGGTCTTTTCATCGACGACTTTTCTGTTTTTGTTTTTGCCGATTGTTTTAATTGCATATTATAACCCGATTTTTAAATCATTGCCTTTTAAAAATGCCGTACTTATTGTTTCAAGTATTTTCTTCTATGCATGGGGGGAGCCTGTTTATGTTCTCCTGATGCTCGGTTCAATTCTTATTAATTGGGTGCTCGGACTTGCGGTCGATAAAAACCGTGACAACAAAAAAGGCAAGGCAGCACTAACGGCATCGGTTGTTGCCAACATAGGAATGCTTTTTGTGTTCAAGTATCTGACGTTTACTTTGCAAAACATAAATGCACTTTTGCACACCGACATAAACACCCTCAACATAACTTTGCCGATAGGCATTTCGTTTTTCACATTCCAGGCAATGTCATATGTCATTGATGTTTACCGAGGCAACGGCGAGGTACAAAAAAATCCGTGTAATGTTGCTTTGTATATTTCGTTCTTCCCTCAGCTTATTGCAGGTCCGATTGTTCGTTATCAGACGATTGCCGACCAGATCAAAAGCAGACACGAAAACTTTGACGATTTTACAAACGGTACATATCGCTTTATGATAGGCTTTGTCAAAAAGGTTCTTATTGCAAACAATGTTGCAATAGTTGCCGACGGGATTTTTGACAGCAAGGTAGGTTCGGTTTCCTCGGCGTGGCTCGGAGCGCTTGCATACACCTTGCAGATACTTTTTGATTTTTCGGGTTACAGCGAAATGGCAATAGGCCTCGGAAAGATGTTCGGTTTCAATTTTCTTGAAAACTTTGATTATCCGTATATATCAAAGTCCGTTTCGGAATTTTGGCGCAGATGGCATATGACGCTTTCATTCTTTCTGCGCGATTATCTTTACATTCCGATGGGCGGAAACAGAAACGGAAAGCTACGCAAGCACTTCAATTTGCTCGCAACAATGCTGATTGGCGGTTTGTGGCACGGCGCGGCTTGGACGTTCGTGGCGTGGGGCGGAATGCACGGGTTGATGCTTGTGATAAACAACATATTTAGAGATTTTCTGAAGAAACAGGGCGCAGATAATATACGCAATTTCGCACCCTATAAATGTCTTTCGGTGATTCTTACATTTGTTTGCGTCGCGATGGCTTGGGTGTTTTTCCGCGCCGAAAGTTTTCAGTCTGCTTGGACGATTATTTCGGGAATGTTCAATCCGTCGCTGGGCTTTGCGCAAAATAGGTATTTCGACCTAAATCAATTCTCGCTTTTCGG
>OLYN01001975.1_pt1 | contig 9907 bp, 8 predicted proteins | sample 1674231 | NCBI WGS metagenome assembly OLYN01 (sample SAMEA103958153, study PRJEB25191) | human gut metagenome
CCCGTTGACATCAAGTCGGAGGGCGAACTGGGTGCAGACAACTCCTTCATCACTCTCACAAGCGACAGCATGACTCTTGAGGCTGTTAAGAAGTGCGAGGATGAGGACGCATACATCATCCGTATGGTTGAGAAGAAGGGCAGAAGCGTTGACGCAAGCGTTAAGTTCTTCGCTCCCCTCACCTATGCCGCCGAATGCGACCTCATTGAGAGAAACGATGTTCCCGTTGACTTTGACGGCGACACAATCAACTTCCACGCAACCCCGTTTGAGATCAAGAACTACAAGGTAAAGATCAAATAAAACGATTTTAAAGGGCTGTTGCGAAAATGCAGCAGCCCTGTTTTTTTATTATGAGTTTTAAAAAAGATTTAGCAAAACAAATTGAGGGATATATTCTTTTTCCCGAAAATATAATTGACGAGGTAATCAAAGAAAAATGTAAAAGCGTTGAGCTGCTCGATGAAAAGCAGATGGCGGACATCTGTGCCATCAGGCGCAATGCCTGCACCTCGGCAAGCAAGTTCATGTATTCGCTTGATGAACTCGATTTGATAATTAAAACCGTCGACAGCGACCCGACCTCGTCCTTTGCTCGGCTCAGAGATGCAATAAGACAGATTGAGTTTATCCTCGACGAAAAATAAAACGGAGGAAAAAATGGAAGAGAAAAAAAGACTGATTTATCCCGATATTCTGAGAATTGTTTCGATTTTCGGCGTTATTGTGCTTCACTGCGTCGGTGAGCTTTGGGAGCAGATTCCGATAAAAAGCAAAGGCTGGGTTGCACTTGTGGCAATAGACAGCCTATTTCGCTTTGCTGTTCCTGTTTTCGTTATGGTCTCGGGAATGTTCATGCTCTCCCCCTCAAAAAATCGTGGAATAAAAAAGCTATATTCAAAAAATATTTTAAGAATTGCCACTTCCTTTGCTTTCTGGTCGATAGTCTATCTTCTTTATCATCAGGCCTCTGACTTCATCTTCAACAGGGATTCATTTAAACCGGATTTTCAGTCGATTCTCAACAGCTTCTTTGCCGGAGAATATCATCTTTGGTTCATGTATATGATTGCCGGCCTTTATATTGTTACACCGATATTGTGCAGGCTCGTTGAGAAAAAATCAACTATGCAATATTTCCTGATGATCTGGTTCATCTTCTGCATGGCTCAGAATTTTATATATCTTGTTCCCGGCATCGGTAAATATGCCTTCGGCTTCATGAATCTGTTTAAGATTTCGATTGCCGTTGAATACAGCGGATATTATGTTCTCGGCTATTATTTGCACAACTATGAGATTGAAAAGCCGCTGAAGGTTTCTGTAAATATTTTGGCGTGTCTCAGCACTTTCGGCATCGTCGCAGTGACTATATTCACGTCCTTCCGATCGAATGAATTGGTCATAAAATATCTCGAATATCTGTTACCCATGACAGCGTTACAGTCGGTTGCGGTATTCCTGTGTATCAAAAATAAATTTCAGGGCTTTAATCCATCAAAAAAAGCACAAAAAGCAATATATACTCTTTCAAAAATCTCTTTCGGAGTATATCTTTCCCATCTTCTTGTGATAAAAATTGCAAAGAGAATGTGCCTTTCTTTTTTCCCGTTTCCGGCATACATCACTTTTGGAATTATGTTGATTGCGGCACTTATCTTAAGCCCTCTGATTTCCTATATTCTTAATAAGATACCGATTTTAAACAAATATATTGTGTAACGGAGAGGAGATAAAATGAAAGTAAAAAACAGGTCCTTTTATACGGACATTTTAGGAATAATATCCGTCTTCGGCATCGTCGGAATAAGCGTCATATCGACAAAATGGTCAGCCGCATCAGTCGGCTCATACTCATGGATTTTTATGACGATGGCGCAAAGCACCTTGAAATTTGCTTTTCCCGCTGTAATCATGATTTCCGGAATAAAATACCTTTCTCCGACCGAAGCACCGACGTTAAAAAGACTGTATTCATATGACATCCTTCGGTTGGCCGTTATACTTGTTTTTTGGTCAGGCTTATATATTTTTATTGAAAAGTTGCTCATAAAAGATAAATACAGCTTCGGCATAAAACAATACCTTGCAGATTTGACCACAGGTCAGAATCACCTTTGGCTTATCTACGGACTTATAGGATTGCTAATCGTTTCCCCGTTACTGAAAAAGATTGTTTCGGACAAGAAAATTCTTGAGTATTTTCTGATTATATGGATAGTTTTTACAGTTATCGGAAATATAATTGTTTCTATCCCCGACCCGTATATTAATCTTGAAAAAAGGATTAAAACATTTGAAATGTCGGCGGCAATACATTTCAGCGGATATTTTTGCCTGGGATATTATCTTGATAAACACGAAATCAAAAAGCCCTTACGAATTCTGACATATTTTTTGAGTGCATTAAGCATTGTCGCCTTTGCCGCAGTGACATATCATTTTTCGGTCAAGGACGGCAAGCTTGTCGGCATATTTCTGCAAAATACGCTGCCGATGACCGTACTTATCCCATCTGCATTTTTCCTCTTTACAAAAAATGTGTTTAAAAAGCAAACCTCGCCGAGATCTATTGCTTTCATTGCCAAGGCCTCGTTCGGAGCCTATCTATGCCACGCTGTCGTGCTTAAAGCAATAGAACGAGCGTCATTGCTTCCGAATGATATTCACATGATTTATCAGATAATTATAACGACGGTTGTAACATATTTAATCAGCCTAATTGTCTCGGCAATATTGAATTGTATTCCATTTGTAAAAAAGTATATAGTATAAAATTATCGGCTCACTGCATTTTCGCACCGAGCCGATTTTTATTATTCTTCGTAGATTTTATTTTCCGGAGAAAACCGGGAAGTAGGTGTACTCGCCGTAGTCTTTTATCTTTTCAAAATGCTTGAGTGTTTCCATATCTTCGTCTGAGATTGTAAAACCAATATCGGCATTGGACTTCATGTGCCCAATCCGAGCTTCGGAATTTCAACTTCGTTTGAAAACGTATATTTTTCGTTCAAAATCATTTTAATTACCTCATGATTGACATATTATTGTGCGAATGATATAATCATTTCACAGCTTTGACTATATATTGCTACCTAAAGTTAACTTTATGTCAAGAGGTAATTTGTAAAAAAATTGTGAACAATATAATGAGGTGTAAAAAATGGAATACACGGTTGATTTTTTTCAAAAAAGTGCCGACTATGTTAGATCGATAATCAAGGACGAGCCTGAAATTGCGATTATTCTCGGCTCGGGACTTGGCGACTTTGCGGCAAAAATCGAAAATCCGATTGAAATAAAATACAGCGACATTCCGAATTTTCTTGTTTCCACCGTCGCTTCCCACGCAGGCAAGCTGATTTACGGCAGGGTCGGCGGCAAAAGGGTACTTTGCATGGCAGGCCGTTTTCATTCCTATGAGGGCTACGATTTTGAACAGCTCGTTATCCCGATTCGCCTTTTCAAGCTGCTCGGCGTCAAGGCGACCATACTCACCAATGCCGCAGGTGCAGTCAACAAGAGCTACAATGTCGGCGATATTATGATAGTCAGCGACCACATAAAGCTCAACGGAGCAAGTCCGCTCAGAGGAAAAAATCTTGACTTCTTCGGTCCGAGATTCTTTGACGTAACGGATATGTACACAAAGAAACTTCGTGAAATTGCACTGAAATGTGCCGACGGAAGCGAGCTGAACTTTCATGAGGGCGTTTATATGTTCTTCCCGGGTCCGCAGTTTGAAACGCCGGCGGAGATTCGCGCTGCAAGGCTTCTGGGTGCGGATGCAGTCGGAATGTCAACTGTAACCGAGGCTTTGACGGCGGCACACTGCTCAATGCCCCTGCTCGCCTTCTCCGTGATGACAAATATGGCGGCCGGTGTGCTTGACTGCAAGCTTTCCGACGAGGAGGTCGGCATTGCTGCGGCAAAGATAGCCGACAGATTCGGAGCGTACATTGAAAGGGTTATCGCTTCAATCGACGTAAACAATATATAATAACCGAAAAGGACTGCAGCTAATCGCCGCAGTCCTTTAACTTATTTTTTCTTTTTAGCCGGCACTTTGTAGATCTGCTTCAATGTGCCGTCCTTATCAAGCATAACGGAATCGCCTTTTTCAATATTTCTTTCGTAGCAAAGCTTATCAGCCATCCTGATATGCTGTTCCTTACCCTCGGCATCTGTGACAACTACTGTCACCATAGCTTCGGCATCCTCCGAAACGCCCTCACAGCCGAAATCATCTTCAATAATTTCAACAACGTTCAACGCCTTTTTATCAAGCGATGAGCCGTAAGAAAAGCCAAGCAGGAATCCTATGCCAATGCCAAAGCACATACCGATACCAACGCTGTCAAAAATTACATTTCCCAGACACATGCCGATTCCTATACCGATACACATGCCGATTGACATATACATTGAGGCATATTTGCCTGTCGCCTTCTTATTTTCGGGTTTCTTTTTCATTAGAAATCATTCCTTATTTCAAAAAAATAACGTTAAGCTTTGCAAGATACGACATAGCAAGCCGAAGATAGAATGTAATCTTTTCTGAGAGACTGTCGAGATTTTCAACAATATTTGAAACATTAGTCTTGAAATTCACCGTGCCGTAGCCCTCGATAACGCCGTTGTTGTCATCTACCCCGTCGTTGTCGCATGCAAACTTGTAAAGTATAGGCGATGCAACTGCAACAAGGAATATTTCAGCCTTGGTGTAAACACCGAATTTGGATATGCAATACTTAGTAAGACTGTCGGCAATCGGACCGTAACCTAACTCACCGAGGAAGCTGTTAGCTGCCTTGAGAAGAACATCGTCGGCAATGCCGGCAAAATCATTTCTGAGAATCGTTGCAACCGCTCTGAGAAGTGTCGTTACCTCAACGCTGTCCATGTCAAAATGTTCGCCGCCCGAATAATGCCATGTGACCAAATCCGTCGCCAAATCCCAGCCTGTTTTATAGTCGGAATCGGGAATCTCAATGCCGTATTCCTTAGCAATGGATTGCAGACTGTTTTCACCGCAAAGCGGCATTCTGAGCAAGCTTATCAGCTTATCTACAGCATAGATTATCGGCTTTGAATAAGCGGATTCTTCGTCGATACCCATTTTTTCGGGTGAGAGAGAAAGCTCAAGTCTGTACTGAACGCCTGCCTTGAGATAGCCTTTTGAAAAGGCTCTGAGGTCAGCTCTCATTGCCGCAATCTGCTCATCCGTATATCCCTTGGTGGTTGCGGTAAGAGCGTCATAATCAATTTTATCAACGGATCTTGTTTCATACTTGATTTCATTGTCATTGTACTTTACAACTCTGTATTCAAGCGGATACATTGCCAAAGATGTTGTTGCAAAGTCGTAAAGCTTGTTGCCAAGCGCACTTGTGTAAACCGTTGCGTCCGAGCAATGCTCATGACCCGTAAACACCGTCTTAATACCCCAGTCGGCAAAAAGTTCGGCGGTCGTGAAATGGAACTTGACAATAAAGTTTCTGCTGAGAACCCTCTGAATCGGAAGATGATCAAGAAGATTATGATGCATCATAACAATCGGGTATCTTCCGTCCTCTTTTGCAAGCTCGGCCTGCTCTTTGACCCATTTAAGTCTGTCTGCTGTCATTCCATCCTCGGTTGATTTTGTTTCATGATTTGAATCAAGAGCGATAAGGCGGTATTTTTCTCCGAGATCGGCCGTATATGAGCAATCATCGGCTCTCGTGGTCAGAGCATGATCATAACCGAACTCTGCATAAATCTCTTTAAAACGAGCCAACGTTGTTGCCTGATCGTTGCTTGCGTCGTGGTTGCCGTTGATTACATATACCTCTTTACCGGATTTCTTTTCAAAATCACGAAGCTTCTGTGCAATAACGAGATGATCCTCGGGGCGAGAACGGCCTCTGTTTGCAAGGTCTCCCGATATAAGCACATATTCCACATCATCACTTTCTGCGCATTGATTCAGAAACTCATCAATGATAAGACCGGTTTCGTTTTCCATTTCACAGCGTCTTGTCGCATGCCAGAAAATCGGGTCGTCGTTTGTTTTTTCAAGCTCCTCTTCAGGCGCACTGTAATGCAAATCAGATGCAACAGCGAAGCTGAGATCATTCTTTTCCTCAGCACAAACGCCAACGCAAAGAACCGATGAAGCCATAATAACCGAGAGAATAATTGATAATACCTTTTTCATAAAAACTCCTCAAACTTTTCCATATTAAAAAAAGGGGCAGTGAACAAATATATTCACTGACCCCTTTCAAACTGTTTATCTAAGGCATACACCACAATCGATGCGATATTGCCTTAGGTATTAAAGATACCAAATCCAACCGAAAAGAAGATAAATAATAATCCACTGAATGAGTGTATACTCAACAGTAACAGTCCTCGTTGCCTTAACCTTGCCGTCCTTTGTAGCGGCTGTGATAACAGCCGTACCTCTGCGCTTTGCGGTAATCGTTCCGTCATCTGAAACAGATACGACATTTGAATTTGATGAAGTCCATACTATATCTGCCGAATAAGCAGCCTCCTCGGGATATACTGTCGCCTGGAGACGGTCGGTCTTCTTACAAGGCATAGAGAAATCCTCTTCCGGAACAAGAACAATCTTCTGGACGGGAACGGCAATCATCGGAATCACCTGATCCTTATAGGCTCCGCAAGCTCCGCAGGTTGATCTCTTGAGACCTTCCGAACGGTATGTTGCTTCCTTAACGACTTTCCATGGTCCCCATGCGTGGCCGAGAGCCTTAATTACAGTCGTCTTTGTACAATACTTACATACAGAGCACTGATAACGCATATATCCGTCATCTGTACACGTTGCCTGCTTGATATCATTAACATACTTATGACCCTTTGCTTTAAGGATTGTTTCCTTTATGAGCATTCCGCAATCTGTACAGGTCTCTCTGATATATCCGTCAGTTGTACATGTTGCGGCAAGGGTGTCGGTCTTCTTGTGCTGATGTCCCGTTGCCTTGATTACTTCGTTCTTGATAACAGTCTTACAAACGGAACAGGTCTCCTTATGATAACCATCCTTCGTACAGGTTGCTGCTTTATTATCGACAACGATCTTGTGACCGGTAGCCTTGAGGACAGTCTCGCTGATTACCTTCTTACAATCCTTACAATAAACACGGTCATAACCGTTCTCTGTACAGGTTGCATTCTTATGCTGCTTCTCTGTGTTCGCATGATTCGTAGCCGGAAGCACAGTGTTCTTGATATAAGTCTTACAATCATTACAGTAAATACGGTCATAGCCGTTCTCTGTACAGGTTGCATCCTTATGCTGATTAACCGTGTTTTTATGTCCCGTTGCCTTTATTACTTCATTCTTGATAACAGTCTTACAAACGGAACAGGTCTCCTTATGATAGCCGTTCTCCGTACACGTTGCGGCCTTATCCTCGGTAACAATCTTATGACCTGAAGCCTTGAGAACAGTCTCGCTGATTACCTTCTTACAATCGTTACAATATACACGATCGTATCCGTTCTCTGTACAGGTTGGATCCTTATGCTGACTAACCGTGTTTTTATGTCCTGTTTTCGGCAAAACGGTTCTGCTTATTTCCTGATTACAGGAAGAACATACTTCAGCAACGTAACCGTCCTTTTCGCAGGTTGCTTCAACTCTTACCGTTTTGAGAGTGTGATCCTTTTTAGCTATGCTCTCGGTTCTTGCAACCTCGCCGCATTCGGTACAATACATAACTCTCTCTCCGCCTTGCTGACAGGTTGCCGGAGTCGTCTCAACCCAAACGCCGGAAGCAACATGAGTATGCTCGGCAGGGATCTCGTTAACAACCGTAACATCAGCCAAGATGTCATCGCCGTTTTCACCGCTGAAATAGCAGGAATCAACGCTGACGCTTATGTCGGAGAGCTTAATTCCGGCAGCTGTGCTCTTGCTGTATGTAATCTCAACGATATCCATCGGAGCCGAAATCTCAACTGTGTTAACAAACGAGAACTTTCCGCTATTAATGTTAGAAGCAACAAAGCCGTTTTCATTATCATTACGGAAGTTTCTGACAGCTTCCGAGAACGTAATCGATGTGCAGGTCAATGTCTCGCTTGCCTGAGCCTGTGCGTCAAAGCAAAGTGTCTTTCCCTCGGTCAAAACGAACTTAACCGTGACGGCTTCCTTTGTTTCGCTGACCTTCTCCAGCTTAAAGATTACGGAATTGGCGTTGCCTTCAGCCTGCACAGCTTCGCCGGCAAAAGCCCATGCCGGTATAATCGGCAAAATCATACACATAGCAAGTATGACAGCGATTATCCTTAACGATATTTTTTTCAATTTAATTTCCTCCGTTTCTGAATTATAAAAATAATTTTATGTATATATAATAGTATATTTTTACGTCAAGGTCAATAGTGCATTTTGACGAAAAGTAATAAAATTACGAATTTTTTATTTTCAGGAACAAAAACTCTTTATATATCCAAAAAGAAAAGATGTGCTATAATTGGGAAACAGAATAATATGCGTTTTCACTGTGTTTTGCCTGATAATCGGTTGCTTGTGTTTGAGACTGTATGTCCTCGGTTCAAGCGGAACGGAAAGGGTTTCCTCCGGCTCCCACTATTCAAGTTTCACACTGAATGCCATTCGAGGTCAAATCCTCGATTGCAACGGTAAAGAGCTTACAGAGTCGGATTATACAAATTTCATAATTGCAAAACCTACGCTCGGCTCGCTTGACACGCTTCGTGATCTGCTGGACAGCCGCACATATTCCTCCTTAAAGCAAAGAATGGAAAAAGGTTCTCCCGTCATGGTTAATATCGGCAAAGCAAAGGTTGAAACAAACGACGATATTCTTTGTGTACCGATATATAAAAGATATTCGGGTTCACAGCCGGCTATACACATTATCGGCTATCTTGACGAGCAAAGCCACGGCGTAACCGGAATCGAAAAAGCTTTTGACAATTTTTTATTTTCGGACAAAAGCATTTCGGCAAGAGTTTCCGTCGATGCCTGCGGAAGAACTCTCGGCGGAGCAGGAATAGAGCTTCTTTCGCCGACGGTTGAAACAGGCAATGTTCGGCTTACGATTGATATTGATATTCAGACTGCTGTTGAAAATGCCCTTGACGAATCTGACGTGCAGCAGGGCTGTGCCGTTGTGGTTGACGTAAAAACCGGAGCGATAAAAGCCGCCGCCTCACGTCCAAGCTATGACCCATACAGAATATCGGATTATCTTGACTCGGAAAGTTCGCCTCTTTTAAACCGTGTGCTTGAAAGCTTCGCCGTAGGTTCAATTTACAAGGCTGCCGTTGCCGCATGTGCATTAGAAAACGGATTGTCCGATTTTCAGTATACCTGCACGGGTTCCTGCAATGTAAAAAACGTCAAATTCGGATGCAGCAGCAACACTGCCCACGGGAAGGTTAATTTACAAAAAGCTCTTGAGGTATCCTGCAACACCTATTTTATCAACCTTGGTCAAAAACTCGGTGCCAAAAAGCTTATTGAAACTTCCTCCCTGTTAGGATTCGGTCAAAGCTGTAAGCTTGCCGACGAAATAATCTCCGAAAGCGGTATTCTCCCGACCGTTGACGAATTAAAAAATCCTGCCGCTCTTGCAAATTTTTCTTTCGGGCAAGGCAGCTTCACGGCAACACCTCTGCAAATCGCTCAGATGCTTTGTGCTGTTGCGAACGGCGGCAATTACTGCGAACCTTATCTCGTTGAATCCGTCACCGACCGCTCCGGCATTGAGAATAAACACAAGAAAAAATATCCGACAGTTGCCATGAGTGCAGAATCAAGTGAAACTATGCTGAGAATGCTCACGTCTGTCGTTGAAAAAGGAAATGCCTCCCCTGCCCGTCCCGAGAAGTTTTCCGCCGCAGGAAAAACGGCGACCGCACA
>OLYN01001976.1_pt1 | contig 9900 bp, 9 predicted proteins | sample 1674231 | NCBI WGS metagenome assembly OLYN01 (sample SAMEA103958153, study PRJEB25191) | human gut metagenome
AAGAAGAGCACCGTGGTCTACACCGTCCTCGCGCTCGTGTTCATCTTCCTCGGCACGATGATGTCCAACGACCTCGTCTGGGAGCTGAGCGACATGTTCAATAACCTCATGGTCATCCCCAACGCCGTTGCGCTGTTCGCTCTCACCAGCCTTGTTGTCAAGCACGCCGATGACCCGAACCGCATCCCCGGCAAAAAGTGAACCTTTCCATCCTCTGTTAAAATAGGCAAAAGCGCCCCCGATTCGTTCGGGGGCGCTTTTCCTGTCTTCACTTCTATCAAACAGGCCGCCGAATCATTCGATACGGCGGCCTTGTTCCTCTTTGCCTTTTTATGCTTCCAGCAGCTCCCGGAACGCGAGGCCCAGTCCCCGCGTCACGAGCTCCCGCGGGCTCGCACAATACGCGGTCATTTCCTGCGCCAGAAGCTCTCCCGCGCGGCCGTGGAGCCACACGCCGAGCGCCGCGGCCTCTGCCGCGCCCACGCCCTGGCACAGAAGCGACGCGATCAAGCCTGTCAGCACGTCCCCGCTCCCGCCCTTTGAGAGCGCCGAGCAGCCGCTCGTGTTGACGAGCATCCGCCCGTCCGGCAGCGCAATGCGCGTCCGGTGCCCCTTGAGCACCAAGATACAGCCGTGCTCGCAGACGAAGCGGCTCGCAAGCTCTGTCCGTTCGCTCGACGCGATCTCCCGGAGCGTCCGGTCCGTCAGACGCGCAAATTCGCCGTCGTGCGGCGTCAAAATCGTCACGCGTCCGCGGCGGACGTCCAGCTTTTCCGTGCAGCCCTGCAAGGCGTTCAGGCCGTCGGCGTCCAGCACCAGCGGCTCTTTCACCTGCCACAAAAGCGCGTGGACGAGCTGCTCTGTCTCTTTTCCGCGGCCAAGGCCGGGACCGAGCGCTAAAACATCACAGCCTTTGAGCTTGTCCTGCATCTTGTCGAGCGCGGCGAGACAGAGCCTTCCGTCTGTCTCCGGCAGCGGGAACGGCATTGCGCTCACGCACTTTTGCGCCTCAACCGCCCAGATGCTCTCCGGCACGCCGAGATACACGAGCCCGCAGCCCGAATGCACCGCCGCGCTCGCCGCCAGATACGGCGCGCCCGTATAGCCCACGCTGCCGCCGAGGACTAAGAGCTTGCCGAAGTCGCCCTTGTGCCCATCTTCTTTGCGCGGCGGCAGGAGCGTCTTGGCATACGCGCGGTCGACGATCGTTTCACGCATCGCAGTTTTCCTCCGTCAGTTCGAGTTTTTTCGCGCGCGGCAGCTTCTTGATGGCGGCCTCGCGCCGCAGCGCCGCGCCCTTGTCGCTGCATTGCTCGCGGTACACGACCGCGACAGGCGGGTGCGAGCGAGTGTACTTCGCCCCGTGTCCGCTCTTGTGCATGGCAAAGCGCTTTTCCACGTCTGAGGCAATGCCGGTGTAGAGCGAGCCATCCTCGCAGCGCAGCATGTAGACGTACCAGTCCATCTCAATACTTGAGCACGCCCGTCGTGCGCAGCGCGTTATAGAGCGCCGCCGCAGCCTGCTCGCGCAGGACGGGGACCTGGGGCTCGATATCTTCAAGGCTCATGCAGTACATATTCACAGCATCGCCGTTTTCATCGAACACGGAATTCGTCAAAAGCTCCGCGCTGCGGATGGCCCAGTGTGAAAAGCTCTTGTACTTCGGCAGCGGCTGCAAAATGGCCAGCGGGTTCTTGTCCAAAAATTCACGCGCATCCAGATTCACGAATTCCACAAGCCTGCCCAGCACCGTAATGAATTCCTCCTGTGTCATCGTCGCGTTCGGGTCGAATTTTCCCCCGCCCACGCCGGAGACAAGGCCGATGGCCGCCATCGCGTTCACAGAGGGCGCGTACCAGCTCCCCTTGGCAACGTCGGTAAAGCACCCGTTCGCCGTGGAGTAGAGGTCAAGCGCCTGCGCGAGCAGCGCACAGACCTCCGCGCGCGTCATCGTCGCGTCGGGGCGGAACTTGCCGCCATCGCCAAAGACGATGCGGCTCGCCGCAAGCGAATCGATCTCCTGCGCGTACTCGCTGTCCGCCACGTCGGAAAAGTCGAGCGCGGACGATGCGGCAAAGCCGCACTTTTCGCGCGCCTGCGCGAGCGTGAGCTTCCTTTCGCCGCCATTTTCGCCCCAGTAAAGCACGGCGTCCGGCGTCAGCGCCGTCAAAATGGCCTCCAGCACGGTGGAAGAGATCTCCTTCGCCGCGGAAATGTCGATGTAAAAGTCGCAGCCGTTCAGCACCAGGCGGAGATACGCGCTGTCTTTCGTCCTCTCGCCGCTCAGCAGGCGCGCCGCCGCAACGGCCTGATCCTGCGGGATGTAGAGCGTCGGCACCACGCCGATGCGGTCGGTCGTGTTGCCGCCCGCGCAGTAGAAGCGGTACGCCGTCACCTTCACGGCGTCGCCGTGCAGATACGGGCAGTTCGACTCATCGTATAGGACCTGCGCCACGCCCTTGCCATAGCTGCGCGTGCCGATGACGATGCCGCTGCCCGTGCCGAGCACGCCGCCCGCAAAGATCTCCGACGCGCTGGCACTGCCGCTGTCCATCAGCACGATGGCGGGCTTGTCCGTCAGGTCCTTGCCCGAATAGCTCTGCGCGGTACTCTCGCCATCCTGATCGACAAAGTAGGTGAGGTCTCCCTCGCCCGAAAACGCGCCGAGCGCCGACACCGCCGCGGAGGTCAGCCCCCCGCCGTTGCCGCGAAGGTCCACGATCCACGCGTGCACAGCGCTGTCATTCCCGCGCACGCCCTCTTGAAAATACGTCCCCGTCTGCGTGCCGAAGCTGTCGCAGTCGATGTAGCCCACGCCGCCCGTGACCGAGACGGTCGTATTCGTCTGCGTGACGAGCGCGCGCGTAACGGTATAATCCGCCTGCGTGCCGTCCGCGTGGCGGACGGTGACGGTCACGCTCGTCCCCGCTTCGCCGAGGAGCTTGGCGCGGTGCTCCGCGCCGCCCGGCGCGCAGGACTCGCTCTCAATGGCGATGATAATGTCGCCCGCGGCAAGGCCCGCCTTCTCCGCGCCGCCGCCCTTGAGGACGGAGACGATGCGGATGCCCTCGGGCACATAGGTGATCTCCGCGCCGATGCCGGCGAAGCTCACATCACCCTCGACGCCCTGCAAAAACGCCTGATACTCCTCCGCCGTCATGTAGTACGTGTAGTCGTCCGTGTAGGAAAAGAGCTCGTCGAGCGACTTCGCGTCCTGCGCGGCGCGCGGCAGCTTATCAACATAGCTGCGCTGCAAAATATCGTAGGCCTCCTCCACGCTGAGCGCCTGCGCACCGGTCGTTATCGTCATCGCCGCGGCGCAGCAGAGCGCGCCCAGGCGGAACAGTCTCTTTTTCATGCCCGATTCTCCTTTGTTCGGCAGTTTTCTCCATTATACCGTGCCCGCGGCAAAAAGCAATCGCAAATCCCGCCGCTTCTCCCGCCTTGCCAAGCGGGCGAAAATAGGCTATACTGTCAGCATAATGAGAAATTTTTGCTTTTTGGAGGATCTTATGGACGAGCAGAAGACCACCGGCACCCTTTATATCGTCGCAACGCCCATCGGCAACTCGCGCGACATGTCCGAGCGCGGACGCGAAATCCTGTCCACCGCCGACATCATCGCCGCCGAGGACACCCGCCGCAGCGTGGTGCTGCTCAACAAGCTCGGCATCCGCGGCAACAGTCTGAGCGCCAACCACAAGTTCAACGAATACGGCAAGGCGAAGTGGTTCATCGAACAGCTTGCCTCCGGCAAGGACATCGCCGTCATCACCGACGCGGGCACGCCCTGCATCTCCGACCCCGGCAACGAGCTCATCCGCGCCGCGGTCGAAAACGGCATTCGCGTCGTCGGCGTGCCCGGCTGCTGCGCCGCGGTCAACGCGCTATCGATCTCGGGCTTTGACCTCTCGAGCTTCCTCTTCTATGGCTTTTTCCCGCGCGAGACGGCCGACCGCCGCCGCGTGCTGATGATGATGCGCAAGGGCGACACCGCGACCTACGCCTTTTACGAATCTCCCAAGCGCATCATGAGCGTCATCGACTTCTTCATCGAGGAAAACGCGCAGCTGCGCCTGTGCCTCTGCAACGACATGACAAAGCTCCACGAGATGACCTTCCGCGGCACGCCGCAGGAGGTCAAGGATCAGCTCATCGCGAAGGAGACCTACGAAAAGGGTGAATATGCCCTCATTGTCGAGGTCTGCGATGACTACCGCCTGCGCGAGGTCGAGCACATCACCTCGCCTGAGGCGCTGCTCGTCGACTGCATGGTGCGCAGTGACTGCACGGCCAAGGACGCCATCAAAATGCTCCTCAAGGACGAGAACAACACCTACAGCAAAAACGAGCTGTACGCCGCGCACCTTGCGCTCAAAGAGAGGTTCGGCGCATGAGCATCGTAGTCTCCGACCTCTCCGAACGGCTCGACACGCTCACCAAGCTCGTCCTCGCCGAGCCGGTCGCGCGCATCGGGCACTCGCGTGTCACCGTACGGCCTTTAACGCTGCGCGGAAAAGCTTTTTTCCAGCTCGAATACCAGCAGGGGCAGAAGGTCGCGCACCGCAACGTCGCGCGCGGCGCGCTGCTCGAAACGTTCGAGCAGGAGCTCGATGGTCTGTTCCGCTCTGTCACGCTCTGCACCGAAACGGAGACGCGCCAGTACGTCCGCAAGACGAACGGCGCGTACAAGTGCACGGCCAAGTCCGGCGCGGCCCGCGCCGCCGTGACCGCCTCGCACAACCGCAAAAAGGAGTACATTTTGCAGGAGGGCGAGAATATCCCCGCCCTCGTCGACCTCGGCGTATTTACGCCGGACTTCAAGATCGTCAAGGCGAAATACGACAAATATAAGCAGATCAACCGCTTCATCGAGCTCGTGGACGACGCCTTCCGCTCCTACGGGCGCGACGAGATCACCATTCTCGACTTTGGCTGCGGCAAATCGTACCTCACGTTCGTGCTGTACTACTATTTCGCCGTCAAGCGCGGCGTGCGCGCCAAGATCATCGGCTATGATTTAAAAGAGGATGTCGTCGAGCACTGCAATGAGGTCGCCGCGCGCTACGGCTATTCAGATCTTCACTTCGTCGTGGCTGATGTTACGCGCGATGTGCTCTACAGCGAGCACATTGACATGCTTGTCACGCTCCATGCCTGCGACGTCGCGACCGACTACGCCCTGCACTACGCCATCTCCCGCGGCGTCGAGCACATCTTCTCCGTCCCCTGCTGCCAGCACGAGGTCAATAAGGCCATCTAAAAGGGCGGCGATTTCGACATTCTGCTCTCCCACGGGCTGTTTCAGGAGCGCTTCTCGGCGCTGCTGACCGACGCCATCCGCGCAGCGGTCCTGGAGGACGAAGGCTACGACGTCGACGTCATCGAGTTCATCGACTTCGCCCACTCGCCCAAAAATCTGATGCTCCGCTGTCACCGTACCGGCCACCGCGGCACCAAAAAACTCACCGAGTCCCGCCGTCTCCGCGACCAATACGGCTTTGAGCAGACTCTACTCTCGCTGGTCGAAAACGAGCGGCAATAAAACGCGTCGCAGAGTTTTTACCCGCAAGGGGTACGCGGCATCCGTAAAGCAGCAAAGCTGCTAACGGCTGCCCAGGCGTCCGCAGACGCGAAATAAATTAAAATCGTTTTTCTGACGACAGAAGGTGAATTGTCGCAAAGCGGCAAGAGAAGCCGCCCTGGGGCGTGCGCGTCAGGAAAACTCTTCTCACTCCGCAAACGTGCGCGCCTATGGCGCGTGCGCTGCCGCGGAGTGCAATCTTTCTCAAAAAAGAGGGACGCAGTTTTCAACTGCGTCCCTCTTTTTTGAATATTTTTTTATTGCGCCGTGCGCACCGTGTCGAGCGAGCGGTTCAGCAGGTTCACGACCGGCGGGGCCACGAACACCATCAGCACCGCCGTAGCCGCACCGGAGATGATACGCACCACCAGGCCGCCGAAAACATAGGCGTAGCTGTAGTAGTTGTAGATCACACTGTCGATATACATCGCTCCCGTGTTGAGCGCCGTCACGACCAGCGCCGTGCCGATCAGCGCAAGCGTGAGCTGACCGCTGGAGAACTTGTAGCCGCAGTGCTTGGCATACACGCCGACGAGCAGGCCGCGCGCTGCCTGCGGCAGGATCCACAGGATCGTGGTCGCGGTCACGCCATAGGTGAGAAGCTGACCCATGAATGCGCCGAGAAGACCGACGAGCAGGCCGCCGACCGGACCGTAGAGCATCGCGCCCACGATGACGGGCAGCGACGCGACGGAGATGTTAATCCAGCCAAGGCGCACCGTACCGGCAAAGTTCAGCACAACGTAAACTGCGGTCAGCATGGCGATGGTGACCATTTTGCGCGTGGACATGGCCGAGGACTTCCACGTGAAAACCACCGCGGCGATGAGCACGAGGGCGACCGCGATGATGATCGTCCACATGATAGGGGAAAGCGCTTCGATCTGAAGGGACATTGTGAGGACCTCCTTTTTCATCAAAAGATTTTCCCGCGGCTGCGGCGCCGCGCGGAACGGCTTAATCCGGTGAAAAAGAAAACACCTCTCCCTCCGGATGGCAGGAACCACGCGGAGGAGAGGCCTCACTTAAACTCTCTTCTGAGTGGCAAGCGGATGCGGAAACCATACTGCAAACCATGGGTTTTTCGTCCGCGGGCAACTTCCCATCCCGACGGCACTATTCGCTCTTCGCGTAAACACATGGTTTCCTACTCTGCCGATGCATAAAGCTCTTCAAAATTTAAACTTCATGCAGGCACAGCATAGCAGATTGCACAACACGCGTCAATCCCTTTTCGACCCTTTTGGCACACTTTTACGTTTTTAAGGTGATATTCCTCTTTTCCCTAATAAATTCAGCCCCTCCAAGGCCCGGTTTTCCTTGACAGGGCCTTGCTTTTTTTGCTATTCTAAGATGTGAGAGAACCGGCATAAGTTCGCACTTTTCAGCTTAGCCGCCGGTAATATATCAATCGACTGAAAAATCAGAGGAGGAACACGCACCATGATCAAAGAAACCATGGAATTCCTGTCCCAGTATGACCCCGAAGTCGGCGCCACTATTGAGAAGGAGTATCACCGCGAGCAGCGCAACATCGAGCTGATCGCCTCCGAAAACATCGTCTCCCCGGCTGTCATGATGGCTATGGGCACGTGCCTTACCAACAAGTACGCCGAGGGCTATCCCGGCAAGCGCTACTACGGCGGCTGCTACTGCGTCGACGAGACCGAAGAGATCGCCCGTCAGCGCGCCTGCAAGCTGTTCGGCGCTGAGCACGCCAACGTCCAGCCCCACTCCGGCGCTTCCGCCAACCTGGCCGCGTTCAAGGCTATGCTCCAGCCCGGCGACACCTTCATGGGCATGAACCTCGCCCACGGCGGCCACCTGTCCCACGGCAGCCCGGTCAACATCTCCGGCCAGTACTTCCATCAGGTCCCCTACTCCCTCAACGATGAGACCGAAATGATCGACTACGACGAGGTCTACCGCATCGCGCAGGAGTGCAAGCCCAAGATGATCCTTGCCGGCGCTTCCGCCTATCCCCGCAAGATCGACTTCGCCAAGTTCCGTGAGATCGCTGATTCCGTCGGCGCTTTCTTCATGGTCGATATGGCCCACATCGCCGGTCTCGTCGCCGCTGGCGTTCACGAGAGCCCCGTGCCCTATGCCGACGTTGTCACCACCACCACCCACAAGACCCTGCGCGGCCCCCGCGGCGGCATGATCCTGTGCAAGAACGAGATCACCAAGAAGAACATCGAGACCGGCGAGATGGAGACCATCAACCTGGCCAAGAAGATCGACTCCGCCGTGTTCCCCGGCACTCAGGGCGGCCCGCTCGAGCACATCATCGCTGCCAAGGCCATCTGCTTCGGCGAGGCGCTCAAGCCCGAGTTCAAGGCCTACGGTGAGCAGGTCGTCAAGAACGCTGCCGTTCTTGCCGAGGGCCTGAAGGCTGAAGGCTTCCGTCTGGTCTCCGGCGGCACCGACAACCACCTCATGCTCGTCGACGTCCGCAACTTCAACATCACCGGTAAGGAGATCGAGCGTCGCTTGGACGAGTGCTTCATCACCGTCAACAAGAACGCCATCCCCAACGACCCCGAGAAGCCGTTCGTCACTTCCGGTATCCGCGTCGGCACTCCCGCTGCCACCACCCGCGGCCTGAAGGAAGAGGACATGAAGGAGATCGCCCGCATCATGGGTATGGTCGCCCGCGACTTCGAGGGCAGCAAGGAGAAGGCTCAGGAGGCCGTCGTCGCCCTGACGAAGAAGTACCCCATCTACGAATAATTTCACTTCAAAAAAGAAAGGCTGTCCGAAAGGACAGCCTTTCTTTTTTGAAGGGGGTGCGCTCCGCTGCAGCGCACGCACCGTAGGCGCGCACGTTTGCGGAGCGAGAAGAATAAATCGCCACGCGCATGTCGCGGCGATTTATGATTAAAATTTTTTCGCGCCGTGCGCGGCGCGAAACTCTGCGAGGCTTAACTATGATGTAAGTCTTTGCGTCAATTGTAGTGCGGAGGGTCTGTTTTCTGCCTGTGGGGCAGAAAATGCGGCGCGAAGTGCCGGAGCCTGTTTGCCGCCTGCGGGCGGCAAATGCGGCGGGGTGCGCGGTCCTGTTCGCCGCGGTGCGGCGAATGCGGCATGATAAATCCTTGTGGAAAGCGCCGCGGGCTTTGGGCCGCGGCGCTTTCTTATTTTTTGATGTCCAGGACGATCTTGCCGCAGGTGCGGCAAAGGTGGGCGATGGGGCGGTAGACGTCGGATGCTTTGCAGACGAAGAAATCGTTTCCGGTCGGGAGAGAGGTCATCTTGAACGGCTCTTCCGTCCACAGAAGCTCGTAGCCGCTGCCGCCGCGCAGGTAGCCGGACTCCATCTCTTTTGCACAGTAGGGGCAGTTCATGCGAAATCTCCTTTCTTTTTCCACAGGATGTTCTTCTTGTACGCAGTCTCTCACTTCCAATGCTTTCGCCTTAAATTTACCATTTTTACCGGAAAATGGCAAGATTTGCCTGCACAAAATACTTGACAGGCAAAAATTTTCGGCTATAATTTGAAATTGATTTTCATTTTCAAATTCAGGAGGCCACTATGGCGACCTATACGACCAAACAGCAAAAGGCAGTGCTCGACTGCCTTTCTGAGCGCGCGGACTCGCCGGTCAGCGCGGCGGCGATCGTCGACGCGCTGCGCGAGCAGGGCGAGCACATCGGCATCGCGACGGTGTACCGGCAGCTTGAAAAGCTTGAGCGGCAGGGCAGCGTCCACAAGGTCACGACGGACGAGGGCGCGTACTATCAGTTCTGCACCCACGGCTGCGCATCGGACTGCTGCCTCTTTAAGTGTGAGCGCTGCGGGCGCATCGTGCACCTCGACTGCCACCAGCTCGCGCCGCTCTACGAGCATTTGGAGCATGAGCACGGCTTTTCCATCAATCCCCGCAAGACGATGTTCTACGGCCTGTGCCGCGAGTGTCAGGAGGGCGCATGAAACGCATTGCTTCCTTTTTTTTGGCGCTCGCGCTGGCATTTTCCCTCACCGCCTGCACCGTGCCTGTGGAAAAGGCGGACGACGGCAAAATCCAGATCGTCGCGACGCTTTTCCCCTATTATGACTTCGCCCGCGCCATCGTCGGCGACCGCGCGGACGTCACGCTCCTGCTCTCGCCGGGGCGCGAGGCGCACAGCTTCGAGCCCACGCCGCTCGACGCCGTCACGATCTCCGAATCCGATGTTTTCCTCTACAACGGCGGCGAGGGGGAATACTGGGTCGACAGCATGCTGGGCGCCGCGGGCGAAAATATCGCCGTCATCGCCCGCATGATGGACTACGTCGACGCGCTCGACGAGGAATATGTCGAGGGCATGCAGG
>OLYN01001991.1_pt1 | contig 9859 bp, 5 predicted proteins | sample 1674231 | NCBI WGS metagenome assembly OLYN01 (sample SAMEA103958153, study PRJEB25191) | human gut metagenome
CCAGCACGGAGGGCACGTTCACCTGACGGGCCAGCAGCAGGTGCTCACGAGTCTGAGCCATGGGGCCGTCGGAGGCAGCGATGACCAGGATAGCGCCGTCCATCTGGGCAGCACCGGTGATCATGTTCTTGATATAGTCGGCGTGGCCCGGGCAGTCAACGTGAGCATAGTGACGCTTGTCGGTCTCATACTCAACGTGGGCGGTGTTGATGGTAATGCCGCGCTCGCGCTCTTCGGGAGCCTTATCGATGGAAGCGTAATCGGTGTACTCAGCACCGCCCTGCAGAGCCAGGAACTTGGTGATGGCTGCGGTCAGGGTAGTCTTACCATGGTCGATGTGACCGATGGTACCGATGTTAACGTGGGGCTTAGTTCTCTCAAATTTCTGCTTAGCCATTTGAAATGATCCTCCTTAACATTTTTGTATCGTGTGTGGGGCAGCGTTACATTCTAACACTGCCATTTTACAGTATTTTGGTGGGAAAATCAATCGTAAAATACGGTTTTAGAAATTTTCCCGGCCGGTGCGCTTGGCGATCAGCTTCTCCTGCAGGCCCTTGGGCAGCTCGATATAGTGGCTGGGCTCCATGGTGTACTGACCGCGGCCCTGGGTGCGGGAACGCAGGTCGGTGGCATAGCCGAACATCTCAGCCAGCGGCACGAACGCGTCGATCTGCTGTGCGCCGGAACGCATCTCATAGCCCTGGATCTGTCCGCGCCGGGCATTCAGGTCGCCGATCACATCGCCCATGTACTCGTCGGGGACGATGACACAGACCTTCATAATGGGCTCCAGCAGCGTGGGATCCGCCTTACGCATAGCCTCTTTGAAGGCCATGGAACCGGCGATCTTGAACGCCATCTCGGAGGAGTCCACCTCGTGATAGGAACCGTCGAACAGGGTGACCTTGACATCCACCACGGGATAGCCGGCCACGGTACCGGAGAGCATGGCGCCCTGGATACCGGCATCGATAGCGGGGATATACTCCTTGGGGATGGCGCCGCCCACCACGGCGTTGACAAACTCGTAGCCCTTACCGGACTCGTTGGGCTCCACGTGGATCTTCACATGACCGTACTGGCCCTTACCGCCGGACTGACGGGCATACTTGGTATCCTGATCCACCGCCTTGCGGATGGTCTCCTTGTACGCCACCTGAGGTGCGCCCACGTTGGCCTCCACCTTGAACTCGCGGAGCAGACGATCCACGATGATCTCCAGATGCAGCTCGCCCATACCGGCGATGATGGTCTGACCCGTCTCCTCGTCGGTGTAGGTGCGGAAGGTGGGGTCCTCCTCTGCCAGCTTGGCGAGAGCCACGCTCATCTTCTCCTGACCGGCCTTGGTCTTGGGCTCGATGGCCACGCGGATCACAGGCTCCGGGAACTCCATGGACTCCAGAATGATGGGATGCTTCTCATCACACAGGGTATCGCCGGTGGTGGTGTTCTTCAGACCCACCACGGCGGCGATGTCGCCGGAGTAGACCGTATCAATGTCCTCACGGTGGTTGGCGTGCATCTGCAAAATGCGCCCCATACGCTCGCGCTTGCCCTTAGTGGCATTGAGGACAGAGGACCCGGTGCTCAGCGTGCCGGAGTAGACGCGGAAGAAGCTCAGACGACCCACATAGGGATCGGTCATGATCTTGAATGCCAGTGCGGCGAAGGGCTCGTCGTCGGAAGACTTACGCTCCTCCTCCTCGTCGGTCTTGGGGTTGACGCCCTTGATAGCGGGTACGTCGGTGGGGGCGGGCATATAGTCCACGATGGCGTCCAGCAGCTTCTGCACGCCCTTGTTGCGATAGCTGGAGCCGCAGACCACGGGCACCATCTCCACGGCGCAGGTGGCCTGGCGGATGGCGTTGCGGATCTTTTCGGTGGGGATCTCCTTCCCCTCCAGATACATCTCCATGATCTCGTCGTCGAACATGGAAACGGCGTCCAGCAGCTTCTCGCGGTACTCGTTGGCAAGGTCTACCAAATCCTCGGGGATAGGCTCCACGCGCATATCCTTGCCCAACTGATCGTAATAAATATCGGCATCCATCTCCACTAGGTCAATGATACCGCGGAAGGTATCCTCTTTCCCGATGGGCAGCTGGATGGGGACGGCGTTGGCCTTCAGGCGGTCATGCACCATGTCCAGCACGTGGAAGAAATCCGCGCCGGTGATGTCCATCTTGTTGACGTAGATCATCCGGGGGACATGGTAGTGATCGGCCTGACGCCACACAGTCTCGGACTGCGGCTCCACACCACCCTTGGCACACATAACAGTGACGGAACCGTCCAGCACGCGCAGAGAACGTTCCACCTCCACAGTGAAGTCCACATGACCCGGTGTGTCAATGATGTTGATACGCGTCTGGGGGAACTGATCCTTGGAGCCCTTCCAGTAGCAGGTGGTAGCGGCGGAGGTGATGGTGATACCACGCTCCTGCTCCTGCTCCATCCAGTCCATGGTCGCGGTACCCTCGTGCGTTTCGCCCAACTTGTAGTTCACACCTGTGTAGTACAGAATGCGCTCTGTCGTGGTGGTCTTTCCTGCATCAATGTGGGCCATGATGCCGATATTTCTCGTATTTTCCAGTGTAACCTTTCTCGGCATACCGTTCTCCTTTTTGCTTCGTTGGTAAGCTTACCAGCGGAAATGGGCAAAGGCCTTGTTGGACTCTGCCATCTTGTGGGTGTCCTCGCGCTTCTTCACGGCAGAGCCGGTGTTGTTGGCGGCGTCCATGATCTCGCCGGCGAGACGCTCGGCCATGGTGCGCTCACCGCGGGCGCGGGAGTAGTTCGTCAGCCAGCGCAGACCGAGGGTCTGGCGACGGGCGGGGCGAACCTCCATGGGGACCTGATACGTGGCACCGCCGACACGGCGAGCCTTGACCTCCAGGCTGGGCATGATATTCTCCATAGCCTGAGTGAACACTTCCAGAGGATCCTTCTCGGTCTTGTCCTTGATGATGTCAAAGGCACCGTAAACGACCTTCTGAGCGACGCCCTTTTTACCGTCCAACATGATGCTGTTGACCAGCTTGGTCACCAGCACGGAGTTGTACATAGGATCGGGCAAGATCTCTCTCTTGGGAACATTACCTCTTCTGGGCACTATGCTTCCCTCCTTCATAAAAATATGATTTCACAGGTACTCAACAGCTTGCGTAGGCTGTTGTACGGCCTGCCAAAGAGGTAATTATATTATATAGAATATAAGAAACCTTTTCGGCAAAGCTCATAATGCAAGTCTTACTTGCTCTTCGGACGCTTTGCGCCGTACTTGGAGCGAGCCTGCATACGACCGGAGACGCCCTGGGTATCCAGAGTACCGCGGATGATGTGGTAACGGACGCCGGGGAGGTCCTTGACACGGCCACCGCGGATCATGACGACGGAGTGCTCCTGCAGGGAGTGGCCCACGCCGGGGATGTAAGCGGTGACTTCGTAGCCGTTGGTCAGACGCACACGGGCGATCTTACGCAGAGCGGAGTTGGGCTTCTTGGGGGTCGCAGTTCTGACGGCAGTGCAGACGCCGCGCTTCTGGGGGGAGCTGAGATCAGTCTCCTTGTTCTTCAGCGTGTTCAGACCCTTCTGCATCGCGGGAGAATTGGACTTGTAGGTGCTCTTCTTCCGACCCTGCTTGACCAGCTGGTTAAAAGTAGGCATTTGGTTTCTCCTTTCATAAGATTTCCGGGACATTGTCCCTTTATTTTTCCACGGAATGGGTGACCCCTATTCCGAACGGAAACAAATTCATCGGCTCAACAGAGCCACGGCGGCGGCGGGAACGGCGATACCGCAGGCACGTCCCAGCTCCTGCAGCGTCATGCTGCCGTCCCAGGGGATGCCCTCCTGCGTGCACAGGGCGCGCAGCGGCTCAACGAGCCGTTCTTCGGCGTCGGAGGCGAGATAAACGCACCGGGCGGTGCCCTGCGTCACAGCGCGGCGAACCTGTTTCAGACCCACCACTTTCTCCTTGACGCTCAGCTCTCCGGACACGAACGGTTCCCTCCCGTCATCGCACAACAAATCTCGCGGAGCGATTCCCGCGCAATTTGAAATTATAGCATAGCCGAGGGCAAGCGTCAAGTGCGATTCCGGGAAAAATTGTGGAATCCACTGAAATCTGCGTGCAAATTTCAGTGGTAATCACGAAAAACGGCTCGTCCCTACGGCAAATATCCCCCGGCACAGAGCCGGGGGATATTGCGGTGTGGGTTTTTACGCCTCGTCGGTGTTCTCCGGGGCTTCGGAGACCTCCGTCTCCTCCGTCTCCACGAAGTCCTCCGCACTGGCGGGCGACTCCGGCATCGCGCCCTCAACGTCGGCGGCAGGCACCACGGTGTGGGTGGCCTCCGCCTCGTCCTCGCGCTCTGCCTCCGTCTCGGGCACCATCTGCTCTGCCAGCTGGCGGTAAGCGGTCAGACCCGCGCCTGCGGGGATCAGCTTACCGATAATGACGTTCTCCTTCAGACCCACCAGATGATCGACCTTGCCCTTGATGGCGGCCTCGGTCAGCACCTTGGTGGTCTCCTGGAAGGACGCAGCGGACAGGAAGGAATCCGTGGCAAGAGACGCCTTGGTAATACCCATCAGCAGCTGGGTGTAGGTGGCCTCCTGCAACTCCTCGCCGTCCTCCCGCTTCTCGCCTGCGGCGATACGGGCGCGGACAGCGGCGTTGGCGTCCTCCACCTCCATGATGTCCGCCATCGCGCCGGACAGCAGCCCCTCTGCGTCGTTGGCGTCCTCTACGCGCACCTTCCGCATCATCTGACGGACGATGACCTCGATGTGCTTATCGTTGATGTCCACGCCCTGCTGGCGATAGACCTTCAACACCTCTTGAATGAGGTAGTTGTGCACGGCGGATGCGCCGCGGATACGCAGCACGTCGTGGGGATTCAGTGCGCCGTCCTGCAGCTGGCGTCCCTTCTCGATGACCTCGCCGTTCTGCACCAGCAAACCGGTGTGGGGCACCGCGTAGGTGCGGGTATCGCCGTCATCGGCGGTAACGATGATGTTCAGCAGGCTGCCCTTGGTGGCCTCCTCGAAGCGCACCTTTCCGCCGATCTCGGCGATGGTCGCCATCTTCTTGGGACGGCGCGCCTCGAACAGCTCCTCCACTCGGGGAAGACCCTGGGTGATGTCGCCGCCGGCAACGCCGCCGGTGTGGAAGGTTCGCATGGTCAGCTGGGTACCGGGCTCACCGATGGACTGCGCCGCGATGATGCCCACGGCCTCGCCGGGGCCCACAGGCTTGCTGGTGGCAAGGTTCATGCCGTAGCACTTGGCGCAGATACCGCTGTGTGCGCGGCAGGTGAGCACCGTGCGGATCTCGGCGGTGTGGATGTCGAAGGACTCCAGCAGCGCGGCGTCGTCCTCGGTCATCATGTGATCCTTGGACACCAGCACCTCGTCGGTGCCGGGCTTCAGAATATCCCGCACGGGGAACCGCCCCTTAATGCGCTCGGAGAACTTCTCGATGACCTGACCGCCCTCGCTGATCTCGGACACCACGATACCCTTCTCCACGCCGCAGTCCGCCTCGCGGATGATCACGTCCTGGCAGACGTCCACCATGCGGCGGGTCAGGTAGCCGGAGTCGGCGGTACGCAGAGCCGTATCCGCCAAGCCCTTACGTGCGCCACGGCTGGAGGTAAAGTATTCCAGCACGCTCAGACCCTCACGGAAGTTCGCCTTAATGGGGATCTCAATGGTCTTACCGGCGGTGTTGGCCATCAGACCGCGCATACCGGTCAGCTGACGGATCTGCTTCATGGAGCCACGGGCACCGGAATCCGCCATCATAAAGATGGGGTTGTACTTGTTCATGTTGGCGGTCAGCGCGTCCGTAACATCGGCGGTGGTCTTTTCCCACTCGCGCACCACCAGCTTATACCGCTCCTCGTCGGTGATGAAGCCCATGTTGTACTGCTCCTCGATGTCCACCACGCGGTGCTCCGTCTCGTTGATCAGCTCATACTTCGCCTTGGGCACCGTCATGTCCGCGATGGAGATGGTAATGGAGCCTCTGGTGGAGTATTTATAGCCGGTGGCCTTGATGTTGTCCAGCACCTCGGCAGCGATGGTGAAGCCGTACTGCTTGATGGTGCGATCCACGATCTTGCCCAGCAGCTTCTTGCCGCAGGTCTCCGTCACCTCGTAGTCAAAGAACTTGTCGGTGGGCGTGCCGTCCTCGTTGAACCGCTTTACGAAGCCCAGATCCTGGGGGATGTTGCGGTTGAAGATAATGCGTCCGGGGGTAGCGCGCACCACATGGCGCACCTCCTGCCCGTTCAGCTGCTTCGTCACCCGCACCCAGATGGGCTGGTGAATACCGATCACGTGCTCGTTGTACGCCATGAGAGCCTCGTCCTCGTCGCGGTAGATGTTCAGATGGACGTTCTCCCGCTCCTCGTCGGTCAGCTCGTCGTAGGTCTTGCCCGCCAGCGCGAAATCCACGCCCTCCGGCCAATACTCGTCGTTGGTCATCTGGCAGTAGCCGTTCTCGAACCGCTCAAAGGTCAGATAGTAGGAGCCCAGCACCATATCCTGCGTCGGCACGGTGACGGGGCCGCCGTCCTGGGGACGCAGCAGATTGTTGGCGGACAGCATCAGCAGCCGCGCCTCCGCCTGCGCCTCGGCGGACAGGGGTACGTGAATGGCCATCTGGTCGCCGTCGAAGTCGGCGTTGAAGGCGGTGCAGTTCAGGGGGTGCAGCTTCAGGGCGCGGCCCTCCACCAGCACCGGCTCAAAGGCCTGGATACCCAGACGGTGCAGCGTAGGCGCGCGGTTCAGCATAACGGGGTGATCCTTGATGATCTCGTCCAGCGCGTCCCACACCTCGGTGCGGCCCTTATCCACCATCTTCTTGGCGGATTTGATGTTGTTGGCGGAGCCGTCCTCCACCAGCTTCTTCATGATGAACGGGCGGAACAGCTCCACCGCCATCTCCTTGGGCACGCCGCACTGATAGATCTTCAGCTCGGGGCCTACCACGATAACGCTTCGGCCGGAGTAGTCCACGCGCTTGCCCAGCAGGTTCTGGCGGAAGCGTCCCTGCTTACCCTTCAGCATATCGCTGAGGGACTTGAGGGCGCGGTTGTTTGCGCCGGTGACGGGGCGTCCGCGGCGTCCGTTGTCGATGAGGGCGTCCACCGCCTCCTGCAGCATACGCTTCTCGTTGCGGACGATAATATCAGGAGCCTTCAGCTCCATGAGCCGCTTCAGACGGTTGTTGCGGTTGATGACACGGCGGTACAGGTCGTTCAGATCGGACGTAGCGAAGCGTCCGCCGTCCAGCTGCACCATGGGTCGGATCTCCGGCGGGATCACGGGCAGCACGTCAATGACCATCCACTCCGGCTTGTTGCCGCTGAGACGGAAGGCGTCCACCACCTCCAGCCGCTTGACCACACGCGCCTTCTTCTGCCCGGAGGTGGTTTTCAGCTCCGTGTGCAGCTGCTCGCTCAGCTGCTCCAGATCGATCTGCTGCAGCAGCTCCTTCACCGCCTCCGCGCCCATGCCGGCGCGGAAATCGTCCTCATACTTCTCCCGCATATCGCGGTATTCCTTCTCGGAGAGGATCTGGTTCTTTGCCAGGGGCGTCTCACCGGGATCGGTGACGATATACGCGGCAAAGTACAGCACTTTCTCCAGAATACGGGGGCTGATGTCCAGCAGCAGACCCATACGGGAGGGGATACCCTTAAAGTACCAGATATGGCTGACGGGCGTGGCAAGCTCGATGTGCCCCATGCGCTCGCGGCGCACCTTGGCGCGGGTGACCTCTACGCCGCAGCGGTCGCAGATCTTGCCCTTATAGCGGATCTTCTTGTACTTACCGCAGTGGCACTCCCAGTCCTTGGTGGGCCCGAAGATGCGCTCGCAGAACAGACCGTCCCGCTCCGGCTTCAAGGTGCGGTAGTTGATGGTCTCCGGCTTTTTCACCTCGCCGTAGGACCACTCACGGATCATTTCCGGAGAAGCGATGCCAATTTTGATGGCGTCAAACGTTGCGTAACTCATAATTCTGCTCCTCCCTTTCCTTAAAACTCGTCGCCTTCGTCGTCATCGGCATAGGAAGCGTCCACTTCCTCGTCGGCGACGTAGTCAAATCCGGCGTCAGCCAGCTCGTCCTCGTCGGCGTAGCGGTTCTGTCTCTCGTTGTCGGCGTCCATACGCGCCAGGTTGAAGGTGTCGAGGGCATCCTCGTCCTCCTTCAACTCGATCTGGTTGCCGTCGGCGTCCAGCACCTGAATGTCCAGACACAGGGACTGCAGCTCCTTGACCAGCACCTTGAAGGACTCCGGCACACCGGGGGTGGGCACGTTGTGTCCCTTGACGATGGACTCGTAGGTACGGACACGACCCGTCACGTCGTCGGACTTGACGGTCAGAATTTCCTGCAGCGTATAGCTTGCGCCGTAGGCCTCCAGTGCCCAAACCTCCATCTCGCCGAAACGCTGACCGCCGAACTGCGCCTTGCCGCCCAGAGGCTGCTGGGTGACCAGAGAGTAGGGCCCCGTGGAGCGGGCGTGGATCTTATCATCCACCAGATGGTGCAGCTTCAGGAAGTACACATAGCCCACCGTAACGCGGTTGTCGAACCGCTCGCCGGTGCGCCCGTCGTACAGCCAGCTCTTGCCCTCCGGGTCAAGCCCGGCCAGCTCCAACGCCTCGGCGATGTCCTTATCGGTGGCACCGTCGAAAATGGGGGTGGCGACCTTCCAGCCAAGGGTCTTGGCGGCGTAGCCCAGATGGACCTCCAGCACCTGCCCGATGTTCATACGGGAGGGCACGCCCAGAGGATTCAGCACGATGTCCAGCGGCGTGCCGTCGGGCAGGAAGGGCATATCCTCCTGGGGCAGCACGCGGGAGACAACGCCCTTGTTGCCGTGGCGGCCTGCCATCTTGTCGCCCACCTGGATCTTGCGCCGCTGGGCGATATAGACGCGAACGACCTCATTCACGCCCGGCCCCAGCTCGTCGCCGTTCTCGCGGGTGAACACCTTCGCGTCCACCACGATACCGCTCTCGCCGTGGGGCACCTTCAGGGAGGTATCGCGAACCTCGCGGGCCTTCTCGCCGAAGATGGCGCGCAGCAGCCGCTCCTCGGCGGTGAGATCCGTCTCGCCCTTGGGCGTGACCTTACCCACCAGAATGTCGCCGGCGTGTACCTCCGCGCCGATGCGGATGATGCCGCGCTCGTCCAGATCCTTCAGCGCGTCCTCGCCCACGTTGGAAATATCGCGGGTGATCTCCTCCGGCCCCAGCTTCGTGTCGCGGGCGTCGATCTCGTATTCCTCAATATGGATGGACGTGTACACGTCCTCCTTCACCAGCCGCTCGTTCAGCAGCACGGCGTCCTCGTAGTTATAGCCTTCCCACGTCATGAAGCCCACGAGGATGTTGCGTCCCAGCGCGATCTCGCCCTGATCGGTGGCGGGGCCATCCGCCAGCACGGTGGGATCGTCTCCGCCGTGAACGCGCTCGCCCACCGCCACGATGGGCTTCTGGTTGATGCAGGTGCCGTGGTTGGAGCGCAGGAACTTAATGAGCTTATAGTCCTTCGTCTCGCCGCTGTCGTACTTGACGGAGACGTTGGTGGCGTCCACCTTCGTCACCACGCCGTCGCCCTCGGCAAGCACCGCCACGGCGGAGTCCAGGCAGATCTTGTGCTCCATGCCGGTGCCCACGATGGGAGCCTCCGGACGCAGCAGGGGCACGGCCTGACGCTGCATGTTCGCGCCCATCAGGGCGCGGTTTGCGTCGTCGTTGGGCAGGAAGGGGATCATGGCGGTGGCGATGGACACCATCATGCGGGGAGATACGTCGATGTAGTCCACGCCGCTGC
>OLYN01001999.1_pt1 | contig 9819 bp, 9 predicted proteins | sample 1674231 | NCBI WGS metagenome assembly OLYN01 (sample SAMEA103958153, study PRJEB25191) | human gut metagenome
GGCTTGCGTACTACAAGCTTGCACTGAAAAAAAGCTCAATGGAGAGCGAAGCAGGCATTACAAGCTTCAAGGCCGGCGACGTAAGTATAGAGCAGGAGAGCAAAACAGTTGAAGACTTTCTTGACCGTGCAAAGGACTTTTACGAAAAAAAGGCGGCGGATATTATTCCGCTTTGCAAGGACGACAGCTTCGCTTTTAACCAGATCAAGGTGATGTAAAATGACGCTCAAATCAATGTTTGAAAAATACGGTCAAGAGGTCACGCTCAAGACCGACGACGGCTGGAGCAGTCCGATTTACGGAGCATTCATTCAGCCTCTGAGATATAAAAACAAGATGTACCTTAACGGCGTCAACACCGTTATCGGCTTCAACAGTCAGGGACATTATCTTTACATCGGACCTCCTGACCATAATCCCGAAAAAGAAAACTGCCATGTTGAATCCAACGGAAAGAAATACACCGTTGACCGCTGCGAAAAGGTATATTTCAAGAACGAGGTAATTTACATCTGGGCAATAATCAGAGAAATTGTGGAGGTTGAATAATGGACAGTATAGTTTCGCTCCCGATAAGAATTGTCGAATGGCTCGGCCAGCAGGACGACATGAAGGATTTGACCTTCTTCGTTGAATATCCGCCGATAAACAAGGCCGTCCCGCTGAGGAAGGCTATTGTCGCCGTCGGAATTGAGAATATCGAAATAACGGACAAATTCGTCGCCAATGACGACGGCGTGCTCGAAAAGCAGGAATACTGCCGCACGGCAATGATAAAGGCAAACCTTAGCATTTGCGTTCCGTTCTCCAAAGGCGGTCAGGCATGCCACGACATATTCACAAGGATTGCCGATGCACTGACATTCAGGACAAATCTGAATATTGAAAAATCTGGCTGTGAGGATATCATATCCGACCGAGACACAGATGCGCTCATGATGAACGGCTGGTTTTTGATGAATGCGGACTTCTGCCCTGCAGCAAGCACGGACGAAAACTATGCGAGCTTTCTTGACAAGGAGCTTCTTTGCGGCAGCCATATCAGGAATACCGAGATTCACGTCACCGCCGATGACAAGGCAAAATGGAACGCTCCGTTCGCCTCGGGCTTCTATATAGGAAACGGCACATCGTCACGCACGGTTTCTCTCGGCTTCAAACCGTCGCTTGTTATCGTCATGGCCGCCGGTCTGCCGGCCGTTACAGTCAATTTCACAAACAGCACCTGCTACAGCTACATGGCAATGGCCAATGACTCGCTCACATCACTTGGTCTTTCGCTCACATCTACGGGGTTCAGGGTCGCCACCAACACAACCGATAATGTGACAAGTGATCTAAACGACGCAGGCTCATCATACGTCTATATAGCGTTCAAGCAATAAAACACAGCTGACCACTTCATTGTAATCACAAAAGCCGCAGGCTCTGATTTTCAGTCAAAGCCTGCGGCGATTTTTATTTTGCGGTTTTGTACTCTTTTGAATTTATAACGACGGTGACGTTATTTTCGGCCTGTGCGTCAAAATAAAAGCTTGGCATAAAATCTGCCACATCTGTGTTTTTCATGTTCTTTTCAAAGACGAATTCAACGGCCTTTCCGTTATTAAAGACCTTAACCTGGCTTTTTTTCAGGAAGAAGAACACGGGTGACATCAACTTTGCCCTGCCGTTTTCAACGCTGAGCTTGATTTTCTTAGCCGAGAGAAGCTCTCTGCCGTTCAGAACAATTCTGACATTATCATCGTCGCAAAGCACGATCGGATGACTGTTCGGGCGGCGCATCAGCCAATAATAACGCTGAAGCTCAGGCACAGACGGGTGCAAAACAATCGTGTCCTCCTCAATTTTAGCAAGCAGGCGGTCGATTCGAATGTTCGCCCTTTCCCAGTCCTCGCCGTCGAGATGAACGGGCAAAAGCTTTCCGTCCTTGAGCTTCCATCGGAAATCGTTGAACACAATGCCCTGATAATAGGTCGGAACAAAGCGGCCGAAGCTGTTGAAAAGCTGCTCATAAAAATCCATCGACGTATCAAATATATTCTCGGGGGAAAACTTCGTTGAAACAATACTGTCCATGTTGTCACGGTTGTAAATATATTCGCCCTTGTCGCAAAAACCGATCTTCATTTTTTCCCTGAGAATATCGCAGCAATACTTTTCATCCTCGTGGCGGAAATTCGGCGTTGTGTCAAACAGAAGATTATCCTCTCCCCTGTTCTTGATGCAAATATTTACATTCGTCTGCGTAATAAATCTGTTCTCGGGGTCGAGCAAATCATAAACGCCGGTTTTGAGAAGCGTGCGATACCTGTTATGCGTGATAACAGGAACTCCGTTAAAATATTGGATTATCCGGTAGGTCACGAGGTCAACCTCATCATAAACCGTGTCGAAGAAATCCGTCACCGATTTTACCGTGTCGGCTCTGAGCCTGTCGTCGGAATCGAGGAAAAAAATATACTTTCCGTTTGCCCTCGCAAGAGCGTAGTTTCTCGTCTTGGAAAGGCCTTCGTTCTCCTTTGAATAGAGAACCACATTTTCGTATTTATCGGCAAAGCCTTTGCAAATCGCCTCGCTGTTATCCGTCGAGCCGTCATTGACGAGGAGGACTTCGATATTATCAAAGCCGATTGTCTGCCCTGTCAAAGAAATGAGACAGCTCTCGACAAATTTTTCAACATTATAGACGGGAATAATCACCGTCGCCTTGTATTCAGGCATTGAAGTCACCTCCGAGCCTGCTCTTGAAAAACTCGCAGAGCTTGTCCCTCAATGCACCGGGCTTCATGTGATAGGCCTTGAAATAGAGATAAGCAAAAATGCACTGCTTAAGGACGACCTTGCCGAACTTGCCGAAATAAAAATTGACAACGGCATCCTTGGCCTTGACAGGCATGACGACCTCGGTGTATTTCACATTCGTGCCGAATCTGCGGAAGTCCTCGACGCTTATGTCCGTCTTGAGCAGCTCGGCATCCCAGCCGTAAACCTCCTTGAACCATGCACAAACGGCATAGTCACCCATGAACGGAAGCAAAACGGTTCTGAGCATCTCAAAGCTTTCTTTCTGCTCGCATGAGCCGAAAACAGACATAACATTGCGAATATAAAAGAGCGTCACACGGTCACTCGCCGTCTGAGAAAAGAGCCACGAATAATTTTCAAGGCTTGCGATATCCTCGGCATCTGCCGAGACCTCCGGCAAGCGGTCGATGTTGAACAAACTTTCGTGAATCGCTGCAATCTCGTCATAGCGTGCGTAGTCGGCAATCATGTTCATGATTGAGAACGCCGTGCCGGCGACGGGCATAATCTGATTTTTCTGCACTGTTTCGGCATTCATAAGGCAGCAGAAATAGCCGCTCTTTGACGCAATCTCATCGAATGAGAAATCAGCGGAGAAAAGATTGCCTGCTGCGGAAGCTCCGTTGAACACACATACACCCCTTGCACGCATTGCTGCAAAAGCGTCCGAGGCGTAGGTTATATCGACATCGGAAAAGAGAATAAAGCTGCCCTCTGCGTCGGAAATCGCTTTTTTCAAGGCAACCGCCTTATCCTGTGACGGGAACACCTTCACCTTTGCGAGAATCTCTTCGCTGAGGGAGGCAAGCCTTTCGGGATCAATTTTGGCGCAAATCAGCACCTCGACATCAACACCCTGCGAAAAAACGTTGTCCAGCCAGCCTGCCAGTTTCCCCTCATCGGACACCTGCGGCAGAATTACGCTTATATATGAATTATCCATTTGAAAATCCCCTTGCATGAAATAGTAATCAATAAAATTATGTAAGAAATATTTTATCATAAACGGCTAAAAAAATCCACATTTCATATTCAAAAAGACGGCCTTCGATAAGAAAAAATTGTCCCCTTTTTATGTTAAAAATTATACTTGACAATCAGGCATTATTATGATAATATAATATGCGTTGTGACGTGCTGCTATGGCTCAGGTGGTAGAGCACATCCTTGGTAAGGATGAGGTCACCGGTTCGAGTCCGGTTAGCAGCTCCAAGCCCCGAGAACTTTTGAGTTCCCGGGGCTTATTTTTATTTACTGTGTTTATTTTTCTTGTTTTCGCTTTTGACTTTCGAGAGAGCCGTATGCTTCCTTCCCTTTGCCGTTTCGTAGGCGGTCAGCTCATAATAAATACTTTTGTCGGGGTCGTTTTTGCATTCTTCAACGGTTTTATTCATAATATCGGCGCATTTATTCCACTCTTTAACCGTCTCTGCGGTATGAGTTGTTTTCACATCGTAGTTATCACAAATAAATTTGCCGAAAAATGCCGTGAATTTTTCCATGCCGTAGATATTGAGATGATCGGGATTGTAAAAATCTTTTTGTGTATCAAGCCCGATCGCATCATACGCATCTTCAAAATTTACGAAGCTGTAGCCGTAGCTTTCGATAAGCTTTTTGATCTCCTCCGACACTTCCGGATTTCCGTTTTTAACGCAACGCGGTGCACGGAAGAACAGCACGTTTTTCAGTCCGCTTTCACGGCAGTATTCCAAAAGCTCGGCCATGTATTCTTTTGACTTTGGCGCAAAGTTAATGTTCTTTTTCTTTATCTCGCTGTCTTTTCTTTGCAATGCCGTATTTGCAAAGGCCTTTGAATAGCTTATCCCCTCCGCATTGAGACAGATTCGGCTGACGGCATTCCTTGAGCAAATCAGCGGTTCTCGCCAATTTGAATGGTACTTATAAAACGGCAGATAATACTCCGTCCATTCCTTCTTCGGGATATTTTCTTTAAGAAACGCTCTGCCGTCGGAATCAACGCCGACGGTATCGAACCATGCATGAACCGGTCTGCGATTAACGAGGTATTTTTCGCTGTGCAAAAATCCGTTGATTTCAAACACAACGAGCTTCGGTGTCTGCGTTTTCAACGCCCTCTGCGTGACGGTCTTATACAATGAACCCGGCATCGCAGCAAAGCTCAGGCCATAGCTTGTGAAGCCGTATTTTTCCCAAGCAAGCGGAGAATTGAAGCCCGTATAAACCTCGCTTGCACCGATAAGCAAAACATCGACGGTGTTCTTCGGCTCTTTGAAATATCCTCTTATATGTATTCCGTCCTTATCACTGTTGGTGCTGAAATAAAAATTCAAGCCGAACATCACAGTCGAAGCAATAAGAACAAAGCAAATAAATCTGACTAATTTTTTCATTTATCAATTCCTCAAAACTGCATATATACAAAGTCTGCCGGAGTTGTACCCGGTCCGTAATAGCCGAACAATGCAATCGCAACTATCATTAAAATATACAGAATCCACTGCAATACCGTGCTCTTTTCGCAAAGCAATTTGCGAACGGAGTCTTTTTTCTTTTCCTGCACGAGTGAGACTGCAAAAATCACAAGACAGCCGACAAAAATTATCAGGTAATCGAATATATCAATCTTGCTTTTTGCAAGGCAGTCAAAGGAGGCGAGCTCGCTTATATGAAAATCGGCAACGGAACGCCAAATCATGTTTACAGCGTCCTTGAATCCCCTTGCGATATCGAAATAATATCCGATGAGCACAACAATAAACGTCCTCACCATGCAAAAAACGGAATAAAAAAAGTTTTCACGTTTGATGTGCAGCTTTTCGGTGAGCTTATCCGTCAGCGGCTTCATAAGACTTGAAATCATAATCACAATTCCGTTCCAAAAGCCGAAAGCAATATATTTGGCTTCCGCTCCGTGCCAAATGCCGATGACAATAAATGTTATGAGCGAGGCCAAGGCGGTCGGGAAAACCTTGCCGAAATATTTCATGCCGTGCTTTTTCATGCTCTTTGACATTTTGAGAAACGACTTTGAAATCGAAATCGGATAGAAAAGATAATTTCTCAGCCAGTCGCCGAGACTGACATGCCATCTGTGCCAATACTCGGTGAGAGTTTTCGAGAAATACGGACGTTTGAAATTCTCCGCCATTTTTATGCCCATTATCTCGGCGATACCACGGCAGATATCAATTCCGCCGGAGAAATCGGCGTAGAGCTGGGCGGCGTACAATATGGCCGTAAAAAGAATGTATGTACCGGAAAACGCACCGCTGTCGGCGGTCACGAGCTTGATCACCTTAACGGCTCTGTCGGCGATAAGAAGCTTTTTGAAAATGCCCCAAAGAATCAGCAATCCGCCGCTTTTAAAACGGTCATAGCTGAACTTTTTCGGTTCATAGAGCTGATGCGCAAGGTCGGAATAAATTCCGATAGGTCCTTGAACAATTTGAGGAAAAAACGAGACAAAAAGAGCAAGCTTTCCGAAATTTTTTTCGGCATTGACCTTGCCCCTGTAAACGTCAATCACATAGCCCATGCTCTGAAATGTGTAAAACGAAATTCCGAGCGGAACAATAAAGCTGAAGCTCGGCTCGGTGTATTTTATTCCGACCGCTCCGAGCAGGGAGTGAACGGAATCGGCACAAAAGCCGAAGTATTTTAAAAAAGCCAGTATGCCGAAGTTAAAGACCAAAACGGCGGCAAGAATAAGACGCTTTTTTCTCTGCGTTTTCGCTTTGAATTCTTTCTTGCTTTCCTTTGTCAGGCTCTCTCTGTTTTTGAGCAAAAACTGCTTGCTTTTTTCCGCCGCTCGCTCAAGAATCCGTGCACCGAAATATGTTGTTACTGTCGTGACAAGCATATAAAGAACATACTTGTTACAGTTTAGAATATAGTAAGCATAGCTTGCGGCAAGCAAAACAGTCCATTGATATTTTTTCACGGGGAAAAGATAATAAATCAAAATCGCCGCCGCTGTAAATGCAAAAAATTCTATTGAAATAATTCCCATTTAATTTCCTCTTTTTTAACAGTTAAGATTAAATGTTTCGTAAAAATCCCGAACGAGCCTTAATCCGTCCTTTTCCGAAAAGAGCATCACCCTCGGCATCGTGCGTGAAAGAAACAGAACAGTGCCCTCGGTTATCGTGTATGCACCGCACCTTCCGAATGCCAAAACATCACCGATTTTAAGCTCGGGCAATTCTACCTTGCGGACAAGCAGATCGGCGGTTGTGCAAAGGCTTCCGCACAGGGTATAGCTGCGGTCATATGCCTTGTCGCTGCCGAGAAGAATAATCGGCGGCACCTGCATGGCCATGGTCTGTCCGTAATATTTCAGGTGATTTATTCCGCCGTCGCAGATGACATAATTCGTGCCGAGATTGTTTTTGATATCGGCAACGGATGTGAGATAGGTTCCGCACGAGGACGCAAGGAACCTGCCCATCTCAACGGTGAGCGGATATTTTTTTGCAAAGCCTTTCAAAAGCTCGGCCGTCTGTTGTAATGTTTCGTTATCCTTCTCATCATATGGCGGAACAAAATAATCCGCCGCCGCTCCCGGGCCGTATTCGACGTGCCTCGGCACATAGCCGCATTCAGCTTCAAGGCGTTCGATAAACTCCTCAAATCTGCGAATATCCTTTTCGATAACAGACGCATTTTTCTTCTGCGTACCGGAGTAATAGTGAAGTCCGATAAAATCAATCGCTTTGTATTTTTCTTTATTCAAGATTATGTCGATAATTTCATCGGGGTCGATGCCGAACTGATTTCCGCTTGTCAGGCGAAGAATAACCTCTGCTTTTTTGCCCTTTTCAAGACAGACACGGTCAATCAATTCAACATGAAGCCGGCTCTCGGCGGTCAGAATTCCTGCGCCGTAATCGACAGCACGGGAAATATCGTCCGCGCCCTTATTGACACCGGAATAAATAATCGTCTCAGGCTTGACATTCAGCTTTTGGCAAATCGTCAGCTCACCCGGGCTGCATACCTCAACCCTGCTCACAGACTCGGGAAGTGCATGAAGCAAAAACGGATTCGCCTTTATCGAGAAGCAAAGCGGAATGTCGCCGAGTGCGGATTTTATCGAATCGGCTTGGCGTGCGAACTCATCTGTATCAAAGACAAAGCTCGGTGTGCCGAATTTCTCAGCCGCATTCAAAAGTATTTCGTTCTTCATATTATTCGTCCCGGAGCTTTTCGATAAGCTCCATCATTCCCTCTATCGAATTGAAATTATCGGGAACAAGATCCTCGACGTGAAGCTCGATATCAAAAGCGTCGCTAAGCTCGCCGACGAGCGCAACGATATCAAACGATTCCAAAATTCCGTCAGTGATGAGCTGCTTTTCGTTTTCAAAATCAACGTCGGGTCTAAGCTCCTCAAGTATTTCCATAAGTTCTTCTTTCATCGTATTTTCCTCCGATTATTTTGTTAGATTAGGCCATGTCATTCAATTAGGCACAAACGTTAATTGTTCGACATTGCCTTTAGTTTATTCATATCAATTTTGCCGTTCGGCAATCTTGGTATTTCCTCAAGATTTTTGATTTTTCTCGGCACCATAAAGCCGGGAAGATATTTTCTGAGTTCGACGGCGATCTCTTTCACCGTTGCCGTTCCCGTGTAGAAAAGCCATATGGTTTCCTTCTCTTTATTGTAAACGACGGAGCATTCCTTAACGCCGTCAACCCTGCCTGCGGCAAGCTCGACCTCGTCCAGCTCCACACGGTGGCCGAGGTGCTTAATCTGCCTGTCCATTCTGCCGTGGAATTCAAGCACACCGTCCTCACGCATAACGCCGATATCGCCGGTTTTGTAGATAAGCTCGTTATATGCCTTGTTGAGCGGATTCTGAATAAAGGAAGCCGCAGTTCTTTCGGGGTCATTGTAATAGCCTTCCATGACTATAGAACCGCCCCAGGACAGAAGTGCCGGTGACTCCGGGCTGCCATTTGTAACCACGTTACCCTCGTCGTCAGAGAATCTTACGACCGAGTTCACGGTAGGTCTTCCTATACATCCTGTCTTGTTGCCATTGCCACTGAACTCCAGTATGCATGCGCATCCGGCTTCAGATGAACCATAGAAATTATACAGTCTTGTATGTGGAAGCAATCTGAGCAGTTTCTCCTTGTCTGACTCGGCAAGAGGTGCTGAGCCTATCTGTATATAATCAAGCTGATCTGCATAATCCGCGATCCTGTCATCAGACAAATGGAATATCATTCCGAGTGATGCCGGTGATATCGCCATGGATGTCACTCCGTATTTCTCTATGAGCTTCCACAGCGTTCCGATAAATACCATTCCGTCCATCAGACATACTGTGCCGCCATTTACCATGTCTGACTGGTATCTTCTTATTCCAAATGAATGGTTGAGAGGCATTGGTATTATCTCCACATTGCCCTTCTTCATGGCTGTTCCCTCGATGACATTGCCGGCTATTCCCACATCACCTCTGTGGTGCATGACAACGCCCTTTGAAGATCCGGTTGTTCCCGTTGTGAAGAGCAGCATCGATCTGTCCTCCTCACCCGGAAGCTCAAGCTCTGCCTCGCTCTCATCCTTCATCCTGGTTATTATTTCCTTCTGGCTTATACACTTTATTCCATCCACAGGCTTGTCTGATATGAGACATGCCGCGTCAACTCTCTGGCCTATCTCAAATGCCCTCTCTGCGGATGTGGATTTCTCTATCGGCACGACAAGCACCTGCATGTACTGCAGTGCAGTGAACACTGTCAGATAATCTATGTTCTGTGTGCATCTGATCATTACATGATCGCCCTTGCATATGCCCATATCCTGCAAAGCGTGTGCAGTCTTTCTTATATTGCTCCAATACTCTGCGTATGTGACTGTCTTTCTTAGCTCACACACCGCCAGAGTGTCCGGCTGCGTCTGGGCATACTCCTGAATATAATGTAATACCGTCTGCTTATACATTATTCGTTCTCCTTCTTGTACTTCTCCCATTCTGCCATGAGACTGCTTTCCTCATCTGCCCAGGCATC
>OLYN01002005.1_pt1 | contig 9800 bp, 7 predicted proteins | sample 1674231 | NCBI WGS metagenome assembly OLYN01 (sample SAMEA103958153, study PRJEB25191) | human gut metagenome
AGCACTGCATCGTCTTCAACAACCAGCACACCCCCATGAAGATCGAGCGGGCCACGTTCCGCAAGCTGCTGGACTTCGTGGCCCTCTTCCCCCACTATTTCGTGGGCAGCAACGCGGACCTGCCCATCGTGGGCGGCTCCATCCTGAGCCACGACCACTTCCAAGGCGGCCACTACGAGTTCGCCATGGCGAAGGCCCCCATCGAAAAGGCATGGGTCTTCCCCGGCTATGAGGATGTGGAAGCAGGCATCGTCCACTGGCCCATGAGCTGCATCCGCCTGACCTGTGCGGACGACAAGCGCCTTGTGGACTTGGCGGACAAGATCCTGACCGCATGGCGCGGCTACACCGACGAGAGCTGCTTTCTCTTCGCCGAGACCGACGGTGAGCCCCACAATACCATCACTCCCATCGCCCGGATGCGGGACGGCAGGTTCCAGCTCGACCTCGTGCTCCGCAACAACATCACCACCCCGGAGCACCCGCTGGGCGTCTACCACCCCCACGCCAAGCTCCACCACATCAAGAAAGAGAACATCGGCCTCATCGAGGTCATGGGTCTGGCCGTTCTGCCCAGCCGCCTGAAGCAGGAGCTGTTTGATCTGGCCGACGCACTGGTGGCCCGCGTACCCACCGCCGAGTATCCCGAAGCGTTGCAGAAGCACGCCGCATGGGCCGAGGAGATCCTTGCCAAGCACCCCGACCTGAACGGTGACAACGTCCACCTCATCCTGCAGGACGAGGTCGGCCATGTCTTCGCCGAGGTTCTGGCAGATGCCGGTGTCTATAAACTGGACGAAGCCGGACGCGCTGGCTTTGTGCGGTTCCTCGCTTCCGTAAACTAAGCTTTTTTGCGATGTGAAACCCGCCAGCAGTTCCTGTTGGCGGGTTTTGTTGAACTGTTAAGCAAGACGGTGGGTGTTTTCCCCAGCAAGTGTCCGACGGGTGGGACCCTGTTGCCGTAGGCAATAGGGCGGGGTATGGAATCCCCGTCTCACTTGCGGGGGAGAATACCCACTGGCTCGCGAGTATCGATGCACAAAACAGAGGAGATTTCCATGGCGTATATATTAGAAGTTTGTGTTGACAGCACCGCCAGCGCCCTTGCGGCAAAGAAGGGCGGGGCCGACCGGCTGGAGCTCTGCGCCGACCTCATCGTAGGCGGCACCACCCCCAGCCTTGCGCTGGTACGGCAGGTGAAGGAGACCACCGGCCTCCCGGTCCGCGCCCTGCTCCGCCCCCGCTTCGGCGATTTCTGCTACGACCGCTGGGAGCTGGCGCAGATGGCTGCTTCCGCCGCGGAGCTGGTGGCTGCCGGGGCCGACGGTATCGTGACCGGCGTGCTGACCCCGGACGGCGCACTGGATGTGGAAGCTCTGGGCCCCATCTACGACGCCACCCACGAAGCCGCAGCCAAGGCGAACCGCCCCGTTGCCCTCACCCTCCACCGCGCCTTCGATGTCTGCCGTGACCCCTTCGCCGCGCTGGAAGCGGCCTGTGGGCTGGGCCTTTCCACCATCCTCACCAGCGGCCAAGCCGCCAGTGCCCCGCAGGGCGCTCCCCTGCTCCGGCAGCTCGTGGAGCGGGCGGCGGGCCGCATCGAGATTCTGGTGGGTGCGGGGGTCTCCCCGGCCAACCTCCCCGCCCTTGCAAGGGAAACAGGCGCTTCCGCCTTCCACCTCTCCGGCAAGCAGGTGCTGGACAGCCGGATGACCTTCCGCCGGGAGGGCGTCCCCATGGGGCTGCCCGGTTTCTCGGAGTTCGAGCTCTGGCAGACCAGCAAGGACACCATCCGAAACGCCCGCACCGTTCTGGATACACTGTAACAAACGATCCCGCCACTGGATGTGGCGGGATCGTTTCGTTTATTTGTCCTGTTTTAAAGCTTCCTTGACCTCGACGTAGTACAGCCCCCCGCGGCTCTTTTGCAGCTCCTGCTCAAATTCCGCTTCGGTGTGGGTCTTCCGGTATTCTTTCAGCCGGTCGATCTCCGTCTGATGGATGTACTCGCTTCGCCACTCGCCGACTTTCCAGCCCGGTTTCCGCTGGGACATCGGAGCCGGGCTGGAAAGAAGCGCCACGTTCTTTTCCACGAACCGGATCAGGGTGTCGAGTTCTTCCTGCAAGAACGGAACAGTCTGCGTCGCACGCTCTTCTTCCAGCTGCTGCTTCAGATATTTAAGCTGCTCTATTTCATGTTCGGCAAAACCGTCTTCCCCCGAATATGCGAACATGAAGCTTTCCATCCGTTCGCAATAGCGGTTCTCTATGATCGCTTCCATGGCATTTTGAAAGAACGTCCGGTAAAATGGGAGATGTTCCGGGTTTTCTTCTCCTTTCAGGGTGGCGAAGAAGTCCGCCATCAAGATCAGGTCCTGCCCGTTGAACCAATCGCAGTAGGAAAGGCATTCCAGCAGCACATCCGACACCGCCGGGGCCTCCTTTGCCCGATCCAGCTCGATCAGCAGTTCCAGCAGCTTCGTCTGCACCTTGGCGTATTTCCTTGCACGGGCCATGGCGCGGAAGGAGCACGCCAGCGCATTGTCTCCCCCCATCATCACGGTCTTGTTGTCCTTCGGGAAACGGCCATTGGTGCGGTCCAGTTGATACGCTTCCCAGCGGGCGAGCCACTCCTCTTTTTTCGCGTCATAGAAGACCTTGTGCAGCAGCTCCTCCACCTCGTTCTCCTCGTCGGTCAGCTCCGAAAGGCCGTTGGCCAGCACATTCCAAACCAGATGGTCGATCTTTGCGTTGTGCAGCTCGGTTCGCTCTTTCTGCTCCCGGTTCCGCTCTTCATCCCCTCCCTGAAAGGGGATCTGATACCCCAGAAGCATCAGCAGCCAAAGGTGCTCGGAGTTTTCGCCCCGCTGCAGCACTTCTTCCAGCGCCGCGCAGCGCTGTTCCCGCGCTTCCGGCTCCTCTCGCTGCGGTTTGCGGTATCGGTCGGCCAGTTCCAGAAGGGTGCGCGGCCCCTCCTCGGTCTCAAATACAAATATTTTCAGCGGACTGGTCTTGGTTTGCAGGGCCGCGTACTCATTCCAGAAAAAGTGCTTGACCAGCAGCACCATCGCCACCGTCTCCGCATTTGTCTGCCGGGCGAACTCCTCGTTGGAGGTCAGCAGACTCTTGACCTCTTCCAGATAGAACTGCACCTTCCGGATCGAGACCATGGACGTAAGGTCAAAGGATGCCTCCGCATCCAGCCCCACCGCAGAGTTCAGCGTTTCGCAAGACGGGAGGGTCACGCCGATGAGGCTCAGCGCGTCTTTTTTCAGCGGCAGGGTATCCATCTCGAACCGATCCCAGAAATACTCCACCAGTGAGGCAAAGGAGATCGGCGTCAGGCCCACATTGAAGGGCACATACTTTTCCAGATACTCCTTCTCCTGCAAGCGGCCCGGCAGGGCCTCCTTGTTGTACTGGAAGACCACATGCACCCGGTCCGAGGCCAGCTTCTCCGAGATGGCAAAGACCTTCTGGACGACTTCCTCGCTGCGGATGCGGTCGATGTCCTCAAAGTTCAGCAAAACCTTCTTGGGCAGCCGTTCCAGCTCCTGCTGCAGCGAGTCGAAGGTATCCGAAAAGCCGCTTTCCCCCACGATGCTCCCCAGCTTTTCCAGCGCGCTGTTCTTGCCCAGCTGTGCCTTGAGGTAGTGGGCGTTTTCCGGGTAGATCTGGCCGCGCTCCAACACCTTTTCCAGCTCCCGGATGAGGAAGGCTTCGATCTGGTCCAGATCACAGGCCAGCAGGTCGATCTGAACGATCTCGAACTGCGCCTGAAGGTCGGACCGGAGATTTTCCCACAGAAAGCTTTTTCCGTTGCCCCATTTTGCGTGGATGCCTACGATCGGCAGATCCTGTATGTATTGGATGAGCCGCGCTTTATCCGGCACTTGTTCCTTGAACAGCGGCGGCTTCTCCCGTTTCGGGGCCGTATCCGCCCGGCAGCTCCACAGCAGCAAGCCCGCCCAGAGCAAAAAGTCCAGAAAGAGCAGAGCGTATTCCGACGCGGAGACCATCCGCAGCGGCCGATTTTGCAGCATAGTCCGCGCCAGCACAAAGCCGCCAAGGCAGCCGATGCCGCCCGCCATCACCCGGCCAAAGAACCGGGACGAAGCGTTCCAGTACAGCAGCCCCAGCGCACAGAGCCCTGCCGCCAGCAGCCCCAGCAGATGCACCAGCCGGAGGCCGGGCACCGCCGCGAAAACGACCAGAAAGGCCAGCACCGCCAGCACAAGCCGTTTTCCCTCCGCCAAAAGATAGCCTTTCATCCTGCATTCCTCCCGCTGAGATGAGAAATGTCCCGCCGTTTGGGCGGGACAGGTCGTGTAGAGATCGTCGATTTAGAGGATCGGGCTTTCCAGATTGCCGTTCTCCTGAATGTGGTACTTTTCCACATAGCCGGTCAGCATCAAGGTCAGCGCGCCGTCGCCGGTGATGTTGCAGGCGGTGCCGAAGCTGTCCTGCAATGCAAAGATCGCCAGCATCAGAGCCGTGCCCGCATCGTCGAACATCAGCACGCCGGTGATCAGGCCCAGCGACGCCATGACCGTGCCGCCGGGGACGCCGGGGGCACCGATGGCGAAGATGCCCAGCAGCACGCAGAACAGGATCATCGTGCCGACACCGGGCAGCTCACCGTAGAGGATCTTCGAGATGGTCATGCAGAAGAACACCTCGGTCAGCACCGAGCCGCAGAGGTGGATGTTTGCGAACAGCGGGATGCCGAAGCTGACCATATCCTTGCGCAGCACCTTGCTCTTGCGGGCGCAGTCCAGCGCAACGGCCAGCGTCGCGGCGCTGGACATGGTGCCGACGGCGGTGAGGTAGGCCGGGCCGTAATGGCGGAGAACCTCCCACGGGTTCTTGCCGGAGTAGGCACCGGCCAGCAGGTAGAGCACCGCCAGCCAGATATAGTGGCCCGCCATGACGATGAGGATGATCTCAATAAAGGCGGGGAGCTGGTGGGTGATCATCCCCTCATAGCTCAGGTTGCAGAAGGTGGCCGCAATGTAGAACGGCAGGATGGGGATGATGATCTTGCTGACGACGGACAGAACGATGTTCTGGAACTCGCCGAGGAGATCACAGGTCAGCTTGCTGTTGGTCCACGTTGCTGCCAGACCCACGAGGACGCTGAGCACCAGTGCGCTCATAACGCTCATGATCTGGGGGATGTTCAGCTCAAACACCACCTCCGGCAGCTCACGCAGACCGGCCACCTCGGTATCGATGGACAGATGCGGGATGAGCGCATAGCCCGCGCCGGTGCTCATGAAGGCCGCGCAGACCGAGGAGGTGTAGGCGATGACGATGGCAACGCCCAGCAGCCGGGAGGCATTTTTGCCCAGCCGGGTGATGGACGGCGCGATGAAGCCGATGACGATCAGCGGCACACAGAACGTGATCAGCTGGCCCATGATGTATTGCAGCGTTACCACAACCTTCATGGCTCCCAGCGGGAAGACCTGCCCCAGCAGCACGCCGACAACGATGCCCAGCAACAGCCGGAACGGAAGACTGTTCAGTAGCTTTTTCATCTGGTTCCTCTCCTTATCCTATCCTGAAAACCCTGCTCAGACCTTGCGCCGCAGCAAGCTCATGGGGGGCAGCTCCGGGGTGGGGATGGTGTATTTTTCCATGGCGTGCGGGGTGGAGTCCACGCTCTCCCCTGCCTCGTTCTTGATCCACTCCGGGTGCAGCGGGATGCTGCGGCCGTCCGGGCAGAGAGCCTCCAAGGTATCGCCAAGGGTCCACTTGCCCCGCTGCTGGCAGCTGGCAATGCCATTTTCCCAGCCGTCCACGGTGCCCACGAACTCCCACTGGCGGATGTAGGTGGCGCTGTCGGTGGCCTGTCTGGCCTGTTCGCGGCCGAAGTAGAAGCCCGGCGAATAGTGGCGGTGGCTGGTGCGGGTCAGCTCGGCCAGCACCTCGTCCGGCAGCTCGAAGTTGTCGTTGAGGGGGTCGGCAAGGTACTGATCCAGCGCCTTGCGGTAGGCCGCCGTGACGCTGGCCACATAGTAGAAGGTCTTGGCGCGGCCCTCGATCTTCAGGCTGTCCACGCCCGCCTTGCAGATGAGGTCGAGGAAGGGCGCGGTGCACAGATCGTTTGCGTTGAGGATGTAGCTGCCGTTCTCGTTCTCGCCGATCTCATAGAGCTGGCCGGGGCGGGTCTCCTCGCTCAGGTAGTATTTCCAGCGGCAGGGCTGGGCGCACTGGCCCCGGTTGGAGTCGCGGCCCGTCATGTAATTGGAGAGCAGACACCGGCCCGACACGCTCATGCACATGGCACCGTGGACAAAGGCTTCGATCTCCAGTTCCGGCGGGGTCTTGTCGCGGATGGTGGCGATGTCCTGCAGCGTCAGCTCACGGGCCAGCACCACACGCTTGGCGCCCATGTTGTAGGCAGCGCGGGCTGCGGCCCAGTTGGTGATGCCGGTCTGGGTGGACATGTGGATCTCGATGTCCGGAGCGAACTGCTTGCACGCTTCCATCACGCCGAGGTCCGCCACGATGAAGGCATCCACGCCCGCAGCGGCGGCATTTTTGATGGCCTCCGGCAAACGGTCTGCCTCCTCGTTGGTGGGCAGGGTGTTCATGGTCAGGTAGACCTTGCGGCCGCGGGCATGGGCATAGATGACGCCCTCGGTGAGCTGCTCCGGCGTGAAGTTGGCCGGGGCAGAGCGCATCCCGAATTCGGGCAAACTGCAATACACGGCATCCGCGCCGTAGTTGATGGCGTAGCGAAGGCGTTCCAGATCGCCCGCCGGGGAAAGAAGTTCCGGGATTTGTAGCATAATGATCCTCTTACTTATAATTTTTATTCACCTGCGCTGCTTTTTCGCAGTTGGCTTGGTGTTCCGCATAGGTGCGGGCGTAGTAGTAATGGCCGGAAAGGTCGGTCACGAAGAAATAGCAGTCCTTGACGTCCTCGTCGGGCTGGGGGGCCAGCGCGGCTTGGATGGCCGCCAGACCGGGGTTCGAGATAGGCCCGGCGGGCAGCCCGGTGCAGCTGTAGGTGTCGTAAGCGTTCAAGATATTTTCCGGGATCTTGTCCCAGCCGCCGTACCACGGGGCCACCCAGTTCCACAGGTAGTTGTTGTCCTCATCGCTCTGGACATAGCTCGAAGTGTTGCTCTGGAGCTTGGGGTAGGGCGAACCCTCCGCCAGCCGGTTGCGGAATACCTGCGCCACATTGGAGTCCTGCTCGTTGCCGGCCTCCTCCTGCACGAAGGACGCCAGCGTGATGACCTCCGAAAGGCTCAGATCCTGCTTGTCCAGTTCTTTGTACATTTCGTCGGTGAACTGCCGATCAAAATGAGAATAGAACGTTGCCACGTAGTTGTGTACGGTATCTTCCGTCAAGAATTCGTAGGTGTCCGGGAAGAGATAGCCCTCGCACTTCATAAAACGGCCGGGGGCCTCCTTGTTGTCCGGGACATACTGCCAGAATTTGTAGGCGCTGAAATCGCCGGTATTGGCTTCTTCCAGAAACTCCTCGGCAGTACACAGACCGGCTTCCTCCATTTTCCGGGCAATGGCAATGGCAGTGGTTCCCTCCGGGAAGGTCAGACGCACCGAATCCGCCTTGGCATACGCGGACAACTCTGTGATCAGGCCATCGTAGGAATATCCGCCGGTTTGCAGCGTAAAATCACCGTACTGCAGTTTTCCGGCGGCACCCTTGTGCCCCACATACCAGCGGAACAGATAGGCCGAACGGATAACTCCAGCCTCCTTCAGCTCCTTTGCGATGGCAGCAACGCCACTGCCCTGAGGGATGCTGACGGTCACCTCTGCACCCGGCTTTCCTCCATTGCCGTTGATCTCGTTATACGCAAACACGCCTGCCGCACCGGCTGTCAGCACCAACAGCACCAGAATGACCAGCAGGATCTTCAGCGCACCGCCCTTTTTGCGGGGCTTCGTATGATTGCTTTTCGCCATCCGTCCATTCCTTTCAATCCAGCATCAGCCGCATGTAGCTCTCGCTCACGTCAAAGGGCTCGCCCTCAAAGCGGATCATGCCGTAATCCTGCCGGGTGCCCTCGCCGAGGAAGAGGTTCTGCGCGGCCCCCACGGTGATGACAGCCTTTTCCACGATGACTTCCTTCTCGCGGGCCGCTTCCATCAAAATTTCGGCAGCGCGGTCGTTCTCGGCCATCAGCTCCACAAAATAAAGGGTATCCTCTTTCCGGAAATAGATGCCGTAGCCGTCGTTGTTGGAAACGATGGTGGCCCCGCGGGAGTACAGATCCCCCAGCACCACAGCCATCTGCTCCGGCGGGAGCTGGACGGTATCGGGCCAGAACCTTGCCCGCAGCTCGACCAGCTTCCGGGCCGTCACGGAGTCGAACTCCGCTTGGCTCCACAGGTTCCGCTCCACTTCCCGCGGGAGGCACCGCAGCGGGAACGCCCACTGGAAACCCTTGTCCTGCAAGAGAGCGGCCTGTTCGGCCCCGGCGGGCACCACGACCACGAAGCCGGCGCCCCGCAGCTTCTGCTGCGCGCACAGGTGGTCCACAAGGCCCGCCAAAATCAGGCTCCCCTGCCCGGTCAGCCCGTACAGGCAGCAGCCGGGCCGCCCCTGCAGCGTGACCGGCACAGCCATCGCCACAGCTTCGATGTGGTCATTTTCCTCGGCCACGTAGACATTTTCCACTCCGGCAAAGCGCTCGATGGCGTTGGTGACGAAGGTTTCCCCGTCGCCCCGCTCGCGCTGCCACAGCGCCAGAATTTCCGCCCGGTCGGACGGTTGCATCAAACGGTACATGAAATAGGATTCCTCCTTACGCATTCGTTATTCAAGGGCAGAAAGGGCGATCTGCCGAACTTCCTCCCCAATTTCCTCGATGCTGCGCATCTGCCCGCCCACATCGCAGCGGACGGAGCACCAGCCGAGATGGGCGGCGCAGAACTCCGCAGCTTTGCGGCTGCGGTTCAGGTACTCGACGTCCTTTTCGTGGACGTCCTTCTTGGTCTCGTCGCCGTGGTAGCGCTGGGTCATCAGCTTCTGGCTCACGGCGGGGTCCACTTGGAGGTAGATCACCCGGTCCGGCGCGGGCAGACCCAGCAGCCGGAACTCATAATCAAAGAGCCAGTGGAGGAACTCCTCCCACTGCTCCGGCGGCAGCTTGGAGCACTGGTGCACCGCGTTGGAGGTGGTGTACCGGTCCGCAATGAGGATGCCGCCCTCTTCGTAGAATTTCCCCCAGTCGGCCTTGTAGCCCGCATAGCGGTCCACCGCATAAAAGCTGGACGCCGCATAGGCGTTCACATCGTCGGGTTTTTCGCCGAACTGCCCGGCCAGATACATCCGGACCAGCGCGCTGGAGTCGCTCTCGTAGTTTGGGAAGGTGATCTCCCGCACCGGGCGGCCTTCGGCAGTCAGAGCCGCCGCCAACCGCTTGGCTTGGGTCGCCTTGCCGCTGCCATCCAGCCCTTCCAGCACGATCAGCTTTCCCCGGCTCATACGGCTTCCCCCTTCAGCGCGGCGTATTGATCCCGCACCTCGGCGGTCTTGCCGCAGCACATCTTGCCCTCCGGGCAGGGGCCGGACACGCAGGCGGGCCCCGCCGTGCGGAACAGATGGGGTGCTACCGGATAGACCAGCCGCAGCATTTCCTCGGCCAACGCCCGGATCTCCCACTGGGCGCGGTTACAGCAGCGCAGGTGGAAGAAGTTCTGCAGACTGCGGGCGTTCATGGTCACGACCATCTTGGTCTCACAGGCGTTGGGCAGCACGAAGCGGGCGTCCTCGTTGGCCTGTTTGGAAGCCTTGGCGCGGGCCTGTTTTTCGG